>Ga0214921_10000484_pt1 | contig 73820 bp, 71 predicted proteins | sample LL1505_MetaG_FD_177992 | JGI IMG/M metagenome (GOLD analysis project Ga0214921, IMG submission 177992) | Freshwater microbial communities from Lake Lanier, Atlanta, Georgia, United States - LL-1505 | ecosystem: Environmental > Aquatic > Freshwater > Lake | place: USA: Georgia | collected... | reverse complement strand
CGCCACGCCCGCTCGGTTCCGCCGCTGGTCGGCCTTACCGGTCAACCAGCCGATCACCGAATTACCCTGGTCCGCGGCCAGCTTGCTCGCCGCCTCGCCCGACGAAAATTTTTTCGTGGCGGCACCCGATCCAGACGCTTTTCAACACGAGGCCCCCAGTTACGCCGCCTGGACTCCGCATATCCATCGCGCGCCGTCCGCACCATGAGTCCCCCGTCCGGATTGCCTCTTCGCTGTTGGGCCGAGATCGATCTCGCGGCCCTTGAACGCAATCTCCGCCTCATCCGCGCCGCTCTGCCCCCCCACATCCGCTACGTGGCGGTGGTCAAAGCCGACGCCTACGGCCACGGCTTGCCGCAGATCGCCGCCCGCTTGATGCACGCCGGAGCGGATCTGTTTGCCGTCGCCAATCTGGCCGAGGCGGCCGCGCTGCGCGAGATCACCCCGGACTGGCCCATTTTGTTATTAAGCCCCCTGTTGCCCGATGAAATGCGGTTCGCACCAGATTACGACGTCGCCGTGACGGTATCTTCCGTCGAGGAGGTCGAGCGGTTGGATCGCGCCGCCGCCGCAGCCCGCCGCCAGTTGGATGTGCATCTAAAAATCGATACCGGCATGGGTCGTGCCGGCGTCTGGCACGAAGAGGCTGGTCCAGTCTTTGAGGCGGTGCGCTGCGCCGCCTACCTGCGGCTCGCGGGAGTGTTCACCCATTTCTCCAGCCCGGGCGAAGATCCTGCTTTTACCGCCGAGCAACGCCGGCGTTTCCTGGCGGCTCTCGAGGCCCACCAACCCGCCGCCGGTCGCGAGGCACTGTTCATCCACGCGGATAACTCGGCCGGTCTCGAAACCATCGAGCTCGCTGGGCCCTTCAACGCCGTGCGCGTGGGACTGCTCCAGTTCGGGGTCATGCCGACACCCGGCGCGTTGCTCGCTGAGGTGCCAGCCGAACCGGTATTTAGCTTCCGCACTCGCGCTGGCTTGGTGAAGTCACTGCCCGCTGGCACACGTATTAGCTACGGCGGCACCCATACCCTTGCCCGATCTTCGCGCGTGGCGATCCTCACTGCTGGCTACGGCGACGGCATCCCCCGGGCCGCCAGCAACCGCGGATCCATTCTCGTGCGCGGCCAGCGTTGCCCTATCCTCGGTCGCGTGACCATGGACCAGACCATCATCGACGTCACCCACCTCCCCGAAGTCCACGCTGGCGACGAGGCCGTGCTGGTCGGGCGTCAACTAGGCGAGGAAATCCCGCTGACTGAGTTTAGCCGGCACGCTGACACGATTCCGTGGGAGACTCTTTGCTCCGTAACTAAACGCGTGCCCCGCATTTACCGCACACCGCTGGGCACATAAAAACCTTCCCGGCTAGCCAAAACCGAGACTGGCTTCCGGCGTGGCTTCAGGCAGGATAATTGCACCCCAATGTCCGCCCCGCTCACCCCCGAACAGGCTTGGCAACCGTTGCCAGCCACCGCTTGGGACTCTGCCGCCGCCCGCCACTTGCTGCGTCGCGCCGGTTGGGCCGCTCGGCCCGATGACGTCGCCCGTGCATTTGCCGACGGTCTACCCGCCACCCTAAACCGTCTTTTCCCTGAGACGCCTCCCTCCTTTCCCCGCCCAGTTTTTATGGTGAAGGCCGAGACACGCCTCACTGAGCTACGCCCCAAAAAACGCGCCGCTAACACACCTGAAGAACGCCAAATTATAGACCGCGAGGAACGCGAATTGGAGCGCCTCGCTTCGGTGGAGTTTTCCCTGAAGTGGCTCCAAGCCGCGGCTGACCCCGAACGCAGCGCCTACGAGAAGTGGGTGCTGTTCCTTGCCGATGTGTATGTCGTCGCATTCGAGAAGGTCCGCCGCGCCGATTACCACTACATCCATCGCGACCTATTGCGCACCCTCGGCGCAGGCCCCGCGACCGAACTCACCAAAGCGATCTCCCGCTCTCCCGCAATGATCGACTACCTCGACCTTTCGCGAAATTCCAGGCGCGCACCAAATGAGAACTTTGCCCGCGAACTGCTCGAACTTTTCGTCCTCGGTGAGGGCCATTACGCCGAAGGCGACATCAAACAGGCCGCACGAGCTTTTGCTGGGTATCGGATTGGGAAAAACGGCTATCGCCTCGACGCCCGCTCCGCCGATACCGGGCCGAAAACCGTATTCGGCCAGACTGGACCGTGGACCGGCGACGAGGTGATCGATCTCGCCTATGCTCAGCCTGCCGCTGCGACCTTCCTGCCGCGCGAAATGGCTCGTTTCTACCTCACTGATTCTCCTCCTCCATCCGAGTTTTTCGCCCCCCTAGGCGCCGCGTGGCGCGCGTCAGGCTTTGCCCTACGCAAGCTTTGCCACGCTTTTTTTGGATCCACCGTTTTTTATCACCCCGACTACCAGGCCAACTACATCAAGAGTCCCGTGCACTACCTGCTCGGTCTCGTCCAAGATCTACGATTAGACCTCACTCCACTGCCTCGCTCCACTTTGCAACCTCTACGCCAGATGGGGCAGAACTTGCTCGAACCGCCCAACGTCCGAGGTTGGGTTGGAGGTCGGCTTTGGATCAACTCCTCCACGCTCGCCGCCCGCCGCCAGTTCGCCAAGACCCTATGCAATCCCTTGGACGAGGGAACATTGAACGCCGACGAACGCCTCGAACTGACCGCCGCCCGCGACGCCGGTCGCTTCCGTTTCAGCGTGGATGAAGATCGCATCCACGACCTCGCTTCGCTCGGCCCGCGCGGTGTCGCCGACCGGCTTTGTGATTTTTTTCTGCCAGTCGCCGTAACACCCGCTTACCGAGCCACCGTGGTCGATTACCTCGATTCCGGCCCTAAAGAGGAATTTGAGGACCGCGTTCGCCGCGCGACCATAGCCCTACTGCAATCCCCCGAATACCAGCTCTGCTGAACCGCCCGCCCAAACCTGGCCCGCCCATGCTGCTACCCTCCACCCGCCGTGAGTTCCTCCGTCACTCTACCCGGGGCATTGGCCTGCTCGCCTTCAGTCGCTTTGCCCCGCGCTTCCTTGTCCAATCAACCCTCGCCGCCCCCGCCCCCGAGAAGGACCGCCGTATCCTCGTGCTGGTGCAACTCGCAGGTGGTAACGACGGCCTCAATACCGTCGTGCCCTTTGACGACCCTGCCTACCACGCGCTTCGCCCCACGTTGGCATTGAAACAAAATGCTATCCTGCCCGTGTCAGATCACCTCGGCCTCCACCCTGCCTGCGCTCCCCTCCACGCATTGCTCAAGGAAGGCCGCCTCGGCATTGTGCAAAACGTCGGATACCCCAATCCCAACCGCTCACATTTCCGTTCCACCGAAATCTGGGAAACCGGTTCCGCCGCGGATGAGTCGCTTTCCTCGGGCTGGATCGGGCGGTATCTGGACAACGCCTGCACGGGCTCACCCGGCTCGACCGATCCCGACGCGATCCATGTCAGCGCCGAGGTCCCCCAGTCTTTCGGCGGAGAGCATCCCCACCACACTTTCAGTCTATCGCCGGGCGCCGCCCGCGCCGGTAGCGCCGAGACCGCTCTGCTCGAACGCATAGCGGAACGCGATGAGCCAGTCCTCGGCGGCAACCACTCCTTCCTACGCGCGACCCTGATGGATGCCCTCGTCGCCGAGAAAAAAATTCAACGCATTCTCGATACAGCCAAACCCGCCTCGCCCTACCCCAGCGGCAATTTCGCCCAGTCCCTGCGTAACGTCTCCGCTCTCATCGCCGCAGGCCTGCCCACCCGCGTCTACTTCGTATCATTGGGCGGCTTTGACACCCACGCGAACCAAGCCAACGCCCACTCCAATCTGCTTCGCCAACTCTCCGAGGGCTTGGCTGCCTTCCAAGCTGACCTCGTTGCACGGCACCTCGACGACCAAGTCCTCACCATGACGTTCTCCGAATTCGGCCGCCGACCAGTCGAGAACGAGTCGCGCGGCACCGATCACGGCACCGCCGCTCCGCTATTTGTGATGGGGCGCGACATCGCCGGTCCACTCCATGGCGCCCCGCCCGACCTGCGCGTTGAGAAAAACGCCGACATCCGCTTCGGCACCGATTTCCGCTCCGTCTACGCCACCGTGCTTGATCGCTGGCTGGAGACGCCCGCCGACGCCATCCTCGGCGCGCACCACGAACGCCTCGGCTTCCTAGGCTGAAGCCGACGCACGCTCTCTAAATTGTAGGTTCATAAAGCGGATCGTGGTCTGCCCAGATCGGCGCGGAAAATCACCATCCGAGCCATCCGCGGTTATAAATCCGAAACAAAAACCGCGCGACTCACTCCTTGCGACGGGCCCGTGGCCGAGGCGCTTTAGCCGGCTTCTCCACAGAACCCTCGGCGACCGAGGCCTCAACCGCGCCGTCCTCTTTGGCCTTTGGTTTACGCACAGCTGAACGGGCCGCCTTGGCATTTAACCAGAGGGAACCATCCTTGGCGTAGCGACTGAGCCAGAAAATCTCGCTCCCATGCTGAACGAAGACTGGCTTGGGCTCCGCTTCGCCCTCAGGAGCCGCGATCGGCTCCAGCAGACCCTGCCCGACCAAGGTAGCCAGCAACTCGGTCTCACTCCGCCCGAGTGCACCGGCTAAAAAGGCCAGAGAACCGGAAACCCCGCTACGGCTCTTATTCGGCTTCATCAATAGGCGCAAGGCCGCCAGACGGTTCCCTTCGCCGCCGAGTGCCGGAGCGGAAGCCTTCGACGCGTCTGGCGCGGGCTCGGATTCGGCCGCTGGTATCGGTGGCATGGCACGCGGCACCGCGCGGAAAATCGGTGGTGCTCCCGCCTCGTCGCGGGATGTCTCGGGTGCGCGCTGCGACTGGCCTGCGGGCTCAGAGTCGATGGAGGCAGACGACGCCGGGTCGACCGGAGCCAGCGGAGAAGCCCCGCCGACTTCGGCACGCTCGCGCGCGGTCGCCTCGCGGCCATTGATCCAGAGACCACCATTGTTATCCTTGTTTGCCCAATAAGCGTAAGCACCGATGACTCGGACCTCCACCTTGGCGGAAGGGTTTTCCGATGGGGCAAGCCCGAGGGTGGCGAGCGCAGAGCGCAAGGCCTCCTCCTCGACTTTGAAATGTTTGGCCAGGTAAGCGCTTGAACCAGAGTAGCCGGGGCCACGCCGGTTACGACGCATCTGAGGCCGAATGGCGTCAAGTAACGCGTCCCCAGATGGCAACCCGCCAGCAGAGGCATCCAAGGAAACAGAATCGGAAATCAAAGCCGCGCCACCATCGGCAGGTGAGACTGCCTCGACCGGCGCGCCGGCATCCTGAGCCGCCGACGCGCGGACGGCGTCGCGCATGGCCTGGGCAGCCACCTGCTGCTCGCGGCGGGCCTGCTCGGACGCGATGCGCTGGGCCTCCCGTTCAGCGCGGCGGGATTGGGCCTCGGCTTCGCGGGCGGCCTGCTCGGCAAGGCGCTTGGTGCGCTCAGCCTCGGCGGCGGCCTGCTCCTCGGTCAGCGCAAGATAGGCGGGATCAGCGGGATCGAGTGGCTTGCCCTGCACAATACGAAATTTGGGCCGAGGCTTTTCACGAGTATTTAGGAAAAACTGAGCGCGATTGTTTTTCTCCACCCAGTATAAATCACCCTCAAACTCCAGATAGACCGGCGCGTCGGTATCGGACTCAGGGATCGTAAAACCGCACTCACGAAGGGCGCCGTGAAGGTCCGATTCGGGCTGCTCCCAGCGTTTGGCGAGGTAGTTTAGCGCGACCGACTGACCAGGGGTGTTAGGATTCTTGCGCAAGTGGGGCTTGATCGCATCGAAAAAAGTTGGGAGGTCGTCTTCGAAGTTCTCGAGATTATTCCAGTCTTCGGCGCCGTGCGAAGCCTCGTCGGCCAGGGCCTCAGGATCGCCGTCGCGGTCCGTATCACGGAGATTGCGCAACCCCTCGGAAACGGGCGATTTATCAACAGCGGAATCACTCGAAGCGGTGGAGTCACCCGCGTGCTGTTTGTGCATCAACTCGGCTCTTAGTTTGTCCGTCTCGGCTTTAGCAGCGGCGGCTATGGCCGCCTCGAGCGTCCACTCGCGCTGAGTCGGGCGGCGAGCCAGACCATTAAAAACTAATGCGTTCGTCGGGTCGGCACGAAAGTCGATAATCTCCCACTCGTCTTTACCGAGTTGGTTAAGAAAGCTTTCCAGCATAGTGGCGGAGGCGAATCCGCCCCGGCCGCTGGTGATCGTTTTATATTCCCAAAGGGCCATGATGTCTAAGATGTGCGAAAATGGTGAAAGGTGCGGCACAGGCATCCCAGATGCCTTAAGCCTTGCCGAGCCTTAACTACGGCCGCCGCTCTTCGACTGCCGCCTCGACATTTCTGCGAAAGCAAAATCAATCGTAAAATACAGCTCAATCCAAAGGCCACTCACCGCGAACCGGATTATTAAAGTGGCCACTCACTCACTGGAATCAGCCAGCACCTCCGCGTAACCTTCGCGAAAGGTCGAGTGCCGCGGACGCCAGCCGAGTAAAGCCCGTGCCCGCGCCGCATCGATGATACGATCTGGCGTCAAACTCCGGCGCCCTACTGCAGGCGCGCCAGTGTAGACTGGGGGAGGCAGACCAAGGCGACCAGCCAACCAAGTCACGACCTCCTCCTTGGTCGCCGCACCGTCATCGGCTAGGTTAAAAATTTCCGGCCCTCCCCCCCCTCTCGCCCAAACCGCCGCACAGGCATCCACGATGTCATCACGATGTATTAAGTTCAAATGCACCTGCGGCTGCCCCGAGGCCTCGCCGCGCCGCACCTGCTCCACGAGATGGGTGCGCCCCGGACCGTAAATCCCAGCGAGGCGCAGAATCGTCGCTGCCCCCGGCCATTCCGCCACGAGACGTTCAGCCTCAATCAGCACTTGAGTAGTCTCCGCCTCACCGCCGATCGGATGCTGCTCCGTTACGCGCACGCCTCCAGCCTGCGGATATACCGAGGTGCTGCTGGTGTAAATTAAATGACCGGGTGCCTTGCCGCTGGTAACCTCCCGCTTCGCCCAGCCCGCCACGCTGGCCAGACCCTCGACATAACTTCTACGGTAACCTTCGACCCCGCCGCCGCCCGCCGCCACGGTAACGGCCACCCGCTGGAAATCACCTGCCAATTCCGGCGCATCCCACCAATCAACCTCGTTGATCCGCGCCACGACGACCGCGCATCCCCGCTCACGTAACGCCGCCGCCGAATCAATATTTCGCGTCAAGGCCGTCACGGACCAACCTTCCGCAAGCGCCCGACTCGCCAAGGCCCCGCCGACATAGCCGGCGCCAAATATGACCAGACGCCGCCCAGTCCGGGCGTTTTTTTCCCCATGCTCAGTGGTTTTAGTGGCCAAGCCCGCCGCGTGCTCGTCATTCCATTGCATTGCTCCACCATGCCCACGGTTCTCGTCATCTTGCCAGAGGGTTTTGAAGAATTGGAAGCCGTCGCGCCAATCGACGTGCTCCGGCGTGCCGGATGCTCCGTAACCGTGGCTGCGCTCGGCCCCGGCATCCATGTCACCGGCCGCAACCAGTTGGTGATGCACGCCGACATACCGCTCGCATCCCTGCCTGCCGACGCGTGTGTCCATGATTGCCTACTGCTGCCCGGCGGACCGGGCGTGGCCTTACTTCGTGCCTCACCCGAGGTCCTCGCGCTGGTGAAGCGCCACCATGCCGCCGGAAGCTTGCTCGCCGCAATCTGCGCCGCGCCCACCGTGCTGCACGATGCCGGCCTGCTCGTCGGTCGCCGCTATACCGCCCATCCGAGTGTGTCCGGTGAACTCCGGGAAATCCTTAGCGACCAAAGGGTGGTGCGCGACGACCTGCTCGTCACCTCTCGCGGCGCCGGCACCGCGATCGAATTTGGCCTCGAGCTGGTATCCGCCCTGTTGTCGCCGGAAAAGGCCGCCGAGATCGCCGCCTCAATCCGTTTTTAACCGCCATACTCTTCGCTACCATGTGCGGCATCGCCGGTTTCATCTCATTTCGCCACGCCCCCGCTGCCCGAGAGGCTGAACTAGTCTGCCTGCTCGTTACATCCACGTAATAAAAAATTTTAAAACATTCTATTGCAAGGTTATAAGTTAAAATAGTTTTACCCGCTTCGTCTGGCTAGCAAGCTTCTGCGCTCTCCACCTATGCCCGTCCCCGGCCGCCCTACGAGGGGTGCAACGGCATGGTTCTGGAAACATGACCGGCAGGAGGCGGAGTCTCTCGGCCCCCTCCATCCTCGCGCCGCCAGCCCAAGTGGAACGGCGGCAGGTGAGAAAAATCCCCATTTTATTTTACAGCGCACGGCCTTTTAATGGTTAGCGGGTTTACAATATAACCGCTTCCACCTCCGCCCCTGAAGTTCATGGTTAATTGCCTCCATCGTGTTAAAAACCGTTCACGTAATGCTTTTCGACAAGGGCTCACGCTGAATTCTCTCCGTCTTTTTGCTCTCATGTCAAAATCTACCCGCCACCCATCCTTCGACTTTGTCGTGCTCGGCGGCGGTTCCGCCGGTTTCAATGCGGCCCGCGTCGCCGCCGACCTTGGCAAAACCGTGGCGATCATCGACGGCGCCCCGCAGCTAGGCGGCCTATGCATCCTGAAGGGCTGCATGCCCTCGAAAACCCTCCTACACGCCGCCGAATTGCTCCATCACGCACGCGACTCTGCCCGCTTCGGCCTTCGCATTCCTAAAGTGGAGTTGGACATGAAGGTCCTTCACGCTTGGAAAAAACAGGTGATCGCCGATTTCGCAGGCTACCGCGACCGCGCCGTCGCCAATCCGGACCGCTTCTCCCTGTTCCGTAGCCACGCTCGCTTCGTCGATCAGCACACGGTGGAACTGACCGACGGCCGACGCATCGCGGGACAATTTTTCCTGATCGCCACCGGATCCAAAGTATCTGTGCCCTCCGCTATACCCGGCCTTTGCACCACGCCGCACTGGACCAGCGACAATGTGCTCGACCTCGATTTTATCCCCCGCTCCGTAATCGTGCTAGGTGGCGGTATAGTGGCTTGCGAGCTAGCCCAGTTTCTCACTCGCATCGGTAGCAAGGTCACGTTGATCCAACGCTCAAAAAACATACTTCGAGACCACTCAACTGCCGCCTCCGAAGTCGTCCAGCAGGCCTTTCGCGATGAAGGCATCGACCTGCACACCGACACTCGGATCACCGCAATCCGAGCGCGCGGTCGCACAGGCACGGAGGTAGCCTTTGAATCCGCCGGACGCCTCCTTGTGCGCCGCGCCGATCACCTGTTCAACGCTCTAGGCCGCGAGCCAAACGTGGAGGGCCTTGCCCTCGCCACCGCCGGAGTCCGTCTCACCCCCTCCGGGCGCGTGCGCACCGACCGCTGGCAGAGGACGACCACGCCGCACATTTATGCAGGTGGCGACGTCTGCGGACCGCACGATATCGTGCACCTCGCCGTTGCCCAGGGCGAGCTCGCCGCCCGCCACGCCTTCGGGGTGCCTAAAAATCAACTGCGTCCAGTCGCGAAGGCTCCCCTGCTAAGCGTCGTTTTTACCGACCCGCCTCTCGCTACCATCGGTGCTCAGGAGAGCGAGCTAATCGCGCAAAAACGTCCCTACCTCGCCGCCAGCTACCCCTTTGACGACCACGGTAAATCCATTCTCATGGGCCAGACCCGAGGCTATGTGAAGGTGATCGCAGAACCTGTTCGCGGCCGCATCCTCGGCGCCGAGATTATCGGCCCGCAGGCCGGCGAATTAATCCACTGCTTCGCCGGGCCGCTGACGCTTCGAGCCACCGTGGGAGACTTGCTACGCGCCCCTTGGTATCACCCGACTCTCGCGGAGATACTAACTTACCCGCTAGAAGAAATCGCCGAAAAACTCTCAACAGTAAGGCCGACGTAACTCAAATCGCTTCGACCAGCGCCTGAGCCACCGTGAGACGCTTTTCGTAGATCGCCTTGCCGATGATTACCCCGTGGAGATTTGCGTGAGTCCGAGCCAACGACGCCAGAGCCGTGACATCCGCTAAGTTCGCCACGCCGCCGCTCGCGATGATACGGGCGCCGGACGCCGCTACAACCTCGGCCACCGCCGCCTGAGCAGGCAGATTTGGGCCGGTCAACATACCGTCGGTGCCAATGTCTGTGTAAATGATCGTGCGCACACCAAGCTCCGAAACCCGCAGAGCTAGATCAAGTGCGCCAGTATCGGTAGTATCCACCCAGCCCTTGACCGCTACCTTGCCGTTTTTAGCATCGATTCCCACCGCCACGCGTTCGCCATAAAGGCCGACCATCTCGGCGACGAAGTCCGCGCTCTCCGCGGCGCGCGTGCCGAGCACTACTCGCGTGGCGCCGGCCGCCAGTGCTCGGGCAAGAGAGGCTGCACTCCGCAAACCGCCGCCAAGTTGCACCTTAAGCCCAGTCGCCACGATAGCCGCGACGGCAGCAAGATTCCGCGGTTCCCCGCAAAAGGCCCCGTCAAGATCGACCACATGCACCCACTCGGAACCCTCGGCCTTGAACTGGGCCGCGACCTCAGCCGGATTCAGCGAATAGACCGTCTCTTGGTCAGCCTTGCCTTGGGTAAGACGCACGCAGCGGCCGGCTTTGATGTCGATGGCGGGATAAATAGTCATAGCGAAGAAGAACCGGAGGATTGCCCACGAAATCGACCAAAAGGCACGCAAAAGATTTCTATGCCCGGGCGCGCTCGTCGTTTCCCCGGTTGCGCATCCACCCTGCTTTTACCAAATAAAAGTGCCTCATGAGTCTTTTCATCCGCCGCGCCCGCGTCCTTACCCTCGCGCCCCACGGCTCCGACCCCACAAATCCAGTGCGCCCCCGCCGAGGCCCCGCCCTACGCGAGCTGGGAATCCTGCCGCGCGCGGACGTATGGATCCAAGGCGACAAGGTTGCCGCCGTCGGCACCGACTTACCTGTGCCGCCAGACGCCGAGGTAATCGACGCCGAGGGTCGCGTCCTCATGCCGGGCTTCGTCGATTGCCACACCCACGCCTGCGGACCCGCCACGCCGCTAGACGAGTGGGAACGTGTGCTCGCCGGCGCCACAAAGGCCGATCTAGAAAAGGCTGGCGGCGGCTTGCCTGCGATTATTCATGCTGCCCGCGCTGCCACGCGGAAACAACTTGCCGCTGGCCTCCGACTCCGCCTCGACGCGATGCTGCGCAACGGCACCACCACGGTGGAAGTAAAGAGCGGACTTGGCCTAGCCTCTGAACCGGAGCGAAAACTCCTCGGTGCCATCCAGCGCGCAGCCTCTGAGTGGCCCGGCACGGTTGTCCCCACCGCCACTCTTGGCCACGCGGCCGAGGGGGACGTCGCCGCCTTCACCCGCTTGATCGTTCGCGAGGTTCTACCTGAAGTGTGGCACGAGTTCCCTGGCCTCGCCATCGACGCCCGCTGTGCGCCCGATGCTTGGCCGGTCGAGGCCTGCGTGCGCCTTCTGGAGCGCGCCCGTAAACACGGCCTACCAGTCAGGGTAAGCGCCGACCAAATCTCCCCCACCGGCATGGTCGCCGAGGCCCTCACCCTGCACGCCCGCAGCGTCGACCACTTGGAGAATGCTTCCCGCGCCGATCTAGTCGCACTTGCCGCGAGCGAAACCTTCGCCGTTTTCACCCCGGCAGCCAGTTTTCACGCCGACCTCCGCTACGCCCGCGCCGGCGCCTTCGCCGACAGCGGCGGGTTGCTCGCGCTCGCTAGCGACCACGGCCCCGCCGCTTGCCCGATCCACGCAATGCCTTTGGTAATCGCACTTGCCGTGCGTTACAGCGGCCTAACCGTCGCCGAGGCGGTAGTCGCCGCCACTGTAAATGCCGCCGCCGTGCTCGGTCTAACAGACCGCGGCACGATTGAGCCCGGCAGACGTGCCGACTTGCTTCTACTCCGCCACATCGACGAGCGCCAGATCGCACACGAAGTCGGTGAAAACCCGGTCGCTCGCGTTATCTGCGGTGGTCGCATCGTTTTCCCATCGTAAACCAGCCTGCCTGTTGCGTTTCTTTCCCCATGGCCAAATCCCGTAAAGCCCCCGCCCCGCCAGCCGCTAAAACCCTTGTGCCCGCTTTCCTCGCCGAGCTGCTCGCCGCGCGATCGCCCTCCGGCGCCGAGCAGGAAGCCCAAGCGGTATTCGACGCCCATGTGCAACCAGCCGCAGACCATTACGTGAATGATGCCATCGGCAACCGCATCGCCACCCTCCATCCCGCTGGTAATCCTGTTCTCTTGCTCGCGGGCCATATCGACGAACTAGGCCTCCAAATCAGCTACGTAAACAAGGACGGCTACCTGTATTTCAACACCATCGGCGGCCACGACCGCGTGATGATTCCTGGCCGCCGCGTGATTATCTCCACACGTGAAGGCCCGGTGCTCGGTGTCACTGGTAAACGCGCCATTCACTTGATGGATGACGCCGACCGGAAAAAGGTCCCTGAAATCCACGAGATGTGGATCGATATCGGAGCAAAAACGAAAAAACAGGCCCTCGCGCGCGTTCGCATCGGCGACGTAGCCACCTATCAACCAGGCTTCGAGTTACTCCACGGCAGCGTCGGCGTAGCCCGTGCCTTCGACGACAAGGTCGGCGCCTACGTCGTCGGCGAAGTCCTGCGCCGTCTCGCCCCGCAGCGGAAAAAGCTCGCCGCCCGGATCGTTGCAGTCGCCACGGCTCAAGAGGAAATCGGCGTGCGCGGTGCAACCGCCGCCGCTTATTCGGTCAATCCCCACCTCGCTATCGCCGTAGACGTCGGCCACGCCACCGATCACCCAGACTGCGACCAGCGCAAATACGGCGAAACCAGCCTCGGCGGCGGCCCGATCATCTGCAGAGGTCCGAACATCAATCCATTCATTTACGATCGCTTGGTCGCCTGCGCGGAGTCACTCGGCATCCCTCACCAGTTCGAGGCCGACCCGCGCCCGACCGGGACCGACGCGCGCGCGCTGCAAATAGGCCGCGGTGGCGTAGCGACCGGCCTAGTCAGCATTCCCCTGCGCTACATGCACACTCCGAGCGAGTTGGTTGACCTGGACGATGTAGAACGAACCGTTCAGCTGCTCGTCGCGTTTGCCCTCGGCCTGAAAGCCGGTGAATACGGTCGCTGGTAACCCCGCAGGATCTCAACGGCAGGTTATGCGGCGCCGCCGAACTGCGAAGCCGGTCAGCAAAACTAACGCGCCCACCACACCTGCTGCTGCCGCCGGTTCAGGGATGGGCGTGGCCGAGCCTACGGTGGCGAGAATGGCATCGCGGTAATTCACGATATCCGCGTAACCGTTTAAGTTATAGTAGGTGCCGAAAGTCTTGCCCGTCGCAACCGCACCTCCGGGCGGCGCCGTATCTGGCGTGCCCAGACTGAGCAGCGAACTAGTGATGCCGCCCAACACAAATTGTCCGCTAATGCTGTAAAACAACGCGCTGCCCGAATCTCCGCCCACGGCCAGGCTCGACCCGCTGATAGCGTCAAAGGAGGTAATCACATTCGCGGTCGGTCCAGTGCCGTTCACATTGAAAGTGTAGCCGCTGCCAAAATACAATGTCTGCCCCCAGCGTTTTCCGATTCCGCCGACCACCGTGTAGCCGACATAATCAGAAGCAGAAACCGAAGCAGTTTCGGTCCAGACGTCGTTTTGCGTGCCCGCGACAGTGGTGACATCCCAACGCTTGAAAGTTCCCTCAACTCCACCGTTACCGATCAGAGTCGCCACTTCGCCCGAGCTTGGCCGACTAGTCGCTAAAGTAAGGTTGGGAAGGATCGGCGCGGAGGCGATCCGGAACAATGCGAGATCGGTCGTGGTATTATCCCCATTACGGATCTGCACGCCCGAACCGACTACACCTGCGTAGAAAACACCTGCAAGGGTGATGCCTGGCGCACCGCCACCCGTGACATGCGTGGCGCTCAACACCCAGCTGCCCGTTTCGAAGTTACCCAAATAGACGCCACTGGCACCGCCTACCGAACCGGCGTTGCCCCAGGGCAAACCACCACTTGGATCATTGGTATTACCCAAGCCGTTACCGCCATAAATCACTAGCGCCTGGGACGAACCAGCAGAGAAGTAGACGATTAAAGAAGCGCAAAAAACAGAAACCGGACGGGGCAGACTCATTGGGTAAACCTTGCCGACTCGACGGCGCAATTCAAGCGACCAAGCAGCCTCCAGCGTTTTTTTACCCGGCGCCGAGGCGTAGTCTTTGGTTGCGAATTACTTGCCGATGCCGGAAGCGCGGAAGCCGATGGCGCGTAACTTGGCTAGGTTGGTAATATTGCGACCGTCGAAAATAAAGGCCGGCTTGGGCATGCCTTCGTAGATCGCCGCGTAGTCGAGGGTCTTGAATTCATCCCATTCAGTCACAATAGCGATGGCGTGGGCGCCAGCGCAGGCCTCTAGCGCAGTCGCGGCGACGGTAAGGCGAGAGTTGGCAGGCGCACCCTTGCCGAGGACGTCAGCAATGATCTCGTGAGCCGGGACCTTGGGGTCGTAAACAACCACGTTGGCCTGTTCGCTAAGGAGGTCACGGCACACGCTGATCGCGGCCGTCTCACGGGTGTCATTGGTGTCCTTTTTAAACGCAAAACCCAGCACGGCGATACGTTTATCGGCCACCGTGTTATAGAGCGCCTTAACGATATTACCGGCGAAACGGCGCTTCTGCCAGTCGTTGATTTTGACCACGCTCTCCCAATACGCAGCAACTTCAGGTAAGCCGAAATGCTCGCAGAGGTAGGTCAGGTTCAGCACGTCCTTCTGGAAACAGGATCCGCCAAAGCCAACCGAGGCTTTCAGGAACTTCGAGCCGATGCGCGAATCTTTGCCGATCGCGTTGGCCACTTCGTCCACATCGGCCTCGGTCGCCTCGCACAGCGCAGAGATGGCATTGATTGAGGAAATGCGCTGGGCGAGGAAGGCATTCGCAACCAACTTGGAGAGCTCGGAGGACCAGAGATTGGTCGTGATGATCCGCTCGCGAGGCACCCAGCGAGCGTAAACCGCGACCAAGGCCTCGATCGCAGCCTCACCTTCAGGCGTGCGCTCACCTCCGATCAGGACCCGGTCGGGCATGGTTAAGTCAGCCACCGCCGTGCCTTCGGCCAAGAATTCAGGATTGGACAAAACCTGACACTTCGCGGCGTTTGGATGAGCAGCAAGAATCTCCTGGATGGTCGTGGCGGTGCGCACCGGGATCGTCGATTTTTCAACGATTATTTTCGGCGTCTTCGCAACCTCGGCGATCGTGCGGGCTACCGACTCGATATAACGCAGATCCGCCGCGCGACCAGCACCCACACCGTAAGTCTTAGTCGGAGTGTTAACCGAGACGAAAATGATATCGGAGGCAGCGATCGTGCCCTTTACGTCAGTGGAGAAAAAGAGATTACGCCCCCGAGCGGATTTCACGACCTCGTCCAGACCGGGTTCATAGATTGGCAACGTGTCAGAATTCCAAGCAGCAATACGCTTCTCATTCAAATCGACCACCGTAACGCTGATATCCGGCGACTTAAAGGCGATCATAGCCATCGTCGGCCCACCTACATAGCCGGCACCAATACAGCAAATTTTCATAAGAGTAAAAATCGTATTAGTGTCGTGCACACGCCCGAATCCAAGCCGTATTTTAAGCCATTTTAACGGACAACACACTACCAGTGGCTGACCTCTGCACGCGGACCGTTTAAACAGGTTTTTCGCATTCCGAGTTCGACCTCCGCGTGACACTCTACGAAATTCATTTGCCCCGCCAGTTCCGGCCTATGCCTCACCCCGATCAGCCCCAGCACCAAATCCTAAATTTTGCCCGAATACGCCGGACAAAGAAACTGCTGCGTTACATGCCTAGGCGCGCGCGTTTCCACACTTACCCGCTCGTCGGTCGCTTCGCTGCCTTCGCGCGCCGTCGTAATTTCCTCTGGTCGTTTCAATATCCTCAGGTCCGCTCCGCACTTTATCTTGGCTCCGTGCTCACGCTGCTCCCCGTGCTCGGTCAAGTGCCCATCGCTTTTGGCCTCTGCCTGCTTTTCCGAACTAATTTCATGATCCTCGGGGGCCTACAGTTCGCGAGTAACCTTCTAACCTTCCCGTTCATTCTGTGGGGCACCTACCATCTTGGCACCTTCGTGCTTGGCGCCACTGGCTTAGATTCGTTCATAGGCCTAATCCCGCCGCCGCCGACCGACTCTTCACTCTCCCCTGTCACGGGTGTGTTAACCGGCGGTTCCAGCCTCGGCCTCTACGTTAGTGCCTTCTCAATCGGCGGTCTGATCGCCGGACTGGGACTTGGCGCGATACTGGATCTGCTGTGGCGTAACTTTGTGCTGCCCGCCGCCAAACTGCGCGCCGCCCGCCAACCAATTACCGCCACCATCACACCGCACGAACTGGCGCCAACTACACCTCCTGCCTCTCCCAGTATATGACGTTTCGCGCCTCTCGCCCGTTGCTATGCCTCGGTTTGTTTTTTATTGGCCTATTCGGCTGCAGCAGCACCGCCCCCACCCCGCCGCGATCCCCGGTGCAGGCACCGGTTAAGCCCCCGGCGCCCACGATAGCCATCCCGTCAGCGCGAGTCGCGCCCGTAAACGGCCCGATCCTACTTGGAATCGACGTCCTCGCCGCCGACGGTTTCAAAGCTGTTAAAGGTAAACGCATCGGGCTCCTGACCCACGCCGCCGGCGTAAACCGCGAAGGCCGGAGCACTATCGACATTCTTTACAAAGCGCCCGGGGTGAAACTCGTCGCCCTCTTCGCTCCGGAGCACGGCCTAGACGGCTCGATCAAAGCCAGCGTCAACTTCGGCGACGATCGCCATATCCCCACCGGCTTACCCGTCTATTCTCTTCACGGCAAAAATCGTAAACCCACGCCCGCCCAACTCAAGAACTTGGATGCCCTCGTCATCGACCTGCAGGACATCGGCGTGCGCAGCTACACGTTCAATGTCGTGATGCGCTACGCCATGGATTCCTGTTTCACCAATGGCGTGGAGGTAATCGTGCTCGATCGCCCTAACCCCCTCGGCGGGCTGAAGGTCGACGGCCCTCACCTCGACCGCGCTTGGATGAGCGGCGTCGGAGCCTTCCGCATCCCTTACGTCCATGGGCTCACCATGGGCGAACTCGCCCGCATGGCCGCTGAAGCTCCCGGCGTGCTCGAGGTGCCCGAAGAAGTTCGAGCCAAGGGCAGGTTAACCGTCATACCTATGAGCGGTTGGAAACGCTCCCTACGCTGGCCTGAAACCGGACTCAAATTCGTGCCCACCTCTCCGCTGGTGCAGGATTTTCCTGCCGTGATCGGCTACGCCATGACCGGGCTTGGTTGCGAATACAGCGGCTTCAAACACGGCGCCGGCAAGGAGCACCCTTTCCGTGTCTTGAGCTACAAGGGCAAAACCCCAGCCCAACTGAAAGCCGATCTAGACCGCCTCGCCATCCCCGGCCTAAGCTTCCGCCTGCTGCCAATTCAGGATGCGGAAGGCCGCCCCACGACTGCGCTCTACGTCGATGTGATGGACTGGAGCCTCTGGCGACCCACGCAGTTGAGCTTCGAGCTAATGCGCCTCGCCTGCCGCTACGAACCGCCCAACCCCTACGCCAAACTCGACGGCAAAAGCGTCCGTAGTTTCAACATTCACGTCGGCAGCACCGCTTGGTGGGACGCACTCTCTCGGGACGGAGCCAAGGTCGATCTCAATGCCTTCGAGGCCGATTGGGCCACACGGTGCACCGTATACCAGCGCGAGAGCCAACGCTACTGGCTATACCCTAGATAAGCCATAAGCGAGGAATGGAGTCCGCCGCTATTACTCCACGCGGAAGGGAAAGTTATCCGCGCTCGCCCCGCCCCGTCCATCTCGGGCATAAAGAAAAACTCGATATGCACCCGGTCGGGCAGGCGCCCGCAGCTCCACGGTAGCCCCTGAGATCCGCACTACGCACTCGGGCAGTGCAGGCGGTTCGGCTTCGGCGTCCCCGCCCTCCTTGCGGTCCGTGCTCTCCTCCACTACCCGCCAGTCAAAAGTCAGGGCGTCACCATCGGAGTCGGATACTACCGCATCTACCCGAAGACTCGCGCCGGGCTTAACCACGCCCTCAACAAAATTCGCCGCCAACCGGTCGATGCTAGGACTACGCGACGCCGGCCATGTGCCCGTCCATGCGTGCGCAACCGCGTCTACTGCCGGCAGTTTTTCGCCTGTGGCCAGAAACATACCATACCATGTGGCTGTGACCTCTTGCTTCTGGCCCCACACAAAAGCAAAAGTCCCTACACAAAGCCCCCCTGAACTTTCCATCGCACCAAGGTGGGCCTTAAGATAGTTTTCGGCCTTCTCCCTTGCCGGCGCCTCGATCGGAGCACCCCAAGCAGTTTGACGCACTTCCCAATGACCCACCGGACCATATTCAGCTAAAATAAAAGGCTTGGTCCAGCCGGCTTCGACCAACGCAGTCCCCACCCCAGCCGCTCCCGCATAGGCATTCACCCCAAGTATATCGATGGAAGGATAGTTGTGCATCAACGCCTTCACCTTCCCTGCCGCCGCACCAGCGATGACAGTGCAGACAGGATGATCGGGATCCTCTTCCTTCACTATCCGCGCCAACTCCTCCAATTCCCGCCAGATGCGCGGATCTCGGCCATCTGCCGATGGCCCCTCCATTTCGTTACCCAAGCCCCAAACTAGGATAGCAGGGTGATCCTTGAACTTGCGCACCGCCGCACGGACCTCCTCCCGCTGACGCCGTAACTGCACTGGATCAGAGTAATCAAATCCATGACGCTCGTGCTGCACCCATATACCCGCCATAACGGTGATGCCTAGATCCTGGCAACGGTCGAGCAGCGTGCGACCGTCTACCCGGCGGTCCAACTGCTCCACCCCCCAAGTCCGAATCGTCGAGCCGCCCAGTTCCCGTAGCAATTCGAGTCGGCCGTCCCCACCTGCACCCCGCACCACGTAGGGCTCACCGTTACGCGTCAGATTCCAGCCGCCCCCAGGCGCCGACACGATCTTGACCGACACAGCGAGCGCGGCCGGTGCCGTCGCGAAGCAACCCAAGGCTAGCCCGCAAATACGCCCCCACCATCCGGCGCCAATCAAACCGGGCTCGAACGCGTTATTCATAAGATTAAAAATGCGTGACCTAAGTTCTCTTTGTAAAGGCGGATTGCGTGCACAAAATTGCATCGATTCTTCCATAGGAAGTTTGCAAGGTAGCTCGATGATCGTCACCGCTGCGCCGACCCGTGGCGCCCAGAATACATTTTACTCGGCGCCAGATCGGCTGGTTCATTCTTCCCTACAACCAGTTATGGGAAAAATAAACCAGCAGCTCATTGCGGATCAACTTCAGCTATCACGAGCCACCGTCTCGCGCTGCTTCACCAATCACCCTGGGATTAACCCGACGACTCGGGCTAAGGTCTTTGCCCTCGCTTCGCGCCTCGGCTATAGCCACCAAGAAAAACGTGAACCTGCCGGAAGTCGCCGTGCCGCTCGCCGCCTCGCCTTCGGGGTTTTGGTGTGTGTCGAGTTACCCAGCTTTAAGCACACGGATTATGGGAATCCAGGCCAGGAGTTGCTGAACGGTCTTTCAGAGTTTGCCCGTGTCCAAGAAGTCCGCCTCGATCTGCACTTCGTCCGCCCGCAGGACCGCCACTTGGAGGATCCGTCCTACGCGCACATCCTGCGTTCCCGTCGTCGCGTCTGGGACGGCGTGGTTCTCATCTACCCATTCCCCCTGAGCGTGGTGGACGAGTTAAAGGCCCGCTACCCCGTCGTATCCCTCGTCGATCAATATGGCACTCTACCGCTAGACTGCGTGGATGTCGACCACTACCGCGGAATCAGCCGATTGGTTGATGAGCTCCATCGTCTGGGCCACCGTCGCATCGGTTTCTTTACTTGGCGCTACCCCGTCGAAGCCAGCTGGGCGCTGCGCCGCTACAGCGCCTTCGTGGAAAAACTCACCGCCCTTGGGCTAGACCTAAATCCCGCCGATGTCATCAACGCCGGCCCACGCCATCCTCTGGAAGTTGATCAGGCCCACGCCCGAGCGCTCGAACGCACCCGAGACGGTGTCACTTCGTGGATCTGTGCCGCCGACCACCAAGCCTACGATCTCGTCGCCCACTTCAAAAAAGAAAAGCTTCGCGTGCCGCGCGACGTCTCCGTTGCCGGCTTCGACGGTATCGCGCGTCCGGCCGGCGCATCCCTACTTTCTACGGTGCAAATCCCCTATCACCAGATCGGCCTAACTGGCGGCAAACGCCTGCTCGACCTAGCCATGAAGCGCTACGATTCACACCAGCACATCCTTCTAGACTGCGACTTGCGCGGCGGCGATACCCTTGCCGTCCCGCCAGCGGGCGTAGCGTGATGCTACGCTTCCGAGCTCAAAAGCCCGGCACCTCGAGGCTGATACCGTTATCCTTTCGCCCAAGCTGCAGAAGAAAGGGTCCAGCCGCCTTCGCCCAAACATCCGCCTTCGGGTAGCCGGCTGCCTTGGCCTCATAACATTTTCGCAGCATCGCAGTGTCTATGATACCCGGGCTTAAGGGCACCGCCGAGAGCGGGGCCGGCAACTCTTCAGCCAACGCCTTAGTTAGACCTTCAATCCCCCACTTGCTGGCGCAGTAAGGCGCAAAACGCCCAGAAACCGATCGACCCCAGCCGGAGGATAGATTCACGATCACACCCGATCCGCGAGCGATCATCGCAGGCAAGAAACCCTGGATTACATGCACCACACCTGTGAGGTTAACCTGAAAAAGCCGACCCACCGCCGTCGCGTCCTGCTCCCAGAGTGGCGCCGGATCGGTGAGCTGGCCGGCGTTATTGATCACCAGATCGGGCGCGCCATGCTGCGTCAGCATACGTTCCGCCCAAAGTGCAACCTTGGCGGCTTCGGCCACATCCAGAACGTCAAAACTACTCGGCGCCGGCACCGAAAAACGCAGGTCGAGCACCGCCTCGGGATTGCGCCCGCAGCCGATCACGGTGTGGCCACCCGCAACGAATTCATCCACCAACGCCCGACCCAGCCCCTTGGTGCATCCGGTTATGACAATTTTCATGAACGCACCTAAGCCGTCTGGCGTGCGCGGCGCAACCGCCTTGCGCAGGTTGCGCAGTCGAACTGGTTGATTTGTTTTCCCTCGGCACCCAAGCGTGGGAACAAAATCATCCCAGCAACCCCGATCAACCGTCTTCCCTGCTATGATTTCCCTACCTTGCTTCCGTCCTTGGCTAGCCTTGCTTTTGCCCTGCCTACTAACCCTTGCCGACCTGCGGGCCGACGAGGCCCAGCGCATCGTGGAAGATGCGGCTAAATTTAAACTCAACGTGAAGGCCAACCCCGCCCTCCCCACCCTTTATCTCGTGGGCGACTCCACCATGAAGGTCGGCACGCCCGGTCAGCGCGGGTGGGGAGACGAGCTAGCCCGATTTTTTGACCCGACCAAAATCAACGTCGTAAACCAAGCGATCGGCGGTCGCAGCAGTCGCACCTACCAAACCGAGGGTCGCTGGGCCGCCGTGCTCGCTGCTCTTCGCCCAGGCGATTTCGTGATCGTGCAGTTCGGCCACAACGACTCCAGCCCCGTGAACGAGGATCCGCCCGTCACGGCCAAGACCCGCGCACGCGGCACGATCCGAGGCGTCGGCGAGGAATCACGCGAGGTAGACAACATCCTCACGGGTAAACACGAGATCGTTTATTCTTTTGGCCGATATATGCGCCGCTACGTCGAGGACATTCGCGCCCGCCAGGCCACGCCCATCGTCCTTTCTCTTGTGCCTCGCAATGCTTGGAAGGACGGAAAGGTCGTCCGCTCTCGGCCTAACAACTACGGCGAATGGGCCCGTCTCGTTTCCGAGTCAACCGGAGCAACCTTCATCGACCACAACGAAATCATCGCCCGCGAAATGGAAAATCTCGGCGCCGATCAGGTCGGCCCGCTCTTCGCCGACAACCTCCACGCAACCCCCGCCGGTGCCCTGTTCAACGCCCGCGCCGCCGTCGCCGGTATAAAGTCACTCCCCGGCGCGCCCTTCGCCGCGTATTTCTCCGCCGAGGCCGCCGACATTCCCGCCTTCGTGCCCTGATAAAGGCAGGCGAGAATCCAGCCAAACTTAGAGTGGTCACTGTCAACCGACTATAGCCTGAACTGGATAAACTAGATTTATTTAAGCTGGAGCCGATGGTCAGGATTGAACTGACGACCAGCGGTTTACGATACCGCTGCTCTACCACTGAGCTACATCGGCGTGGCCAACAGAGAAGAGGAAGAAACTCGCGCAACCGCACAGGGCAAGCTTCTTTCCCCGTCCGCACCCGACTTTGCCCCCCACTGCGCATGCCTCCCCTGCCCACCGCCCTTTTCGATTACACCCTGCCCGACGCCCTGATCGCCCAGAACCCCGCCGCCCGCCGCGACGCCTCCCGACTGCTTGTCGTTCATCGGCGGGAACACCGGATTGAGCACCGCTCCTTTTCTAATCTTGGCGATTATCTAAGCCCCGGCGACATCCTGTTGCGTAACAATGCCGCCGTGCTTCCCGCCCGCCTGCTCGCTGCCCGGCCCACTGGCGGGGCGGTCGAGTGCCTCCTCCTGAGACCCGTTGCCTCCGGCGACGAAAATGAATGGTGGTGTCTGCTCCGCCCCGGAAAAAAACTGCCCGTCGGTGCCACCTTTGACCGTCCCGACGCCTTCACTGGAACCGTGCTGGAGAAAGACGCCGAAGGCGCGGCCCGAGTCGCATTCGCCTGCGAACCGACCGGCGCCTCTATCGTCGCGGTCGCCAACCGCGTAGGCGAGGTCCCGCTCCCGCCCTATATCGCGCGCCAACACACCGCCGAGGAACGCGCCGCCGACCTCGAACGTTACCAAACCGTCTACGCTGACCGCGACCGCCAAGTCGCAGCCGCTGCGCCTACTGCCGGCCTGCATTTCACGCCGGAGTTACTAGCGTTGCTTCAGGCGACCGGCGTGCGCACCGCCGACGTGACCCTACATGTGGGCCTGGGCACCTTCAAACCCATCGCGACCGACACGATTGATGCCCACGCCATCCACCGAGAGGTCTACGAGGTGCCACCTGCCACCCGCACCGCCGTGCTCTCGCCACCCGCCGGCACTCGAAGGGTCGCGATCGGCACTACCACCGTGCGGACTTTGGAGGACTTTTGCCGAAAACAGGCCTGCCGGCCAACCCCGCCCAACGAAGCCTTTCGCGACGAGGCCGCGCTCTACCTCTACCCACCGGCCCAGTTTGCCGCCATCGACGCACTGGTGACTAACTTTCACCAACCCCGCTCTACCCTGCTCTGCCTGGTCGCCGCATTCCTTGCCCCCAGTTCGACCGACGGCATTGCCTGGCTTAAGGAAATTTATGCCGAGGCGATCGCCCGCGAATACCGCTTTTTCAGCTACGGAGATGCGATGCTGATTCTGTAAAAGCTAGCCTCGCTTGCAGCCTGCCCGCGAACGCATTGCCTGACATCGGTATTTCCTATGCCCCTCTCCCCCACCACTCCGAAACCCGAGTCGCCACTGCCTCCAGAAAAAACCATCGCAGCGTGGCGCATCCTGTTGCGCGGGGCGGGCGCCTTTTTTGTGCTTTATGTGTTCTGCGTCTGGGCTGCCAAGGGCTACAACCGAGGATGGACCCAGAATCAGGTGCCTGTGAAGCACATCGATCCGATCACCGAAATTGAATTTATTAAATATGAGAAAAGGTTTGTGCCCGGGCTCGACGTGCTCGCTGCCGGGGTTACCTCAGGTCTCTTGATTTTCTCGGTAACCTTTCTCGGCCGTAGATGTCCCCCAAACCGAGCCTAAACTATCGCTACATTATTCCAAACCTCGACCACGCCATGAACCAAATACTCCGCACCATCGCCTTCGCTGGCTTCACCATAGTCTCCGCCGTAGCCACACCCAATACCTACGACTTCAAAGACCCCAAGGGGGTGAATGCTATCCAATTCACCCTAGACTCCATCCTCGAGCCCATCGTTGGCAACGCCAACGCAGTCGAAGGCAAAGTCACCTTCGACCCAGCTGACGTCGCCGCGACCAAGGGTGCACTTGAGGTTGCGAGTTCATCCCTGAAAGTGCCCAACGACAAGATGACCGAACATCTCCTCAGCGCCGATTGGATAGATGCCGCCAAGCATCAGGATATCAGTTTTGAATTCTCCAAATTAGATTCGGTGCGCACCATCAGCGAAGGCAAGTGGTCGGCCATCGCCGCCGGCAAGTTCACCCTCAAGGGTGTTTCCAAAGAGGTTCTAGTCCCAGTTACGCTGAACCACCTCGCCGGCGCCTACGGCAAACGCCTGAACAAGCCAGAACTACACGGAGACCTTCTCGTGGTTCGCGGCGTCTTCACCATCCTGCGGTCCGAATTCGGGATACAACCCGGTAAAAATGAGGACAAAGTCGCCCCCGCTATTCAGCTGACTTTCGCTCTTGTTGGCAGCGCCCCCGGCGCTTGAGTCAAAAAAACAAACCGGCCACCGGCCAAAAACCTGCCGCTTCGCTTTGCGACGCGGCTTTTCTTTTGTCCGCAAATGCACATCGTAACGCCATGACCGAAGACGAGCTGCAATCCCTGATTGACGATGCCAGCTACGATCACGCGATGGGCGATTCCAAGGCCGCCCTAGCTAAATTGGAGTGCGCCACAGATGCTGCGCCCGCGTGTTTCGATGCCTGGCACGCGCTCTCTGAGATCCACTTTTCGCGGCGAGATCTAGATCATGCCCTTGCCGCCGGGGAGCGCGCACACGCCCTCCGACCCGACGATTTATTCATCAACACCACCCTTTCCCGAATCTGGATGGAAAAAGGCGACAAGGCCGCAGCTGAGAAATTCGGCGCCCAAGCGAAGATCCTAGGCTGGAAGGACCAGCTGCAAAATCCCGCTGCCCACGAAGGTGGTCTAAAGTAGGCCCGTCTCCCGCCCTATTCCAAAGGCAACGCCGCCAGCACACGGTCGGCGACGCGCGCGACTTCCTCGCTAAGGCGCCGTGCTAACTCGGCGTAATCGCCTTCCCGCCACGGCGTCTCCGGCGCCTCATAAACCTCGCGCAGCAAAACCTCACCAGCCCCAGCCTGCTCCCCAGCTCGGACCAGCTCAATCCCGCACATAAAACTAACGAAAGACTTGCCATCCTTCTTCACCATCCCCTCGCAACGCAAAACGCTCACCTGCACGTCGACGTCGCGGGTGGTGTCGAAGGGAAAGGGCTGGGGTATAACCCGCTGCACTCGGTCAGAAAGATGCAGACGGGCCACCAGCATGCGGTTTATTCCCGTAGCCAGCGGCTCTGCCCAACGGGCGTAGTCACGGTAATCGATCTCGTTGGGGCCGCGACGCACGATCATGGTCTTGCCGTCGAGATAAGGTGCGACCGTAACTGACCGCACGCCGACCTTGATTTGCCCTTTTTTATGGCCGGTATTGAGTTCGTTCGCGGTGGGTCCGGTCAGAACATAAAACCGAGTCGGGTCCTTCTTCGGCATGGGGAGTAGGCTGCAACCGGCAAAGCCCAGCGCGACAAACACAAGAAGAGAATGGCGAGAAACTTGGAAAAGACGGGAGTGCATAAAAGAAAGAAGGGGATGCTAAGGTAGAATTTGACCTTACTTAGGTTCCTCCGCACGCCCACTCAGAAGTGCACTGGGATTACGCTCTAGAAAGTCAGCTAGACGCCCGACTGCCGCAGCCGCCTCGCCAAGCCGGACAAAGGCCTTGGAGGCGTCATCGCCCAAGTATTGCTGGGCGTTGATAAAGCGCTTCATCACCGTCGAGGTTTCCGTAAAGTCGGTCAAGGCGGTGCGAGCCTCCGAAAGCACCAGATTCAACTGCTCACCACTCGGTCCGACCGTCTTTTCAAGTTCAGCCAAAACGTGATCGAGCCGCACCGAGGCCGAGGCCGCACTGGCAAGCATCTGTTTAGCCTCAGGCGACTCCACGAAGCCGCGGACGGCCTTGCCCGCATCGGCCCACTCACGAGTAACCCTAGCCAGATCGGCGGCGTTGATCTGCCGACGGGTATCCACTAGGAGTCCCTGCACTTCTGCGCCCATTTCGGCGAAATCGATACGCTTCACATCGGTCAAAATCTCTTCCAAACTGCGCAAGAACTCAGCGCTCTTCGATGGCACCGCCGGTAATTCCAAATACTCAGCCCCGGCGCCGTCACGTGGTCGCGCCGGATAGGCATTGGGGTCGTAGAAATCGAGTTCCACATAAAGCAGGCCGGTGGCGTAACCGATTACGCCAAGTTGGGCACGGAGGCCCTCATCGACCAAGTGCTGCAACTCGCCACGATCAGAAACGTCCACCGGATCGCCGCTGGCATTAGCCACCACGTCGCGACTGAGTTCGCAGACAACCGCGACGACCGAGCGCGGTTCGTCAGCCGAGCGACCGGGAATAGCACGGACTTTCATGCCTACCACACGGCCGATACGCACACCACGCAGCTTAACCGGTGAACCTTGGTCCAAGCCATGTATGGATTCATTAAAATACACTACAAAACGCTCTGGTTTAGAAAAAAAGTTAACCCCGCCGAAGGAAAATAGCGTGATTACACCAAGCAGGATGGCACCCAGCACAAAGAGGCCGACGACGGTAGGGCTAATTTTGGTCTTCACGACGGCGATTGGTTCAAAGGTTTAAATGCGGGCGCGATTACACACTGTCGAAGCCGTTTTCTCCTGGCCTCGCGTTGCGGCCTAGAAACTCACGAACGCGCGGGTCCTCGCTCCCGAGCGCGAGCGCGCGCGGATCGCCAAGCGCAATCTGACCGCGCGCCTGCTTGTCGAGCATGAGCACACGATCCGCGATGCCGAAGATAGAATCTAATTCATGGGAAACCACGACACAGGTAGTGCCCAACAAGTCGCGAATCTGGAGGATTAGTTCATCCAGCTTGCGCGAGGTGATAGGATCCAGGCCGGCAGAAGGCTCGTCGAAAAAGACGATAGCCGGGTCCAACGCCAGCGCCCGCGCCAGCCCCGCACGTTTTTTCATACCGCCGGAAATTTCGGAGGGAAAATAACCCTCGTAGCCTGCGAGACCAACTTGGGAGAGCTTAAAAGCTGCGAGTTCCTGCCTCTCGCTGGAATTAAGCGTAGTGTATTCCTCAAGCGGCAGACAGATGTTCTCCATTAAAGTTAACGAGCTCCAAAGGGCGCCTCCTTGATAGAGCACGCCGAAAGTCTTAAGAAACTCGCGTCGATGCGCCGCATCGGCGTCTAAGAACGAACGCCCAAAAAAACGCACGTCTCCCCTCGTCGGACGATTTAATCCAATTAGATGCCGCAAAAGGGTGCTTTTGCCGCAACCCGAACCGCCGATAACGAAAAAAATCTCCCCGCGCTTCACCGAAAAACTGAGATCTTTAATCAAGGGTTCGCCGCCATAACCACAATCAATGCCCAGCGACTGAACGGCGGCGGGTTCGACCGCGGAAGGATTTGTGTGTGCGAACATGGATCAGAGTCCGAAGACGTTGAAAGCGACTGCGAAAATCGCGTCTGCTATAATAATAAGAAGCAAACCCATGACGACAGCCGAGGTTGCCGCCCGCCCCACGCCAACCGCGCTGCGCTCGGCTTGCAGGCCGCGATGACACCCCGCCAGACCCACCAGCACACCGTAGGCACCAGCCTTAATCACGCCGGTGGCAACATCAGATAAATCAATCGCCGACATAGTCTGAACCCAGTAGGCGGCAGGCGGTATGTCGAGTAGCCCGAGCGAGACCACCATACCTCCAAGGATACCGAGGAAATTCGCGTATAGAGCGAGCAGTGGCATCATCAGTCCGAGCGCGACCAGCCTAGGCAGGACGAGGAAATCCACCGCGCGAATGCCAAGGGTCTCAAGCGCGTCGATCTCGTCGTTTGCGCGCATATTACCCAGAGTGGCTGCGAAGGCTGCGCCAGTGCGACCAGCGAGGATAAAGGCCGTCATCATCGAGCCGAGTTCACGCACCATTACCAATCCGACTGCATCTGCCACATAGATATCGGCTCCAAACTGACGCATCAAAATAGCCGATTGATACGCCATGATGAGACCAACCAGCAGACTGATCAGACTTACAATGGGTAGGGACATCGCCCCGCACTGCTGAATCTCCTCCAGGCAATCCCTCACACGAAATTTCTGCGGATTCTTCACGAGGAAACCGGCGCTGAGCACGCATTCGCCGAGGAAATGGGCAATCTCGCGCGTCTTGACCCAGACATCCGCCGCCGCTAAACCCACTGTAGCCACAAAGGTCTCAGTGCGCTCGGATGGACGCGATTTCTCACAGGCCTGAGTAAACTGCAGGAGCATCGCCTGAATGCCCTCGGGGAGGTGGGAAAGTTCACAACGCACACCCGCCCCCTCCGCCCAACTGCGCATCTCGTGGATAAACAGTAGCAAAGAACTATCCCACTCGTTTAAATCACTCCCAAGCACGATGTGCAAACCTACTGGTTTCGCGACGAGTTTGGCAGGGCTCCAGTCGGGTTTCTCGGCTGTCACTCTCCAAATACCACCAAGTGTGACGCGCATCTCGCTGCCCGTCAGCTCCATGCGCACGGACGCCTCGCAGGGCGACGCGACGGGAGGCGAGACGAGATGAGGCATACCGCCAAGTTGTGAACGCCAATCGCCGCCGCGCAAACGATTCCTTGCCGACTGCCTGTTTCATCCCGCTCCCTTGGTTGATGTCACCGTGTTTCCGCACCGTCCTCTTTGACCTTGATGGCACCCTTCTCGACCATTTTTCCGCCATCCATCGTGCGCACAGCCATGTGCGCCGGCACTACGGTCTGCCCGATGCCACCCGTGATGAAGTGCTGCGCGCTATCGGCGGGGGCTTGCCCGAAGCCTTAAAAAAAACCCTCGGCCCAATCCACGGCCACCTTCTCGATGAGGCACTGCCAATCTACCGCGCCTACTGGGACGCCACCATGCTAGACGACGCTGTGCTTTTCCCAGGCGCTGTCGAATTACTGGGAACACTCCATGCCGCCGGGACTGTTTGCGCCGTCTTCACAAATAAACACGGGCCGTCCGCGCGCCGAGTCTGCACTCACCTGGGACTCGATCCTTTGCTCGCAGGCGTCTTCGGCGCAACCGATACGCCTTGGCTGAAACCGCAGCCCGAATTCACTGCGCATGTCCTGAACTCGCTAGGCGCAGATTCGGCTTCGACCGCGCTGGTCGGCGATTCACCGTGGGATGTCGATGCAGCCCGTCTGGGGCAGCTAGGCGGTTGTTTCGCGGTTACAACTGGCACCCACTCCGCTGAGGAACTCCACGCCCACGGCGCGCCCTTCGTCGCGACTGGTCTAACCAATTTGGTGGATAAGTTATTACGAGGGGATCACTCGTAGCGCAGCGCGTCGATCGGATCGAGCTTGGCGGCTTGTATAGCAGGGTAGATGCCGGCCAGCACTCCGGCACTAACGCTAAACACAAAGCCTACCAAGAAAGCCGATGGTGAAAGTAGCGGTGTGCTACCCGGAGGCAGCGTGGCGGCGAGAACCTTGATCAAGGCAACGGCAACCGCCACACCCGCTGCACCTCCGAGCAGACTGAGCGTCACCGCCTCGGCCACGAACTGGCTAAAGATGTTGAACGGCGTCGCGCCGACTGCCTTGCGAATGCCGATCTCGCGCACACGCTCGTTAATCGAAGCGAGCATTAGGTTCATGATCCCGATACCGCTTACCAGTAGCGAGACTCCCGCGATAGCGCCGCCGCCGATTACAAAACTCGCCTTGGTGCTGGCAAAGCTGGCCAGTTGCTCCTCGTTGGTCCGCACGTTGAAATCTATTATGCCACGGTGTTGCTGAGCAAGCACGTTGGTCGCTGCATCCACCGTCTCACGCAATAGGGAGACATCTGCGGCCTTTATGTTTAGAAACGAAAGTCGATCAGACCTCTGCACTTTGGTCGCCATTGTGGTGACGGGGACAAAGGCGATCTCGTTCTTCCAATCCAGAGTATTATAAGTGCCCCAAAGTCGCTCGTAGTTGCGGAGCACGCCGATCACACGGAAGGGGCGGCTGTTGAAATCAATGAAGGCCCCGACTGGCTCGTCGCCAGGGGCAAAGAGTAACTCGCGAATCTTGCTGCCAATGATGATGACCTCCGAGTCGTCGCGCATGTCTAAATCGGAAAAGGCGCGACCGGAACCGATCTCATACCGATTAATCTCCAAAATAGCATTGGTGACCCCAAGCACGCGCGCGCCTCTTCGGCCCTCAAAGGTTTTGCCTTTGCGGCTGAGGCGCGGTCGGGGTGCCTCTATCTCGGGCGAAATCACCCCTGCCTGCGGCACGAGAGCGCGCAGGGCGCGGGCATCGGCAAGGGTGAGGCCGGGCGACACCGCGGAGAAAGGCTCCTGCTTTTCTTTGACGCCTTGGGCGGTGGCGAAAATTTTCTCGATGCCGCCTTGATCCTGCAGGGAGTCCTCCCAGTTCTTGAAGAACCCCTCCATGAATCCAGTGGTCAGCACCATGGAGGCGACGCCGAGCATGACGCAGCTAATCGTAAGAAGAGATCGCAGCTTATGTCCCCAGATTTCAGCGAAGCCGTTTCCCACGCCAGAGAACAGACGTCTCATGTTACGCCTCCCTCGGTGACGCGACCGTCGCGCACGTGCAATTGGCGGCGAAAGTTCGCGGCGATCTCGGGAGAATGGGTGACCACCACAATAGTCCGCCCAAGGCGGTTCAGCTCTTGGAACAAATCGAGGATGGTGGCAGCGGTCTTGGAGTCCAGGTTGCCGGTGGGTTCATCGGCCAGCAGAATGCGGGGCTCGTTCACCAGGGCGCGTGCAATCGCTACGCGCTGGCGCTGACCGCCGGAAAGCTCGCCTGGCTTGTGGTGAGCCCGGTTGGTCATGCCGACCAATTCTAGCGCGCGGGAAACCCGCTCGGCCGCATCGGAGGGTGGCGAGCCGTGGTAGGCGAGCGGTAAAGCGACATTGGCGCGGACGGACAGGCGAGGGAGTAGGTTGAAGGCCTGGAAGACGAAGCCGATCTTCTCGGCACGGACACGGGCGCGCTGGCTTTCGTTGAGCGAGGAAACAGGCCGATTCTCGAAAAATATTTCCCCAGAGCTAGGCGAATCTAGAAACCCCAGAAGGTGCATGAGCGTGGACTTACCCGAGCCGGAGGGGCCGAGTATGGCAACCGCCTCGCCTTCCCGCAGCGTGAACGAGGCATCCACCAACGCGTCCACGATGACATCACCCATCGGGTAACGTTTACCGACGCGGTCGAGGCGGAGGACTTCTAAGCCTAGAGGCATGGGAGAAGGAGCCCACGGAAGACACGGAAGGGCACGGAATAGCCAATCCGATCGGATAAGGATTTTCGTGTCATGCGTGTGTTCCGTGGGCCAATAACCCGCGTCTATTTGTCCTGGCTGAACTTCACGCCGGGCGGACGTTGGAGCGAGACCTCGGCGATCTCGGCGAGGCCGGACTTGATCTCGACGTAGCTGTCGTCGCGAACGCCGAGTTCGACCTTGGTTTTGATCGGCTCCGCCTTCGGATCTGGAGCGCGGACAAAGACGAACCAGTCACCGCTTGCTTGGTCATTAAAAACGGTATTGTGCGGGACCGAAAGAGCGCGGGACGAGGTAGCAGTGACGATGTGAACTCGAGCGGTCATGCCCGGTCGAACGCGCGGGTGCGACTGGTCGATTGCAATCTGGAGTGGGAAATCGCGAGCTCCGCCAGAGCTACCGCCTGCGCCGCCCAGACCGCCGCCTAATTGGGCATTTCCCCCTGCGGCCTTACCGGCGGCAGGAGCGATAAAGGTGATGCGGCCAGAGGCCTTGGCCTCGGGCACGGACTCGAAAGTAATCTCTACCGGCATATCTGGGGCGAGCACGGCTACGTCTATTTCATTGATCGCGGCCTCGACCCGCAAACGGGTAAGGTCGGCGAGTTCGAGTAAGGTATTGCCTTCACGACCAGCGTCGGCGCCGGTCACAATCATGCCCGGTCGGGCGGCAAGGCTGAGAATACGACCCCCGTAAGGAGCGGTGATAACGCCCTTGGCGAGGGAATTTTCCAGCAGACGCACCCGCGCCTCCTGCGAGGCGGTATCATTCTCGGCTAGGTGGAACGCGATCTCGGCTTCCTTAAGCTCCTTTTCCGTAACGAGGGCCTTTTCAGCGAGGGAGCGGAGTCGATTGAATTCCAGCTCGGCGCGTTCAGTGCGCAGGCGCGCGCCGACCACCCCAAGGCGGGCGTCGTCGAGTTGCACGCGGAGTGTGCTCTGATCTAGCTCGATGAGTGGTTGAGCAGCCGCAACCTCAGCCCCAGCCTCGACCAGCACGCGGGAGATGCGACCACTGACCTCGGAGCGAATCTCCGTGGAAAGCACTGGGGTAATAGTGCCGTTGATCACGGAGGTCTGTTGTAAATCGCGACGCTCGGGCTTGGCATAGCTGTAATCCATCTTTGCAGCGTCGGCGGCTGAGCGCGCATGCAAGACCCAAGCGATTGAGCCTGCAAGGAGACCAAGGGCGAGAACGATCCAAAGGAGGCGTTTCATAGGGATCAAAAAAAGCGGGCCTTAGCGGCCCGCCTAAGAATGTTCAGGTTTGCTGTAGTGTGTAATGCACCGCGTCGAGCAGCGCTTCCCAAGAGGCGTCGATGATGTTGTCGCTCACGCCCACCGTGCCCCAGACGCGGGTGCCGTGGCCGCTTTCGATGAGGACTCGCGTGCGGGCATTTGCGCCGTTGCGGCCATCAAGAATGCGCACCTTGTAATCGCGCAGCTCAACTTCACGGAGCGCGGGGTAGGCCGGTTCGAGCGCGAGGCGGAGTGCTTTGTCGAGCGCGCCCACTGGACCGGTGCACTCCGCCACGGTGTGGCGGGTCTCACCATTAACAACTAGCTTCACCGTGGCCTCGGCGACTAAACGGCCTTGTGGTCCGCGCTCAATGATCACGCGGTAGCCTTCGATCGTGAAAAAACTACGCGCCCGACCCAGCGCGCGTGCCATGAGGAGTTGGAGCGAGGCGTCGGCGGCCTCGAACTCGTAGCCCCGGAACTCGAGGTCCTTGAGCTGCTCGATGAGAGTCTTCATTTCAGGAGCCTTCTCGTCGAATTCGAAGCCCAGTTCCTTTGCTTTCATCGCGACCGAGCTGCGGCCGGCCATATCGGAAACCAGCACGCGGGTGCGGTTGCCGACTAGCGCGGGGTCGATGTGTTCGTAAGATGACTTCACCTTCTGCGCAGCGTTGGCGTGGAGGCCACCTTTGTGGGCAAAGGCGCTTAGGCCTACGTAGGGTGCCTTGGTGTCGGGCTTTAGGTTAGCGAGTTCGTCGAAGGTCAGGGACAACTCTCGCAGTCCAGCGAGATTTTGCGCACAACGAGCCGTCTTCCCCATCTTCAGGAAGAGGCTGGGGAGAACGGTGAAGAGATTGGCGTTGCCGGTGCGTTCGCCGTAGCCGTTGGCCGTGCCCTGCACCAGAGTCGCCCCCGCCGCCACGCCCGCCAGCGAGAGTGCGACGCCGAGACCGGAGTCGTTGTGCGTGTGCACGCCGACCTTGTCCGCGCCAAACTCAGTCACGACTCGCTCAACGATAGTCTTAAAGTCATCCACGAGCGTGCCGCCATTGGTATCGCAGAGAGTGAGGTTACTAGCCCCGCCCTTGATCGCGGCGTGGAGGGTCTTGAGTGCATAGTCAGGATCAGCCTTGTAGCCGTCGAAGAAATGCTCGGCGTCGTAAATAACCTCGCGCCCCTGCGCCGTGACGTGGCGGATAGAGTCCTCGATCATGGCGAGGTTCTCCTCTAGGGTCGTGCGTAAAATCTCGGTTACATGCAGGGTCCATGTTTTACCCACCAGCGTCAGGACGGGGGTCTCGGCAGCAAGTAGGGTGGCGAGTTGCTGATCTTCGGCGGCGGTGATGCCGGCGCGACGAGTAGACCCGAATGCGGCAAGTTTGGCGTGGGTGAATTTCAGTTTCTTCGCCTCAGCAAAAAAGGTGATGTCACGTGGATTTGAGCCAGGAAAACCGCCCTCGATGTAATCGACCCCGAAGGCGTCGAGCTTTTGTGCGATCAGGAGTTTATCCGTAACGGAGAAGCTGATTCCCTCCCCTTGCGTGCCATCGCGGAGGGTAGTGTCGTAAATTTTAATGGCGTTGCTCATAGTAAGATGGGGCGGTTTCAGGCCGACGTGTATGGGTGAGATGAGTAGGGTGACGGTATGAATGGACGGGGGAAACGAAAAACCCCGAGCGTTTTGGCCCGGGGTTTCGAAAATCAGAGGCGTGCGTCGCGCGTTTACGCCAAGATTCCCGGCCCAGGCGGGCGGGTGATAATTGAGACATGGATACTATTGACACTATTCACAATTCGGAACCGAAGCTGCCGTCGCACACTTGTCGAGGGTGTTTTCCATCGAGCGAGCATTGGTGTAAGTGCCTTCCGCCGCTTGCCAGCGCCCTTATGCTTCTCCCTTTATCGTGTTTCGTGCCGCCTCCGCCCCCCAAGCCCCGCCCCGCCCCGTCCGCAACCGCCGGAGCCGCCAACACGCTTACCGGCGTGCTGGAACGCATCGTTTTCCACAATGAGGAGAACCATTATACAATCGCTGAGTTCCGGCCAGACGAGGGTGACGAGCGCGTAACCATCGTCGGCGCCCTGCCCGGCGTGCAGTGCGGCGAAACGCTCCACCTTCAGGGCGCATGGACCAGCCACGCCCAGCACGGTGCTCAATTCAAAATTGAGCACTTTTCCAGCGAGCTGCCCTCCAGCGTCTACGGCATCCGCAAATACCTAGGCTCTGGCCTCGTCCCGGGCGTGGGTAAGGTCTACGCCAACAAAATCGTCGACGCTTTCGGGGCCTCGACCTTCCGCGTGCTGTCCGAGGAATCCGGACGCCTGCGCGACGTGCCCGGCATCGGCAAAGTCCGCGCCACCGCGATAAAAAAAGCCTGGGATGCCCAACGCGCCTTTCGCGAACTGCACATTTTCCTGCAGACTTATGGCGTCACGCCTGGACAGTGCGTAAAGCTGATCGAGAAATACGGTGCCGAATCACGCGCCATCCTGCAAAATCAACCCTATCGTGTGGCCCGCGAGCTAGATGGCATCGGCTTCAAAACCGCTGACCGCATAGCAATTAACCTTGGCTTCGCCAACGACGCCCCGCCCCGTCTCGATGCCGGTCTTCTCTACGCTTTAGAAACGCTTCAAGAAGAGGGACACACCGCCCTGCGCGAAGCCGACCTGCGCGACTACGCCGCCACCTTGCTGGAAACCTCTGGCGAGCGTATCACCGCGCGCATCGCCGCCCTGGTAGCGGACAAGACCCTCGCACTCCACCCGCCCGCCGGCGTGGCTGAGCCACTGCCCGGTTCCAGTTTGATCCAACTGCCCGTGCTCGAGCGCGCCGAACAGAAGATCGCTGCCGCCGTGCGCCGCCTGCGCGTCGTGCCCAGTGGCCTGCCGCCGATCAAACACGACGCCGCCTTGGTTTGGGCCGAGGAGAAAGCGGGCTTCACCTTTGCCCAAGCCCAGCGCGACGCCGTGCGCGCCTCGCTACTCGCCAAGGTTTCTATTCTCACGGGCGGGCCCGGCACCGGCAAAACCTCCTGCCTGCGCGCCCTAGTCGAGATCCTCAAGGCCAAGAAAGTCCGCCTCGCTCTCGCCGCCCCCACGGGTCGCGCCGCCCAGCGTCTGACCGAGACAACCGGCGCCTTTGCCCAGACCTTGCATCGATTGCTAAAATTCAATCCCCAACGCGGTGGCTTCGACGCTAACGAGGACACCCCTCTTGCCACCGATTTTCTAGTCGTGGACGAGGCCTCCATGCTCGACACCCGCCTTGCCGCCGCTGTGTTTGCCGCCATGCCCTCGCGCGCCCACCTGCTGCTGGTGGGCGATACCGATCAGCTGCCGAGCGTTGGCGCAGGCAACGTCCTAAAAGATTTGATCGCGACAGAGACCGTGCCAGTCACCCGGCTAACCATCGTGCACCGCCAGCAGGGGCAGAGCGAAATTATAACCACCGCGCACGCCATAAACGCCGGCGAGCCTACCCTACCCATCGCGGTGGATACCCTCGAAAAACTGCAGCCATGGGCCGACCTAACCTTCGTGGTGGCACGTGACGCCGATGATTGTCTCCAGAAAGTCGTTACACTCTGCTCCGAATTCATACCCAACCACTTCCCGTGGATGAAGCCCGGTCGCGACGTCCAGGTGCTTGCACCGATGCACAAGGGCACGGCCGGCGTGGGTAACCTCAACCTACGTCTCCAAGCTGCACTCAACCCCCATGGCACAGGCCTGCGCGCGCCCGGCGGCGAGTTTCGAGTGGGCGATAAGCTCATCCAACTGCGTAACAACTACGACAAAGGGCTCTATAACGGCGACATCGGCGTGGTCGTGGCCGTCGACCCCGACGCCGGCACACTCGATGCCGAGTTTGACGGAGCTCGCCACGCCTTCATCCGAGGTGAGCTTGGCGACCTTGCCCTGGCCTATGCCATAAGCATTCACAAGAGCCAGGGCAGTGAATACGCCGCCGTGGTCATCCCGCTACTTAAGGCGCACTTTATGATGCTCCAGCGCAACCTGATCTACACCGCAATCACGCGCGGAAAAAAGAAGGTTTTCCTCGTCGGCGAACCCGCCGCCTACGTCATGGCCATCCGCAACAACGAGGCCAAAACTCGCTCCACTCATCTCAAGGAGAAAATCCTCGCGGCCGTAGCGGCGGACTAAGCTCGGTGCTCATCTCGTTTCCCTCAGTTGACAAGCCCCTGTCGGCAGGCACCGCATTACGCGTGTCGTCCGCCGTGCAGACCCTGCCAGAACCCAAGACTCTAGTCGCTCTATCCGGCGGGGTGGACAGCTCCGTAGCAGCCTTAATACTTCGCGATGCCGGTGTGCCCATCGAGGCCGCCTACATGAAAAACTGGATCAACGAGGACAACATCCTGGGCGATTGCCCTTGGGAGCAGGACATCGCCGACGCCCGCCGAGTCGCCGACCAACTCGGCATTCCCTTCCGCGTGGTGAACCTGATGGAGGAATACCGCGAAAAGGTCGTCGCTTACCTGCTCGACGGCTACGTGCGTGGCCTCACGCCCAACCCCGACGTCATGTGCAACCGAGAGATCAAGTTCGGCGTGCTCCGCGCCTGGGCCCGAGACCACGGGTTCGCCGCCGTCGCCACCGGCCATTACGCTCGCCGCGCCGAGTTGCCTGAGCACCCAGGCGACTTCGCCCTGCTTGAGGGCGCCGATCAGAACAAGGACCAGACTTATTTCCTCGCGATGCTTGACCAAGACCAGCTTCGTAACGCGCGTTTCCCTGTGGGCGATATCCTGAAGCCCGATCTGCGAGCCCTTGCCCGCAGAGCCGGCTTAGCGACCGCTGACAAGAAAGACAGCCAGGGCATCTGTTTTATCGGCCAAGTAAAGATGGTTGATTTCCTCCGCGCCTACGTGCCCGACGCCCCAGGTCCAGTCGTGCGCGCCACCGACGGTCGCGTGCTAGGCGAACACCGAGGCCTGCATTTCTTCACCCTTGGCCAGCGCAAGGGCATCGGCGTGCCATCCAATACCGACGGCCGCGCCTACGTGGTAGTGGGCAAACGCTCCGCCGACCGCGCTTTACTGGTGGCCTTTGATGGCGAGTCCGCGCCGGGCCTATTTACCCGTGAGGTCGCGGTGCAAGGACTGCGTTGGAACACCCCGACCCCGCCCGATCTCGCTGCCGGTCCGCTCGCACTGGAAGGTCGGGTTCGCTACCGCGACCCACGCGTGCGGCTGACCTTTAAGCAGACCGGTCCAGAAACCGCCATGGTAGTCTTCGACCAGCCGCAACGCGGTCTAGCAGCCGGCCAGATCCTTGCCCTTCACGACGGCCCCCGGTTGCTCGGAGGCTGTGTCTACGCCCAAGCAAACGCAGACGATCGCTGCTAGCTTCCCGCCGGCTTTGAGGTTTGCCCTGCCGCATCTCCGGCAGGCGGCGTTTAGCCTCGCCACCACCTTTGGAGACGACGCTACGCCAGCTCTGAGGAGTTCGTCAAACGCCCGACAGTATAGCCCGTTGAATGCTTAAAATGAAGCCCATACGGGGCTTATCCACCCTACGTTAGAATTTCCAATAAGCGGACGATGAAGCGGTTTACCCGTTCCTGATTGTCATGCACCATTTGCTTGAAAGAAACGTAGTCAATCGCCGCACCTTCGATGCCATTGGCGTAGTTGTCCACCATTCCCAACGAGTTGTATCGCAAGCCAAGCTCGGTGCATAAATCCGCCTCGGGTGCGAGAGTCATGCCTACCACGTCGCCCCAATTTTTCATCACGCGGATCTCGGCCTTAGTCTCGAAACGAGGGCCACGAGCATGCACATAAGTCTGACCGGTTGCGATGGTAAACTCTGCGGACAGCGAGGCTAGGATGACCGGCACGAGATTGTTAGCTATGCCCGGAGCGCCGGCTTGGAGCACTTCGTCGTGGTAGGTCGCTGGAGGCTGCTGTATGGCCACATAATCCGAGCAGGACACAAAAGTGCCTGGAACGAGTGACGAACGAAGCGAGCCGACCGAGTTGAATGACACCACATCCTTAAAACCCAACTGATTGAGCGCGGCAAAATTGGCGCGCGCATTAATCGAGTGAGGGGGCAGCGGTGCGGGCGCATTTCCGTGGCGGTTCAGAACCACTTGATCGCCACGAGAACGTAGCGTGACCGGTCCGTATTTCGTCTCGACCGTGAGCGGACTCCAACCCGAAAATACTGACGAATGACTGATGCTGGTTCCACTCACGAGGGCGAACTTCATAGTGCTGGGTTAACCGACTTCAGCCGTCGCGCAAAACCAAAGAGGTCGTTACGCGAATTCGGCACCATTGGGTTAGTCATTCTGACCCTGGGGGTGACGGGTTGCAGCACACCCGGACCCATCCATGCCTATCTCTACTTTCCGGCACAAGAAGCGGTTCTACACGACATCAACCCGCTCAATAGGGGGCCAGAAGCCAATATCCCTGCCTTTCTTAAAAAAGGCGAACACGTAAGCGCCCTCGCCTACGAACCCTACACCGACCACCTCTACATCCGGATTTCTCCGGGAAACCATGTCCGCGTAGTCGACCGCCCGGCCCGCAAGATAAAACGCGAAGTCACCGTGCCTCGAATGCCAGCCGGCGGGCACGATTTCGCGATACGCTCACGAGACCGGCACTTCTTCTTTTCCGTCCCAAACTCGCCCGCCCTTCTTGAGGCCGATCTTGAGGGTAACTTTAAAAACAACATTCCGCTCGAGGGCCTCGAACGACCGGTCTGGGGCGTGGCGCTCGATAAAACAACCGGTGAAATCCTCCTGCTGGCGGATGAATACACTAATTTAGTGCGACGCCATGGGCTAGACGGAAAGTTTCACTCCGAGCTGAAGCTGGAAAAAACGGTGAGGGGACTTTCGCTAGACTATGATTCGGAGGCACGCCTTTACTATGCCTGCCTCGCGGACGGCTCAGCCATCGGTATTTTTGATGATCAAGGCCACCTCTTGCGCACCCTCGCTTGCAACGCCGCATCCCGCGAGACATTCATCGCAGTAGGGCCGCGTTCGTTGCTTCGGCTGTTTTAAAGAATTTCCGCCAGTGCGAGGTCGCGAAAGCAGGCGGCTTGCACGTTGCCAAGGTCGTGCCAACGTGTCGGTTTTTACGCTTTTAATATGTCTACACCCGTCGAAAACGTCGTCATCGTCGGCACCGGTTGCGCAGGCCTCACCGCCGCGATTTATACCGCACGCGCCAACCTGAATCCGCTTGTGCTCGAAGGCCCCCTGCCTGGCGGTCAGCTGACAACCACCAGCGAGGTCGAGAATTTCCCCGGCTTCGCCCACGGCGTGGATGGATTTCAACTCACCCAAAACATGCGGGAACAAGCCACGCGCTTCGGCACGCGCTTTGAACAGGCTCTGGTCACTTCCGTGGATTTTTCGGTTTTCCCCCGACGTCTGACCATTGGCAACCGGGACATCCTCGCCAAGGCCGTGATTATCGCAACCGGCGCTTCTCCGCGCATGACCGGAATACCCGGCGAGAAAGAGCTCTACGGCGGCAAGGGCGTGACAACCTGCGCAACCTGCGACGGCGCCTTTTACCGTAAAATGGAAGTGGCCGTGCTCGGCGGTGGCGATAGCGCGGCGGAGGAGGCCCTTTTCCTCACCCGCTTTGCCAGCAAAGTCTATCTCGTGCATCGTCGCGACTCCCTGCGCGCCTCGAAGATCATGGCCGACCGCGCCATGGCCCACGAAAAAATTCAAATGGTATGGGATTCCGTGCCCGTGGAAGTGCAAGGCGTATCCGAGGGCGCTGTCTCCGGCCTGAAAGTCAAAAACGTAAAGACCGGCGATGAATCCATCCTCCCAGTGAAGGGTGTATTTATTGCTATCGGCCACATCCCGAACACCGGTCCCTTTGTCCCTGCGCTCGAGGTTGATGAGGGTGGCTATTTTAAACCCGCCTCCGGATCACAAGTGCAGACAAACGTGCACGGGGTATATGTAGCTGGAGACTGTTCCGACCACGTCTACCGCCAGGCCATCACCGCAGCTGGGATGGGCTGCCAAGCTGCCATCGAGGCCGAACGCTGGTTGGCAGAAAACGAGGGGTAAATCCTGCCTTGGTGCCTGATCCCTCATTTGATTTTTAGGCGACAGCCCTTTCTGCCATCTAAACTAACGTATCCGTGGTTAAGTCGCCCGTCCCTTATTGCAAATAGGAAGGCCATAGCTCGACCCCATCACGCTATCACCCGCCTGTAACGACCAGACGGTGGCATGAATGCTCAGCGAATGCTTGGATTACTTGGCCAAGCCTTAGTCGATCGATTAAGTCCTGCGCCGCGGAAGAACGAACCGGGCGCAGACCGCCGCATGACACGACGGAAGTGCCTAGCCAGCTTCCTAGAGCCGTGCTAAAATCGCATCCGTCATCGCGCGGGTGCCGACCGCGGTGCGCCCGAAGGCGATATCGCCAGTGCGCACGCCGTCCGTCGCCACCGCCGAACGAACAGCCGCCTCGATGCGATCGGCGACAGCGTCGAGACCAAAACTATAGCGCAACATCATCGCCGCCGACAGAATCTGGGCGCAGGGATTAGCCACGCCCTTGCCGGCAATGTCGGGGGCAGTGCCGCCAGCGGGCTCGAACAGACCAAAAGGCAAACCCAGTGAGTTTTTACCGGTGCCCAGAGAGGCGCTGGAGAGCATACCGAGCGAGCCGCAGATAACGGCCATTTCGTCAGAGAGGATATCGCCGAACATGTTTTCAGTGAAGAGCACGTCGAACTGATTGGGATCGCGCGCGAGCTGCATGGCAGCGTTGTCGACATACATGTGGCTAAGCGCGATATCCGGGTGGTGCTTGGTGAAGTAAGCGGTGACTACGCGGCGCCATAGCACCGAGGTCTCCAACACATTGGCCTTGTCCACTGAGCAGACTTTTTTGCCGCGAGCTCTAGCGGTGACGGCCGCGACCTCGGCAATACGTTCGATTTCAGAGGTCTTATAGACCATCGTATCAATCGCCTGCTCCTCGCCGTTTTCCAGTGTGGTGGTCGTCTTGGGTTGGCCGAAGTAGATGCCACCGGTCAACTCGCGGATGCAGACGATATCGATGCCATCAGGAATGCGCGCCGACTTTAGCGGCGAGGCATCGGTGAGATCCGCATACAAGAGGCCAGGGCGAATGTTGGCGAAAAGATTAAAGGCCTTACGCAAGGGCAGCAAAGCCGCACGTTCCGGCTGCTCTTTGGGCGGGAGTTTCTCCCACTTGGGGCCGCCAACTGAGCCGAAGAGGATAGCGTCGGCCTCGCGGCACAGGGCTAGGGTTGAGTCAGGGAGCGCTTTGCCGTGATTATCAATGCCGGCGCCGCCTACATCCGCATGACTGTAAGAGAGCGCCAGCCCCTCCTGCTTTGCAATGTGCTCAAGCACACGGAGCGCTTCAGACATGACCTCGGGGCCGATGTAATCGCCAGGCAGGACGGCAAACTTAAGGGTGGGCATGATAAGGAGGGAAAACAAACAACTTGGCGCGCAGCGGGAGGTGGTGGCAAGCCGGCTTTGCCATCACTCAGACAGCGCGGCGTTTCAACACCGCAACGCCTGCTCCGTCATGTCCGGTTACCCAAGGCAAGGCCACACTCGCCGTCACCAGTTCAAAGGTTTTCCCCTCCGGAGTGCGGAGGAAAGCAGCGGTGACGCCGGCATTCTCCTCTGCATCAATCGAGCAGGTGCTGTAGACTAAACGTCCGCTGGGCTTAACCCAGCGCGCCGCACCGCAAAGTAGTTCGACTTGTTGTTTCGCGTGCTTGCCAAAATCCGCCGGCTGCAGCCGCCACTTCACATCTACCCGGTGACGCATCACCCCGCTGTTAGTGCAAGGCGCGTCAACTAACACCGCATCAAAAGTCCCCGGCCCCATACCCATAAGGCTGGTCGAACGCCGCAAATCACCCTCAACCCGCTTGGCCGAGACGCCCGCTGGAACACGTTTTAAGTTCTCCGCCAACCGCTCGTGGCGCGCGCCCGGCACGTCCAAAGCCACCAGCAAACCCTCCCCCATGCGGTCGGCCAGCGCGAGGCTCTTGCCACCCGGTGCCGCACAAGCGTCGATAATCCTTTCGCCGGACACAGGCGCCAAGGCATCAATCGCGATGCGCGTCCCAGGATCAGCGAGATAGACTCGACCATCCGCCAGGGCACGCGCCACCTCGGACCAATGGCCACTCCTAACCAAGTAATAGCCGGTCCATGGCGTGCCCTCGAGCCACTCCAACTCAGCCGGACCGGGAGCACCTGGAAGACGCCAGCGCGCGTGCACCGGCGCCGGTTTCAGATTCCACTCCAAGAGCATACGGGTGGCCTCGGCTCCCAATTCCGCTAGCCAGCGCTCCACCAACCAAGCCGGCGTAGAAAAATAATCCGCCAGCGCCGCCGCCGTCGCAATTTTACCCGGCGCCGATTGAGCCGCTAGCGCCTCCGCGAGCTTACGCACCACCGCGTTTACCAGCTTCGCCTCTGATTCGCTCGCCAGCGCCTTGGTCTGGGTAACGGCATGATGACCTACTTTAGCCGCATGTCCCTCGCCGCCGCCCTCAATCAACTCATAGCCAGCCAATAGAAGAATCGCCATCACGCGCGAACGCGGACGCAACCGCACCATAGTAGAGACCAAAGTCTCTATGCGACCATAGTGCCGGATGGAACCGTAAAAGAGATTCTGGCACCGCGCACGGGCGCCACCCGTGAGCTGGGCCGTATCCAGCAAAGCGTCTGAGCGCACCTCCTCGTCAAGCCACCGAACCAATAACCGAGCCGCCACGGGCCAAGCATCGGGAACATGAGGGGCGGTCGGCACGGAGTCGGTTTCTAGATTCATAAATAAAAGGTTCTGCGCAAAGGCGGGGCGCGACCCCACCAACCCCCTTAAGCAAGGCAATCCCCAAAACCAAAGCCACCTTACGCTGTGCCGCCCGCCGCTGGTTTAGCGCACCACTAGCACGCCCTGCATCCCCAGTTGAAAATGCGCCGGAAAACTACAAAGATAAATATAGTTACCAGGTGCCTGAGGCACGGTAAAAATCACCGCATCGCTCCGGCCCCCGCCCAATAGCTTGGTATGCGCTATGATGTCTCCGGCCTTGGCGGCCGGCACGTAATCGGTCGCCTTTGCCCCAAGCGCCGCGTTTAAAAAAGCGGCTGAGTCAGCGCCCAATCGAAGCAAAATCCAATTATGCCCCATTACCTCCTTCGGCGCCGCCCCCAAATTAACTAACTTTAAGCGGATAACTTCGCCCGCTGACGCCACCACGCGGGTTCTGCTGAATTTCATAGCATCACCGACCTCAATTACGACTTCGCGCGGTGCCTCCACCGTGCCCCTGACCTCAACCGCAGAGTCTGGCCCCGACGCCGAGCTCACTTCCTTATTTGACGCCGGAGTATGATTGGTCCGGCCACAACCCGAAACCCCAATGGTCAACGCCACACCCAAACAAACACGTCTGAAATTTAAATTCATAAATCAGCCGTGCCGACATCTAAGCCAATGCGCAAGGCAGCCAATGCGGCTTTAGCTGCGCTACCAAACCAAAGACGGCTGCTAATAACTCCGCCTAAAGCGACAAATACCAAAGGATGAGTGGAAAATGCTCAGCTTGATTATAGCTTGATAAGATTGCCCGAGTTGGAACCCTCCGCCCTCGGTGCACATGCACCCCACTACTTTTCGAACTACGACCATGCGATTCAGCCCAGCCCTCTTCCTGCGCCGCGCCGCCTCCAACTGCGCCCTGTTAGCATTGCCTATCCTGCTCGGCGGTTGGCTCTCCGGCCACCAATCCACCTTCGATGTGAAGGGGCCAGTCGCGCGCACCCAGCTCGACGTATTTTACGTCACCGTCTGGGTTACCATGATTATCTTTGTGCTCGTAGCCTCCGTCTTGGCCTACGCCACGATCAAATTCCGCGCACGCGGCCCCATCGACAAAAATACCCCCGTCCCCGATCAAGGCCACGGCAACCCTTTCGTCGAGCTTGGTTTGATTGGCGCCTCGATCGCCGCCCTCGTCTTCATCGCCGTCCCTACCCTCAAGGCTATTTGGTATACCTACGACGTGCCCAATGAACAACGGGCCAACGCCTATGAGGTTAACGCCCGCGGACTGCAGTGGTGGTTCCAATTTGAATATCCCTCCGAGCAGATCGCTGGCGCCGGCCAGCTTGTAACCGGTAATGAACTCGTCATCCCCGCGGGCCGCCCCGTGCGTATCAACCTCCGCACTTCAGATGTCATCCATGCCTTCTGGGTGCCCAAACTGGGCGGTAAGGTCGACATGATGCCCAACCGCGGCAATCACCTCTGGCTCCAAGCCGACGAGCCCGGCTATTTCTGGGGCCAGTGCGCCGAATACTGCGGCGAGTCCCACTCCGTCATGCGCTTCCGCGTAATCGCACTAGGAGCCGAGGATTTCGCAGCATGGATAGAAAACCAAAAGAAACCCGCCCGCACCGTCACGCCCGCCGCCGACGGGCCGAAAGCCGCCTTTGCCAGCTACGATATGACCCCCAAGCAACGTAACTCGCCCGGTTACACCGCCGAATTTGACGCCAACCCGTTCGCCGCTTGGACCTCTCTTCAGTTCCCTAACAAAGATGAGGATTCTATCCTCGTGGCCCAAGGGCGGGCCCTGTTTAAGGAGAAAAACTGCATCACCTGTCACAACATCCGCGGGCATGAAGGCATCGGCGTAAACGCCCCGGACCTGACCCATTTCGGGGCACGCAGCACCCTCGCCGCCGGCGTCTTGGAAAACTCCAAGCCCAACCTTCACCGTTGGATCATCAACCCGAATAATGTGAAGCCGGGTAACAAGATGTATGTGGGCGTAAACGGCATGGCCGGCTACATGGACGTAGACCCCACCACCAAATCCATGACCGGCAAGGTTCATATCGCGGTCAACGACACGGAAGCTCGCGCTATCGTTGAATACCTCCACAGCCTGAAATAATTTTCGCCCCCTCCCCCGCTTACGGCCCTCGCACCACGCTCCCAGCACCAAGCTCCCCTTCGCCATGGCAACCGCCACCCTCAAGTCCGCCAACTACACCGCCCCTCACGCTACCAAGCCAGCTTCCCGCCCTTGGTTCTTCACCCGCCCAGCCGCTAAAACCGGCTTGGTATCTTGGCTGACCACCGTCGACCACAAGAAGATCGGTCTGCTCTACGGCGTCACTGCCCTCTTCTTCTTCTTAGTCGGTGGCGTCGAGGCCTTGATGATCCGCGTCCAACTGGCGGTGCCGAATAATACGTTCATCAGTCATCAGGTGTATAACGAGCTATTCACCATGCACGCGACGACGATGATCTTCCTCGCCGTGATGCCGCTCTCCGCTGCGTTCTTTAACTACATGATGCCACTGCAAATCGGAGCGCGCGATGTGGCCTTCCCCCGCCTCAACGGCTTTGCCTTCTGGGTCTTCTTGGTCGGCGCAATCGTATTAAACGTCGGTTGGTTCACCCGCGCCGGCGCACCCGATGTCGGTTGGTTTGGCTACGCTCCCCTCACCTCTGTTGCCTATTCCAGTCAATTCGCCGGCGATTCCTCAACCGACCTCTGGGTCATGGGCCTGCAAATCCTCGGCGTCTCATCGGTCATCGGCTCGCTGAACTTCATCGTCACCATCATAAACATGCGCGCGCCGGGCCTTACCATGATGCGCCTACCGGTGTTCACTTGGATGACGCTGTTCACCGCTTTCCTTATCATTCTGTCCTTCCCCGCTATCACGATCGCCCTGGTTGAGCTCATGATGGACCGCTCGTTTGGCACGAGTTTCTTCGAGGTCGCCCGCGGGGGCATGCCCATTCTCTGGCAGCACCTTTTCTGGATCTTCGGCCACCCCGAGGTCTACATTCTGATCCTGCCTGCCATGGGTATCATCTCTGAGATTCTGCCCACCTTTTCCCGCAAACCGCTATTCGGTTACCCGATCGTGGTCTTCTCTGGCGCTGTGATCGGTTTCCTCGGATTTGGCGTCTGGTCTCACCATATGTTCACCACCGGCCTAGGCACCATGGCTACCGCCGCGTTCTCCCTCGCCACGATGGCCATCGCCGTCCCGACCGGCGTAAAGATTTTCAACTGGGTTGGCACTCTCTGGGGCGGCCAAATCTCCACCCGGACCCCGATGATGTTCGCCCTGGGTTTCATCTGGATGTTCATGATGGGAGGCTTCTCCGGCGTCATGCATTCCGCCGCTCCCGCAGACGCCCAGCAGCAGGACAGCTACTTCGTCGTAGCCCACTTCCACTACGTGCTCATCGGTGGCTCCATCTTCGCTCTACTCGGAGGAATCCACTTTTGGTTTCCCCTCGTTTTCGGGCGCATCGTTTCGGAGTTCTGGGGTAAACTGTCCTTCTGGATCATCTTTGTCGGATTCAACGTGACGTTCTTCCCGATGCACTTCCTCGGACTAAACGGCATGCCCCGCCGCACCGCTGTTTATGACGGAAACATGGGCTGGAACAGCGGCAACCTTACCGCAACCATCGGTGCCTTCATCCTCGCGATCGGCATAGGCACTTATTTTACCGTCATCGTCTACACATACCTAAAGGGCAAAAAAGCGACCGGAGACATTTGGGACGCCCGCACCCTGGAGTGGTCGGTGCCCACCACCCCGCCACCAGAGCATAATTTCCACATTACGCCCACCGTCCACGCTCGAGATGCCTACTGGTATGAAAAGACGCATGCCAAGGAAATCGCAGCCGAGAAGGCAAAGCACGCACAGGACGAGGAATCTCACGGAGGCATCCACATGCCCAGCCAGTCTTGGTTCCCCATCCTAACCGCTACCGGACTGTTAATCGGCGGCCTGTTCTTCACCCATCACCACTTCCTCGGCGCGATCGCCGGCGGTTGTGCGATGCTGCTAGGCATCATCGGTTGGGCCTTCGAAGGCCCCGGCGGTTACCACCTGCACATTGCCAAAGATGGCACCGTCACTGGCGGCGAAGGCCAGGACGAAGCCCACCACTAAATCATTCCAGCCTTGCTGGCGTCCCTACAACTTAATCTTCCGACTTCTTTATCTGCATGAGCGCACACGCCGGCACCATTGATCACCACCACGATCACACCACCACCACGGGCATACCGAACAAGAAGCTCTTTATGTGGGCTTTCCTTGCTTCGGACTGCATGTTCTTCGGCGCGCTGATCTCGACCCACGTCATATACCGCCTCCACCCCACCCCCGAGGGCGCTGATCCCACTAAGCTCTTTTCGATTGAGCTGACCTCCTTCTCCACCTTCATCCTCTTGATGTCTTCTCTGCTCATGGCCCTCGCCGTGGGCGCGAGTCAAAAGGGTAAGGTCGAAGCCACTCGCAAGATGTTGTTGGGCACGATTTTTTTCGGCCTGATCTTCCTTGGCTGCCAAGTCTACGAGTTCACCCATTTTGTGCATAAAGGTCTGACCCTGAAGAGCGATATGTTTGGCTCCACCTTTTATACCCTTACCGGCACGCACGGTGTCCACGTGGCCATTGGCGTCCTTTGGCTCGTGTTGATGTATATCCGCACTTTTAAGCCCACCGACGCCGGCAAGGCTTGGGTCACCCGTGCTGTTGTTCAATTCATGGCATTCGCCGTGGCCGTGGTTTCCATCATGTTCGTCATGCTGGCTGTTACTCACGCCGGGGCCGAACACGGCTACACGCTTTCCTCTGTGGTCCACGCCCTCCAACACGACGCCATAACTTCAGGTGCCGCGCTTGCTTTTGCCGTTTCTACGGTCCTGCTTTTCACTCTAGGGCGCTCCACTTGGGCAGTCGATTTCGGCGAGGCCAACGCAATCGATGTCGAAGGCATGGGCCTCTACTGGCACTTCGTCGATATCGTTTGGATCGTGATTTTCACCGTCGTCTACCTGCTCGAATACCTCTGAGCCTCCGGCACCTCTCTTAATCTTTTACGCCTCATGTCCTCCACCGTTTCCGAAACCACTCAGGAGCACGCCCACGCCGACGACGGCAAGTTCCACCTTTTTGTGCAGATCGCTATGATCCTCGCCGTCATCACTGGCGTGGAAATTGTGCTCATCTACCTGCCCATCGTAAAGTGGTTGGTCGTGTCTATGCTGGTCTTGCTTTCACTGGTGAAGTTCCTGCTCGTTATCTTCTGGTTCATGCACCTGAAGTTTGATAAACTCTTCTGCACAATCCTTTTCTTCATCGGGTTGGTTCTTGCCGGTGGCACCGTCGCCGCCCTGCTGGCGATTTTTTCGCCCCATGACAGCGTGCCGTTGTCCGCCCAGGCGATCTATGCCGAGCGCGCCGCGGCCGCCAAGTGAGCACGCTTAAAATCTTCAACTTTTCCAGGCACCCGCCACAGGGTGCCTTTTTTGTAGGCCCCGCTAGGAAAAAAATAATCATGCACCTCGACCTGCATCCGAATCATTTCTGATCAGTATAACTATCTAAGCTCATGATCGATTGGACCCACTGGCACAATGAACCTTACCTCATCGGCGGCCTCATCTTTCTCGGCTGGCTCCATGCTCTCGCCACCGGGCCCTTTCGTGGCCGCCTCGCCCCGTCCGGAACCGCCTACCCCCTGAGGGAATCACTGTGCTTCTACCTGGCTTTGGTCATTTTTTATCTGGCTGTGGGGTCACCGCTGGATCAAGCGGGAGAACGTTTTCTCCTCAGTGCGCACATGATCCAGCACCAACTGATCATCTACCCCGCCGCAATCCTCTTCCTGCTTGGCATACCCGTCTGGCTCGCGCGCCATGCCACCGCCCGCACCTCGCTCCGGTTGCCCTTTAAACTCTTCACCCACCCCGGCACCTGCGCCCTCGCTTATACCGCTGTCATAGGGATCTGGCATCTGCCGGCGCTTTATGACTGGGCCTTGCGCGTAAAGTCCGTGCACATCCTGGAACACGTTACGTTCTTCATCGTCGCCCTGCTCTACTGGTGGCCGTTCTTTAGCCCCAGTCGTGAGTTCCCGCCGATCAAGCCCGCCCTGCAAATGCTGTATCTGGTCGCGGTCACCCTGTTAATGACACCGCTCTTCGCCTACCTAGCTTTTTCGAGCGAAATACTCTATCCAACCTACGAATTCGCTCCTCGCTTGTTCGCCGACTTTACCCCTGCTCAAGACCAACTTCTAGGCGCGGCCATCATGAAACTCGGTGGTATGTTCGTTTCATTTCTTGCCCTAATCTTCGCGTTTTACCGCTGGTATCAAAGTTCCGAACGCTCCACTGCAGTCGCAAACGCATGATTGAGCTCGGCGAGATGGGTTAGCGCCAAAGCCGGCAATCCTGACGGGGCAAGGCCGTGATCGCCCACAAGGGGGAAAAAGAGCCTATCCGCGAATAAAATTAACGCGAATAGAACGCGTTGATCTTGTCCGCCACATCCCGGAAGCCGATATCTTCGCTGTAGATCAGCTTGAACTCGTTTATGGCGTCCTCCTGGCGTCCCATACCTTCGTAGCACTCGGCGAGCTGATAAATAATATCCTTCTTCAGGTCATCCATCGTAGGGATCTCGCCCTTGGCAGTCTGAAACTGCTGCACCGCAAGGTCGAACATGCGACGGGCTTTTAAGGCGCGCCCCATACCGGCGAGAGCCGGAACCCGGACCTTGGGCGATTTTTGCGCCTGCTGAAAGTTTCCGATCGCACCCTGATGGTCACCAACCTCCAAGAGCAGGTTGGCGAGGGTGAATCGCGCCGCATAATCGTTCGGATAGCGCTCCACGTAGGATTTGGCATCGTCGAGCCTAGCCTTGGCGAGCTCTCCCTTGGTAGCGACCGCCGCATCTTTGAGGGCCGCATTTTCCGGGTCGGCGGCGAGCGCGGCTTCCGCATCTTTCAACCGGGCCTCGATCACGGCGATGGTGAGATCGTTTTGCAGCTTTTCAAAAGTAGCATCACCCGCCGCCGAAGGCACTTGGCGCACCTGCTTGACGTATTCGAGCGCGGAGGCGGGATCGTTAAGTCGGCGGTAGCCATCAATGATGGAGCGGAAATGGTTAACATTTGCGGGCTCTGCCGCGAGACGGACCTTAGCCTCCTCGATCAAACGCTCGGTCATCTCGGTCGAGGTCACAACCTTGCTGGCCTGCTCAAGAGAGGTGGCCAGATTCTCATCCTTGAGCTTGGATCGAAACGAAACCTGAGACTCCCAGTTACCCTTGTCCATCGTCTGGGCGACCGAGGCCTTACGCATTAGCGCCAAGGCGTCTCCATCCTGCGGACGGAGTTTCAGAAGCTCATCGGCAACCTTGACCGCCTCTTTGTTCATTTTGGCTGCCAGATAAGCCTCCGCCAAATGCACCAAGGTGTCATGATCCTTTGGCTGCGCCTCCCGAATGCACTCCCAAGAGAAGGCAGCCGTTTCCATGAGACCAAGCGAGTTGGCCGCATCGGCCATGCTTTTGAGCGCGGTAATGTTGTTAGGATCAACGTGGAGCATTTTTTCCGCCGCCTCGATGGCCTTAACCGGGTCTTTTTTGTTCGAAAAAAGAAAGCCCGCCATCGTCATCGAACCGAAAGCCTTAGCCACCAGCATATTTTTCGACTCATTTTGCCGGATGATCGCAGCACGTTGCAGACGACGAACCGGGAGGCATCCGGGGGCCTGCTTGAGCACTTGAGAGGTAACTTCAAAAACATACTCAAAGTTGCCACGTTGCAAAGCGACTTGAGCATTCTCCACCTGCTTTTGCAGGCGAAGATCAAGGGAGGTGAGAGAAACTTCCTGCATAGGGTATTGGTTTAAAAAGCTACCTGATGACAACTCGGTCAACGCTAGACTGGACGGAAGTGCCTTAGAGGAGCTTCAGGTCGATACAGGCTGCGGCGGTGAGCCGCTCCAGAGCCCCGTCGACTGTTGCTTGTGTTCCCGCCTCGGCCAGAAGCCGCAACTTGGCCTCGGTCCCCGAAAAACGCACCATCACCCGACCGGCGTCGCCCAGCTCGCTTGTTAACAGAGCCAACTCCCGGGTGAGCGCGACGCATTCAGCCATGGGCCGCTTGGCCGCGACCTTGAGACTGCGCTGTCCTTGGGGGTATTTAATCAGTCCGGCTCGCAAAGCCGAAAGTGGACGGCCTGTCGCACGCATGACCGCTAGAATGCCCAGAACCGCGCCGAGGCCGTCACCCGTAGGGGAAAGATTAAGATCAACGATGTGCCCGCTGGACTCCCCGCCCAGCCGCGCCCCAGTCTCGCGCAAGCGCTCCAGAACGTGCCGGTCCCCCACGTCGGTGCGCTCCACTCGGCCACCCGCCGCACGGATCGCCGCATCCACCCCAAGATTGCTCTGCACCGTCACAACCAGCGTTCCCGCCGCGAGCTCGCCACGAGAAAGGGCGTCCAGCGCTAGAATCGTAAGAATTTCATCCCCGTCAAGAAGCGAGCCGGTCTCGTCACAAAGCACGCAACGGTCGCCATCCCCGTCGTGGGCCACGCCCAACCGCGCCCCGCACGCGACGACCGCACGCGCCAGCCACTCCGGGTGTTCGCTACCTACCCCCGCGTTGATGTTAAAGCCATCAGGCGCGCAGCCAATCAGCTCGACCTCCGCACCCGCCCTGCGCAAAGCCTCTGACGTGGTCTGCGCGGTGGCACCGTGCCCCGCATCCACCACGATTTTCCAACCCGCCAATGTCCCAGCAGGCAAAAGCGAAGCGAGCGCAGCGACGTAGTCGGCATTGGCTTCGATGCAAGGTAGCTCATCCGTATCCAGCTGCGTCGCCTGTAAGGGGAGCAAAGCCTCGATAGCCGACTCCTCACTGTCCGTGAGCTTGCGACCGCCCGCGGCGAAGAACTTTATGCCATTATCCGCCGCTGGATTATGCGAGGCAGTTACCACCACGCCAAGAGTCGCGCCGCGCGCAATGACCGCCCTCGCCACCGCCGGAGTCGGGGTCACTCCGAGCGAGACCGGCCGGAGCCCGCCAGCCTTCAGCCCAGCCGCCAGCGCCCGCTCCAGCGCAGGCCCGGAAGCGCGGGTATCACGCCCGATCAATACCTCGCCACCAGGATAACCCTGCGCACTAGCCCAACGCGCCGCCGCCTCGCCCAGCCGGGCGGCGAAATTTTCATTGATAACCGGCCCAGCGTAGGGACCGCGGACCCCATCCGTGCCGAAGTATTCTCGTTTCATGAATGACTCAGGAAGAACTCGCGGGTTGCCGCAATCTTCGCCCGCACGGCACCGCCAAGCAGCAAATCACGCGCCTCGGCCAACCCGGCCGCCGGTGAAGCAGACCGGCCGCATATCCAGAGAGCCACCGCTGCATTCAGCGCCACTGTATCCACTAGGCCCGAGGGCCCTCTGCGATCGAGCAAGGCCTCCACGATGCCGAGATTCTCCTCAAGCGTGCCGCCGGTCAGCTCGAAAAAATCTGCCCGCCGCAATCCGAGTAACTCCGGCGTCCAAACCGCATCCAGATCACGTAAACGCCCAAAACCCCGGACGCGCGTATCCGTCGCGCTGGTCAACTCATCCACACCACGCACCGCATCGAGCCGACCGTGCGCCGCGAGACCAGCCGTCGCCCCGAGCCGATGCAGCGTCTCCGCCAACAAGGGTGTCCAGGCTTCGGAAAACACACCGAGTAAAACATGGGCTGGGCGCCCTGGGTTAATCAGCGGGCCGAGCACATTAAAAACCGATCTCCGCCCCTCGGACGCTAGGAGTTTGCGCGCCGGGCCAATATGCTTGAAGGCAGGGTGAAAAGCCGGGGCAAAAAAGAAAACATAACCCAACTCCGCCATGGCTGCCCGCAAGAGTTCAGGCGAAGCATCGAGGCGAAAGCCGAGCCCAAGCGGCCCTAACAGATCCGCACTGCCGCACTTGGAGGTGATACCCCGATTGCCATGTTTCATCACGGGCACACCGGCGCAGGCCAGCGTGAGCACGACCAGACTGGAAATATTAAAAGCCCCCGTGTGATCCCCCCCCGTGCCTACCACATCGATGGCACGATCCGCGTAAGCCTCAACCCCCGGATTCACCGCGCGGGCCCGAAACGCCGTGGCGAAAGCCGCCAACTCGGCTGCCGTCTCACCTTTATCACTGAGCGCCCGCAGGAAATCCGCCTTTTCGGTGTCCGAAACCGCCTCCTGCGCCAGAGCTTCCGCAGCGGCCTCAACCGCAGCCACATCAAGATCGAAGCGTTGGCGCAGTCCGTGAGTGAGTTCGGCAAGCGATACCATGATGAATAACGTCAGACATGGCCCGCCCAGCACGCCAAGGGAAAGCCAAAACTCGACACCCGCCATTCGCTGTGACGCATTTCCGTATGCCCCGCCCATTCTTCTATTTTCTTTTTGCCCTGCTCATCGCCATCACGCGCGCTGCGTCACCCGCCGCCCCCCTTGCTCAACCGGCCGAAAACACACCGGCGGCCGAAACAAAACCCCGGCCGACCCTCACCGACGGCCTGATCCTCGGACTAGTCGAGGGTGTCACCGAGTTTCTTCCCGTCTCCTCCACCGGCCATCTGATTATTGCCAACCACGTCTTGGCGCTCGACTCGGCCGCCCAGGTAGGCACCGACAAACACGGCCAGACCATCACGCTAAAAGACGCGGCGGACACCTACGCCGTGGTCATCCAAGCCGGCGCCATCGCCGCCGTGGCCTTTCTCTATTGGGGACCACTGGTCACCATGTTCGCCGGTCTCGCCGGCCGGAATCCCGCCGGGCTGCGTCTACTGCGAAACCTTATCTTGGCCTGCCTGCCGCCGGTCATTGCTGCCCTCCTTTTTAAGAAATACATCAAAACCCACCTGTTTTCCGTCCAGACCGTCGCTTGGGCTCTTATCGTAGGTGCAGCCATCATGTTTATTACAGAATATCGCCGCCAGCGCACACGTTCAGGTCAGACCGACTTGGCTCGATCTCACGGGGCCGAACTTGCCGGAGCCGACCTTTCCCCCCTCGCCGCCCTGCTGGTGGGCTTTGGTCAATGCCTGGCCCTATGGCCTGGGATGAGCCGCTCCATGACCGCGATGGTCTCTTGCTATTTTGTGGGCCTGAAACCCGCGCGCGCTGCTGAATTCAGCTTCCTGCTGGGCCTGCCGCTGCTGGGCGCCGCTGCCGCTAAGGATGCTTTCGACGGTGGACCGGCCATGGTGGCCGCCTTTGGCTGGACCAACCTTATAACTGGAATCGTCATTGCCTTTCTGAGCGCCGCCCTCGCAGTGAAACTATTCGTCGGCCTGCTCACCCGGCTCGGCTTGGTGCCATTTGCCATTTATCGCGTGATTCTGGGCGTCCTTTTGCTCGGTTTTTTCGCCAACTAAAAAACCTTCTTTGTCATTGTGAATAAGTGCCGACATCACGCTTGACCGCTCCGCGTTCGGCACTCATTTCACTCAACCTTACTAACTCAAACCCGCACGGCCTCAGCCGCGCCCTCACCCTCCAAGCCCACCTCCCATGGCCAATCCGAAACGCAAGCAATCCAAACGCCGCAGCGCCAACCGCCGCGCAGCCAACGCCTTCCAGGCCCCTGAATTCGCCAAGGATCCGGTCGATGGCAGCCTTTTCCGCCCACACCGCGTAAATCCGGTCAACGGCCTCTACCGCGGACGTCAAGTGCTGGACGTCTCCGTCTAAGCACCCCTTCCAGCCTAAGTTTCTTGCACGCATCACCCGATGGGAGCACCCACCGGTTCCCTCGGACGGATCGCGTTGGACGCCATGGGCGGGGACCTCGGTCCATCCGAAGTCGTCTACGCCGCTAAACTCGCGCTCAGCGATACTCGCCTCGGCACAGATCTCACTTTGGTGGGAAACCCTGAGGTTTTAGAGCCCTTGCTTAATCAGCACGGGCTCTTTTCGCATCCACGACTCAGCCTCCACGCAGCTTCGGAGGTGATTACGATGGAAGATAAGCCGATCCAAGCCCTTCGTCGCAAAAAGGACTCCTCGATGGCTCGCGCCATTGAACTCATTAAAACCGGCGAAGCCGGCGCCGTCGTCTCTTGTGGAAACACCGGGGCACTCATGGCCGGAGGCACTCTACGTCTCCGCACCCTCGACGGAATCGACCGCCCCGCCCTCGCGGCAATCATCCCCCGTGCAAACGGCCACTTTATCCTGATTGATGCTGGCGCCAACCCCGAGGCAGAACCCCGCCACCTCGCCCATAACGCCCTGCTTGGCAGCCACTATGCCCGCGTAATTCTTGGCGTCGCCCAACCCCGGGTAGGTCTGCTCTCCGTCGGGACGGAAGAAGGCAAGGGTAACGCCCTCACCAAAACCACCCACGAGATCCTGAAGCGTGCCGGAGCGGAAGGTATCATCAATTACGTTGGCCCCACCGAGGGCTTCCAAGCCTTCACAGACCACTGCGACGTCGCGGTGTGCGATGGCTTCGTCGGGAACCTACTCCTGAAGAGTTGGGAATCCCTCGCTAAATTCTTCAAAGCCACCCTCACCTCAGAACTGAAGGCCAACCCCCTCCGCCTCGCCGGAGCCGCCCTCTCACGCGGCGCATTCAAGGCCCTCAAGGCCCGCATGAACCCCGACGTCTACGGTGGCGCGCCCCTCCTAGGCCTCCGCGGCAATGTCCTCAAAGCCCACGGTTCCAGTAACCGCCACGCCCTCCACGCCGCCATCATCGCTGCCGATAAAGTGATTCGGGCTGATTTCTTGGCTCAGGTTTCCCGCGATACCGCGCCGCTTAACGCCGTGATCGAAGCCTGCGCCAGCGCCCCCGCGACAGCCAACCCAGGCGAGGCCGCTCCGGCCGGCTGACGCCACCTCGTTTCCGCCGTGTCTTCACCTCAGTCCCACGCCATCGCCATCCTCGGCACCGGCTCCCATGTGCCCGAGCGTATCGTCACCAATGACGACCTTGCCCAACTGGTGAATACGTCCGACGAGTGGATCCAGACCCGCACCGGCATCCGCGAACGCCGCTTGGCCGGCCCCGGCGAAACCACCACCAGCCTAGCCCTAGGGGCCGCCCGCGCCGCCCTCGCCGACGCCAAGATCGAAGCCTCGGCCATCGATTTACTAATTGTGGCCACTTGCACCCCGGACCTGCCCATGCCGGCGACCGCCTGCCTCGTGCAAACCGCATTAGGTCTGCCCGCCACCACCGCCTGCTTCGACCTCAACGCCGCCTGCACCGGCTTCGTCTACGCCCTAGACACCGCTTGGGCCCTCTTGGCCAGCGGACGCTACCGCCACGCCCTGATCATAGGAGCAGAAAAAATGTCTTCGGCGATCGACTGGAACGACCGCACCACCTGCGTGCTATTCGGTGATGGCGCCGGAGCCGCGGTCCTCGGGCCCGCCCCCGCTGGCTCCAGTATCGTCGCGACCAAACTCGGAGCGATACCCGGCACGAGCGAGTTACTGCTCATCCCCGGCGGCGGCAGCTCGCCCCTTGCCCCCGACGCCCCGCGCCACATCCAGATGAAGGGCAAGGAAGTGTTTAAATTCGCTGTCCGCGCCATGGACGAAGTTTGCCGCGATCTACTCAGCCCCCTCGGCCTCACCCCCCTCGACGTCGCCCTCGTTGTTCCCCACCAGGCCAACTTGCGCATCATCCACGCCATCGCCGAATATCTGGAGCTGCCGCACGATCGCTTTTTTGCCAACGTCGACCGCTATGGCAACACGTCTGCCGCCTCCATCCCCCTCGCCCTTGACGAAGCCCGCCGCGCCGGCCGTCTGCAAAGGGGCGACCTCATCCTGCTTGTGGCTTTCGGGGCGGGCTTGACCTACGGAGGCGCGCTGGTTCGCTGGTAATTCACATCATGCCCATCGCGCCGCGCCGTATTGGTTTTGTTCTGACCCTGCTTTTAATCTGGGCCCTAGGTATCGCCCCCTCCGTGCGGGCCGACCTGGTCTGGGATCCCCGCACCGGTTGGCGCGTCGAAGGCGGCGCGCTCGCCCCCTTCCTAGACACTCCCGCCGGCCATACCGCAAAGTCCCTGATGGACAATGCCCGCCATGCCGAGGACGCCGGCCACGCCGGCACCGCCCTCTCCGGCTACAAGCGGGTCTACAAGAAGTATCCCACTTCCCTCTTCGCCCCTGAAGCGCTTTACCGTTCTGGCCGGATCTACGAGAACCGTCGCCAATACACCAAAGCTTTCCGGAACCTGCAGCGCGTTATCGCCGAACACCCGGCCTACCCCGCCTTCACCGAGGTCCTTGGCTCCGAATACCGGATCGCCGACAAACTGGTTAAAGGCGCCCGCCCACTCTACTGGGGCATCATCCCCGGCTTCAAACAACGCGACAAGGGCCTCGAGTTTCTCGAACAGATCGTATCTAACGCTCCCTACAGCGAATACGCCGGTATCTCGCTGATGAACGCCGCCAGTGGCTACACCCGTTCGGGCGATCGCGACGCGGCCATCGATGCCCTCGACCGGATGATCAACAACTACCCCGACAGCTTTCTTACCCCCGACGCTTACCTCAAACTTGCCGCCGCGCAGGCCTCCATCACCCAAGGCCCCCCTTACGACCAAGCCTCCACCCAGCTCGCCCTGACCTACTTTCAAGATTACACCATCCTCTACCCCGGCGAAGCCGATGTAGCCCTCGCAAATAAAGGCTTCAATAGCGCCCGTGCCCTACTCGCCGAAAGCAAGATGACCATGGGCGACTTCTATTACAAAAAACGCTCCAACTACAAAGCTGCAAAAGTCTTCTACAACGAAGCCATAACCACCTACCCCGATTCCCCGACCGCCGAGCGAGCCCGCCGCTACCTCGCCGCGATCGAGAAGATCGAGTCCGGTGCAGCCGACACCGAAGGCGGTATTCGCAGCAGCCCCCGCGCCAAGCGTTTCTGGATTTTCTAGAAAGTTCACGCGCCCCCACGCCCCATGGCCCGCCTCCTCTCCGCCCTCTTCGCCGGCTGCCTTCTGCTCTTCACCAGTGCCTGCTCCCACTACCGTCTGGGCACTGGCGTCGAGCGTGATTTTCAGAGCATCTTCATCGCCCCCGTTCAAACCAACGCGGCCTACCCTCAGGCCGCCGCCGTGCTGACCACGCAAATTCGCGAAACCTTCATCCGCGATGGTCGAGTCCGCGTCGTCAATACCCCCGACGAAGCCGACGCCGTGCTTTCAGTAAAACTATCCAGCCTGCAGCGAGCCAAACTCACCTCGCTCACCTCAGACTCTGGCCTAGCCCGGAAAATGGGCCTCACCCTGTCCGCCACCACCACCCTCCAAGATCCCGCGGGTAAAAAAACTTGGTTCACCAACCGCGCCGTAGCCGTGGAACGCCAGCTATTCACGGATAACGGCTCGGCCGACCTTCAGCCCATTCAGCAACTTCAGGCTGAATACGCTCTCCTGCCTCAGCTCGCTCAACCCTTCGCCCAAGAAATTCTGGGGTCAGTTCTGGATACCTGGTAATCCTCTCCTTGGCCCCTCTTGCCATGAAAAAGCCGCGCTCCTTTCGGACGCGGCTTTTTCATGGCCGTATCTAAGTCCCGACCTTGCGCTTGCCCGCGACCTTTATCCACCCTGTCCCCGTCGTGCCCGCCCCCCTTCACTCCGCCCTCCTCGCCCCCTCCCTGCTCGCCGGTCGCCACACGCACCTCGCCGCCAGCGCGAGCGAGGTTGCGAACGCCAGCGCCCCCTGGCTTCACCTCGATATCATGGACGGGCACTTCGTGCCCAACCTGACCTTCGGGCCCCAGATGATCGCCGAACTGCGGCACGAAGTGCCCAGCCTGTTTTTTGACGTCCACTTGATGCTAGATGAGCCCCAGCGCTACGCCGAAGCCTTCATTCAGGCCGGCGCACAACTGGTGAGCTTTCACATCGAGCCAACCCTCGACTACCGCGCACTCCTCACCCGCATCCGTGCCCTAGGTTGCCAAAACGGCCTCGTCCTCAATCCCGGCACCCCCGCCGAAGCGGTTGAACCCTTCCTCCATGAAGTCGATCTGATCTTGGTCATGACCGTCCAACCCGGCTTCGGCGGCCAACCCTTTCGGCGCGATATGCTGGCAAAACTCGCCCGCCTCGATGCCCTCCGCCGCGAGCGCAACTTGAATTTCCGCCTCGAGGTCGACGGCGGCATCGACCCCTCCACCGGTCGCGAATGCCGCGCCGTCGGGGCCGATACCTTCGTCGCCGGCACCTCGTTTTTTAAATCCCCGGACCGCGCCGGCTTCGTCCGCGATGTCTCCGGCTGGTAATTCATTTCACCCTTCCCGACCGTGCCTTCCCCCGCTGTCCCCCCCACCCATCTCGGCAATGCCCTCGCTAAAATTGCCACAGAGATCGCCGCCCGGCACCCAGCCGACCCTGCCGCCCGCCTGATTCTGCTGGGCGTGGCCAACGGCGGCGTCCACGTCGCCACCCGCCTTCAGTTGCTGCTCCGTGAGCTCTACCCCGAAGCCGCCCGCCCCCGCACCGGCATCATCGACATCTCCTTCCACCGTGACGACATCGGACGCAATCCGATCCCCAAGGAGTTCACCCCCACCCTCATCCCCATCGACGTGACCGGCGCGACCGTAATCCTCGTAGACGACGTCCTCCAGTCCGGCCGCACCATAAAGGCCGCCCTCGACGAACTCTTCGACCACGGTCGCCCCGCCAAGGTCGAACTCGCCGTCCTCGTCGATCGCGGCGGTCGCACCCTGCCCGTCGCCGCCGACTACATCGGCCTCACCCTCCAAGCCGGCCCGGACGAAAAAGTCACCGTTGTGCTCCACTCGACAGACCCCAGCCACGACGCCATCACGGTCGCAGCGGCCCCGCGCAAATCCTAAGCAGCCAAATCCAACTGAGCGCTCCGCCCGCGCCCACCTTAGCCACCCCAAACCCGCACGCCTTTCTTCCCGCCCATTGGACATTGGTCATTGGGTATTGGTCCTTAAAACTTCGCCCATGTCCTGGAACCGCCGCCACCTGATCACGCTCGAGGAGCTCTCCCTCGCCGAGCTGGAGCAAATCCACAACGTCGCCGCCGCCTTCAAGAAAGTGCTCGGCCGCTCGGTCAAAAAAATCCCCGCCCTACGGGGGAAAACCATAGTCAACCTCTTCCTCGAGCCCAGCACTCGCACCCGCATGGCATTCGACATGGCCGCGAAGCGCCTGAGCGCAGACGTGATCTCTTTCGATGCCGCCAGCTCTTCCACCACCAAGGGCGAGACCCTCCGCGACACCGCCGAAAACATCGCCGCCCTAGGCGCGGACATGATCGTGATCCGCCACAACTGTGCCGGTTCTCCGCTCTACCTCTCACGCATTCTGAACATCCCCGTGATCAACGCCGGTGATGGCTCGCACGAACACCCCACCCAAGGCCTGCTCGACACCTTCACCATGAAGGAGCGCCTCGGCTCCCTACGCGGTCGCCGCGTGGTCATCCTCGGGGATATCCTGTTTAGCCGCGTCGCCCGCTCCAATATCCACGCCCTAGTTAAATTCGGCGCCGACGTTACTCTGTGTGGCCCCTCCACGCTCGTGCCCGAGTCCCTGCGCAGCCTCGGGGTCAATGTATCCCACGACCTCCGCTCAGCCCTCGCCGACGCCGAGGTGGTGATGCTGCTGCGTATCCAGCATGAGCGCCAGACGGCGTCCATGTTCCCCAGCCTCGGGGAATATACGTCCATGTTCGGTTTGAACCGCACCCGCGCCGGTTGGCTCCACCCGAACGCCATCATCATGCACCCCGGCCCCATTAACCGCGGCGTGGAGATCGACAGCGACCTCGCCGACGGCGACCGCAGCGTGATCCTCGACCAAGTGACCAACGGCATCGCCGTCCGCATGGCCTGCCTCTACCTCTGCGCCGGCGGCCGCCCCGAGTCCGTCACGCCCGCTAACTAACCCACTGCCCCTTTCGCCCCGATGCCCCTGATCCACCTTACTAACGCCCGTGTCATTGATCCCGCCTCCGGCCGCGATGCCGTCGGCGACCTATTCATTCGGGACGGCGTTTTCATCGCCCGCCCGTCCGCCAACGAACTCGCCGCCGCTATTTCGTTCAACGCCGCCGGCCTCGTCGCCGCCCCCGGTCTGATTGATGTGCACGTCCACTTCCGCGAGCCCGGCCAGACCCATAAGGAGACCATTGAGTCCGGTTCCCGCGCCGCCGCCGCAGGTGGTTTCACCAGCGTCGTCTGCATGCCCAACACCGCCCCAGTCGCGGACAGCGCCGGCACCATCCAGCTGATCAAGGATTCCGCCGCCCGCTCAGCCGCTGTCCACGTCTACCCGACCGGTTGTATCACTGTCGGCATGAAGGGACAGGCTCTGGCCCCAATCGGCTCACTTAAACGCGCCGGGGTAATCGCCATCACCGACGACGGCGATTGCGTGCAATCCAATGAGTTGATGCGCCGTGCCTGCGAATACGCGAAGATGTTCGACCTGCCGCTGATGGACCATTGTCAGGACCATTCCATGACCGTCGGCGCCGTGATGAATGAGGGCGCCATGTCCGTGAAACTCGGTCTCAAAGGCTGGCCCAATGCCGCCGAGGACCTGATCGTCGCACGCAACTGCATCCTGTCCGAATACACCGGCGCCCACATCCACATGCAGCACGTGTCGTCGCGCAACTCCGTCGAAGTCCTCCGCCGCGCCAAGAGCCGCGGGGTGCGCGTGACCGCGGAGGCCTGCCCCCACCACCTCGCTCTCACCGACGACGCCCTCGCAACCTACGATACTCATTTCAAGATGAACCCTCCCCTCCGCACTGAGGAGGATCGCATCGCCCTGATCGCCGGCCTGCGCGACGGCACCATTGATATCCTTGCCACCGACCACGCCCCTCACACCCCCGATGAGAAGGATCGCGAGTTCGATCTTGCACCCAACGGTATCCTCGGTCTCGAGACCGCCCTCGCCGTCACCCTCGATATCCTCGTTCGTCAAAACGGCTTCAGCCTCGCCACCTTGGTCGACCTCTGGACGCGCAAGCCCGCCCAGTTGCTTAAGCTGCCCGCCGGCACACTGGCCGAAGGCGCTCCCGCCGACCTCGTGCTCTTCGACCCCGAAGCGGAGTGGACCTACGATGCCTCCGCCGGTTTCTCAAAATCCCGTAACAGCCCCTGGAGCGGGCAAAAGCTGAGGGGCCGCGTGCGCCACACCTATGTCTCAGGCCGCCTCGTGTTCGCCGACGGCAGCTTCTCTCAAGCCTGATTCGCCGCGAGTTTGGGCGTAAAATAACCGTCGTCCACGCTTCCAAGCCGTCTTGCAAGACTGACTATCGCTCCCCACGTGCCCGACCTCGTCTTTACGCCCGCCCTGACCGTTATTCTCGGCCTGCAAATGGTGTTTTTGCTCGCCGGCTGCGCGATTCTAGCGGCGCGCGTTCGCTCTCTCCCTGCGCGCTTCGTCGGTATCGCCCCAAACCGCCTTACCCCCTCGCCGTTTCGCGCCAGCGAACTCTTCCTCGGCGCCGCTTTGACCTTTGGCGGGGCAATTATCTTCCACGTGGTCGTCAGCTTTATCGCTAACCGCTGGTTTCCCGCGCCAGCCGACGGCTCCCTCGGACGTTGCCAAGCCCTGACCGGCGCGGGCGTTCAAATTGGTGCACTCGCCGGCATCGGCCACGCATGGTTCTGGCATCTCCGCCCCTCCAAGCGCATCGAGGCGCCGGCCGCGGGAATGGAAAACCACCGCGCACCCACCTCGACGCTACCAAGTTTATCAACCGGTGCCGCCTTGCGCGAAGGCAGCCTCGCTTTCCTAGCTCTACTGCCCGTCGTGTGGCTGGTGAACATGGGCTGGCAGGCGGCCCTCGATCGCCTCGATATATCCGCACCACCCCAAGATCTCGTGGCGCTCTTCGCCCGCTCGGGCGATATTCCTTCGCTCGTCGTCATGCTAATCTTGGCTGTGCTGATCGCACCGGTCACAGAGGAACTGGTGTTTCGTATCGGCTTTTTCCGTTGGATCCGCACCCGCGCTATGCGGGGAGTCGCCCTGTTTTTGCCCGCCGCCAGTTTTGCCCTCCTGCACGGCAACCTCGCCGTTTTCCTGCCCATCGTGGTCCTCGCCGTCTGTCTCGCCATTGCCTACGAGCGTTCAGGACACCCGCTCGTGCCCATCGTCGCCCACGCTCTGTTTAATTTAAACACGGTATTACTCATCCTAGCCGGCTATCCGGTCTGACCAACCCGCCGGGCATGCATCCTTTCTCAAACAACCCCTCCGACACCATCGCCGCCCTGGGCGAACAGAAACTGCTCCAGCGCATCCGCCGCTGGCTCGGCTCCGCCATGCCCGCCGCGCCCCACGGCATGGGCGACGACTGCGCCGTCCTGCCTTCCCCGCGTGCCGGTCGCGGCCGCACCCCGCTGGTCACGGTTGATCCGGTTATTTACGGCGAGCATTTCGACGACTCCGTCGCGCCCCGCGCCGTCGGTCAAAAACTGCTTTCCCGCAACCTCTCCGACATCGCCGCGATGGGCGGACGACCGAACGCCGCTGTCGTCGCCTTAGCGCTCGATCCCCGCGTTCGCATCGATTGGCTGGAGGGGTTTTATCGCGGCCTCGCCGCCAATGCTCGTCGCCACGGCGTGCCGCTCGTTGGAGGCGATCTCGCCACTCAACGCGGAGGACTTGTAGCAACCCTCACTCTGCTCGGTCGTGCCACCGGCCCCCGTGTGATCACCCGAGCTGGAGCGTGCGTAGGCGATTTTATCGCCGTCAGCGGCGTGCTTGGCGGTAGCCTCGCCTCCGGGCACCATTGGAAGTTCACCCCGCGCCTTGCCGAGGGCGCCTGGCTCGCCGCCCGCCCCGAAATCTCCGCTATGATGGATCTAAGCGATGGCCTGGCTAAAGACATCCACACCCTAACTCCTCCGCGTTCCCGCGCTGCACTATTCGGTGACCTGCTTCCCATCCGCGGCGGTCACGACCTTCACGCCGCCCTGAGCGACGGCGAAGATTATGAACTGCTCTTCACCCTACGCGGCGAACCTGCCGCCGCCCGCCGCCTAGTTGCCGCCTGGCGCAAAAAATTCCCGCGCGTGCCGCTAACCGTGATCGGCCGCCTCGAACCCGCTGGGGCGCCGTCCGACGGCACCATCGACCTCACCGCGCACCATGGCTTCGAGCATTTTGGCTGAACTCCGCACTGGCGTCGTCACCACCTCAGCCGAGGACACCCGTGCGCTCGCTGCGCGTCTCGCCGCCGCACTGCTACCCGGCTCTGTGCTCGCCCTTCACGGCGACCTCGGCGCCGGCAAGACGACCTTCGTGCAGGGCTTCGCCGCCGGCCTCGGCATCCATGAAACCGTCACCAGCCCGACCTTTAATATCTTCACCCTCCACCGCGGCGCCGGTCGCACCCTCGTGCACCTCGACGCCTACCGGCTCGATTCCGGCGCGCAGCTAGCGGATCTGATGATAGAGGATTTTCTGGTCCCGCCTTGGTGGCTGGCCGTGGAGTGGCCAGAAAAAGTCGCCGACTGGCTACCATCTGGCGCGCTACACCTAGACCTAGGCCACGCGCCCGGCGCTGGGCGCTACCACTCTCTTCGCCTGCGCGGGTAGCGGAACCGGTTCGTTAAGCCAGCAGGGCCGTCAGCTCCTCGCACGCAGACGTTGCACCGGCGACAAAGGGCACGCGGGCCATGTTTAGATCAAAGACCTTGAGCGGAAAGAGCGGTGCGCGCAGATAACGCACCTCGCCGCCCGCCCCCTGGCAAAAAGGCACCGCCGCGGCGATGTCCCAGACTTTGACGTTATGGTCGACCACGGCGTCAATCAGCCCCGCGCCAACGTAAGCAAGGTGTAACGTGCTACTCCCAAGCCCACGGATTTTGTAGCGTTCAACCAGCAGACTCGCGTGCGAAGAAAAACTGCGATCCATCGGGCTGTGGAAACCCAGCGTGCGCCGTCCAGTCGGAGTGTCCGTGTTCACCCGCACCGCCCGCTCGCCATCCCAAGCGCCAATGCTCGGTCCACCGTGCATGAGTGTGCGGCGGGAGAGATCATAAATCACACCGTAAACCGGCACCCCATATTCAAGCAGGGCTAGCGAGATGGCGCAAAAGGGAATACCGGCGGCGAAATTATTAGTCCCGTCGATGGGATCCAGCACCCAAGCGAAACGTGCGCGAAGAGCAATCGGTGCAGAGCCGTCGCCGAGCTCTTCGCTGAGTAACTCGTCCTCTGGGAATTGCGCCCCGAGGTCGCGAAAGATGTCCTGGGAGATAGAGATGTCCGCCGAGGTCACGCGCGAACCGTCGGCTTTCCACTCGCTCGCCACCCGGCCGAATTCGCGGTGCATAAAGTCCGTCCGCGCGAGGACGGCGGCCTTGGCGGCGGCGATGCGGGATCTTACCTCGGAGGACAACATATTGTGAGCGTGACGCTCTACTCGTAGTCGTAAAGCTTTGGGTCACGCTTGGGCTCGGTCAGCGCGCGGCGCAGTTTATAACGCATGCGCGCCTCCTTTTTTTCCGCCTCGGTAGCCGGCGCTGCGCCCGAGCCCTCGCCGTAAGGATCGTCCTCGCGCCCCTCGGGGCCGCCCGCATCGGCGCCCATTTTTTCCTCCAAGGCATCAGGGGCGACACCCTCCTCGAGCTTGCGCACCACTTCCTCCATCTCGCCGTCGATCTTCTCGCCCGTCAGCTCGGACATGCGGCGCATCATACGGGCCATAGCGCGGGGATCGTTCTCATCCATGGATGAAAACTCCTTCTCCATCGCACCGACCGCCGCCTCCATGCGCGCATCGTCAGCGATGTCCCCGCCCGCCGCCTCGGCGTCGGTTTCCTTCGGGTCCTGCGCCCGACCAGTAAAAGCGAACTGCGAAACTACCCGCCGGAGCGGCCAACGCGGATTGTCCGGGCAATTCGGCGTGAGTTGCCCCTGACTTAGACTTCGGGCAAAGAACTGGTAGACGGTGTGATTCTTCGAACAATAATACTCATAAATCGGCATAAGATTGGTAGATAGGGCCAACCTAAACCCAAAGGCCCGACTCCTCAAGCCCGCCGCACATTGAACGGTCTCCGGCTCTTCTCGCCCAGTTAAAGATCAGTGAATATCCCTCCCCGTCTCCAAGCCGCGGCAAGTCCCCGGCTCACCTGTCGCGCGTGCGTGCGCTGGGGAAACTTCCTTTTTGCAGAGGCTGCACAGTTCGTTCGTGTAAAGCCGGCCGCGCCCGTGCTTGGCTGACGACGTTCTCCCATGCCCGCCGCCAAACTCCGCCTCGACGAACTGCTCGTCGCCCGCGGCCTCGCCCCCACCCGGGCCAAGGCCAAGGCCTACGTCATGGCCGGCCTCGTCCGCGCCGGCACCGAACGCCTCGACAAACCAGGCCGAGAATACCCGGCCGATTTTCCCGTCATACTCGTCCAGGCCGACCGCTTTGTCTCACGCGGAGGCGAAAAACTCCAAGGCTGGCTCGACGCCCATGGGCTCGACTTGCACGGCGCCCATGTGCTGGACGTCGGCGCCTCCACCGGAGGCTTCACCGATTGCGCGCTCCAAGCTGGCGCCGCCTCCGTCACCTGCGTCGACGTGGGCCGCGCCCAGCTCCACGGCAAACTCCTCGCCGACCCGCGCGTGACCAACCTCGAACAAGTCAACGCCCGCCACCTCGATCCCACCACCCTCCCCCGCCCCGCCTACGACGCCGTGGTGATGGACCTGTCTTTCATCTCGCTGCGCAGCGTGCTGCCCGCTGTCTGGCCAGCCCTCCGCCCTGGCGGGACCCTCATCGCCCTCGTGAAACCACAGTTTGAAGCCGGCAAGGCCGAGGTCGATAAAGGCCAAGGCATCATCCGCGATCCCGCCGTCCAGCAACGCGTGCTCGACGATATCCGCGCCTTCGCTCTCGAGCAACTCCCCGCCGCCCACCTCATCGCCACCATGGATAGCCCCATCACCGGCACGGACGGCAACCGCGAGTTCCTCCTCGGTCTGCAAAAGCGCCTGTAGACGACCCACCAATCCATTTTCCGATTTCCACGTTTCAGCTGTTCAGCTCTCCGCTTTCCCTTCCATCCCCATGCCCGCAGTCCCTGGTCTCCGCAGTCCCTACGCCCACGTCGGTCGCCTCGTTTATTTCGGCCGCCTGCTCGACAAGATCCGCCTGCACGCCGCCGGCGCACTGCCCTCCGATTACCTGGACAACCTTGGTGACGCCAAACCCACCGTCTTCGACGGCCGCATCTGCCGTTTCCTGCGCGTGCCCTTTGCCGAGATTGCGGCCCGCGTGCGTGCCGAGCCCGCCGCCAGCGACGCCGAGCACCTTGCGTGGGTCGAGGCCCGCGCCTTGGCCGCCGGCCACCCACCCCGCACCGATGAGGAGTGCGAGATCTTCAGCGCCTTTCTGAGTAAACGCGGCTGGCGGGACGCCGGCGCAGTCATCCTCGCCCAGCGTGCAGCCGAGCCCGCCGTCGCCGGTCGCCCCATCGCGACGATGTTTGATTACATCGACTTCGACGAGGGCCGAAACCCTGTCGCCACCCGTGCATGGGATGTAAAACCGATAGTCATCGTAGTCATGGGCGTCTCCGGCGCCGGCAAAACCACCCACGGTCAGGCCCTCGCCGCCGACCTCGGCTGGGACTTCGCCGATGCGGACGACCACCACCCCGTCGCCAACCTAGCAAAAATGCGCGCAGGCATCCCTCTCGACGACGCCGACCGCGCCCCCTGGCTCGCCGCCCTGCGCGCCTTGATCGAGCGCCACCTCGCCGCAGGGCGCCCCCTTGTGCTCGCCTGCTCCGCCTTGAAGCAGGCTTATCGCGATGCCCTATGGGCCGACCGTCCCCGCATGCGCCTGGTTTACCTCGAAGGCACCCGCGAAGAAGTCGGCGCGCGCCTCGCCGGCCGCACCGGCCATTTCATGCCAGCGACCCTGCTCGACACCCAATTCGCCGACCTTCAGGCCCCTGCCGACGCCGTCCGCGTGCCGCTCTCCCTCCCCGTTGAGGCCCAGCTCGCCGCCACCCGCGCCGCTCTGGCGCTTTGAATGTGAACTCCGGTCCGAAAGCCCCCACCAGCGATCTGCTCGTAGCGCTCCCCGCCGCCGCTTGGCAGGCCCGTGCGCACGCCCACGAGACGCGCGTGCGCGCCTGGACAGATCCGCACCAGGCGCGCGCCGGCCGAGGCGAAAAACACCCGGTATACGATTTTCTTTTTACCTACTACGGTTTCCGCCCCGCTTGGCTGCGCCGCTGGCACCCGGGCCCCGACCTCATCCTTGCAGGCCCCGAAGCGCGAGCCTTCCTGCGGGATCCAGAATATCACGAAACCAGCAAGGGCGTGACGCTCCGACCCGACGCCCTCCCCGAAAAACGCCGCACCTACGTTCGCTGGCTACGCGAATTGCTGGTCAACACCCTCGACCGCCCCGCCCACTTCGCCTGCTTCGGCCTGCACGAGTGGGCCATGGTCTACCGCCAGACGCCCGACGAGACGCGCCATAACCAGTATCCGCTGCGCTTCCCGCCCGATGAGCTCGCCCGCCTCGTCGAGGCCCAACCGCTGCGCTGCACCCACTTCGACGCCTACCGGTTTTTTACCGCCCCCGCCCGCCCATTGAACCGCCTCGCCCTAGCACGCGAAACCACCCTCGACCACGAGCAACCCGGCTGCCTCCACGCCAACATGGATCTTTATAAGTGGGCCCATAAACTCGTCCCACTCGCACCCGCTGAGCTCATCGCCGACTGCTTCGAGTTGGCCCGCGATATTCGTGAACTCGATATGCGCGCCAGCCCCTACGACCTAGCCGCCCTGGGTTTCCCGCCGGTGAAAATCGAGACCCCCGAAGGCCGCACCGACTACGAACGCCACCAACGCGCTTTCTCCACCCGCGCCCGCCCCCTCCGCCTGCGTCTGATCACGCTCTGCGATCAACTCGCGCCCCCTTCGGAGCCTTAAACGCAAAGCCACTAAAGTCGGGGGTGAAAAGTGAACGATAAGTGCGAGTAGCGGGTATCTTTTAGGCACGCCAAGCGATGGAGGGATGCTGTTTTTAGCGTTTCATGCGCCTGTCGTGGTCAATGATTTGAGCGCAAGGCACCTCCGGCCTTAACCTTCGCACCGTAGTCTCTTTTGCATCTAAATCATCCACGATAAAAACATCGGGACACAAAAAAGCGGCACCCCCGAAGGGTTGCCGCTCTTGCTGAAAACCGGAACGTCTTAAGTGGTGGGGACGGTCGCGATCGTCTTGAGGATGCGAGAGGCGACCTCGTAGGGATTCGCGGCGGAGTTCGGACGACGGTCCTCGAGATAGCCCTTGTAGCCGTTGTTGGCGAAGCTGTGGGGCACGCGGATGGAGGCGCCGCGGTCGGCGATACCATAGGAGAACTTGTCGATCGACTGGGTCTCGTGGAGGCCGGTGAGACGGAGGTGGTTGTCCGGACCGTAGACCGCAACGTGTTCGGCGGTGAACTTGGAGAAAGCCGCCATGAGCGCCTCGAAGTAGGACTTGCCGCCAACTTCGCGCATGAACTTGGTCGAGAAGTTGGAGTGCATGCCGGAGCCGTTCCAATCGAGCGGCGAGTTATAAACGCCGCGGATCGGCTTGCAGTGGAACTCGACGTCGATGCCGTATTTTTCGCACAGACGAATGAGCAGGTAGCGGGCGATCCACACATCGTCGGCGGCTTTCTTGGAACCCTTGCCGAAAATTTGGAACTCCCACTGGCCGGAGGCGACCTCGGCGTTGATGCCCTCGTGGTTAATGCCGGCATCGAGACAGAGGTCGAGATGCTCCTCGACGATCTGGCGGGCGACATCGCCGACGTTCTTATAACCAACGCCGGTATAGTAGGGGCCTTGCGGAGCCGGATAGCCGCCCTCGGGGAAGCCAAGCGGACGTCCATCCTGATAAAGGAAATACTCCTGCTCGAAACCGAACCAAGTGTCCGCGTCGTCCAAGATGGTAGCGCGGGAATTGGAGACGTGGGGAGTGCCGTTGGCGTTGTAAACCTCGCACATTACGAGAACGCCATTCTTGCGAGTGGTATCGGGATACACCGCGACAGGCTTGAGCACGCAATCAGAGCTGCCACCGGGCGCCTGCTGGGTGGAGCTACCATCAAAGCCCCAAAGAGGAAGCTCCTCGAGCTTGGGGAAGCTGGCGAATTCCTTGATCTGGGTCTTGCCGCGGAGGTTTGCCACCGGAGTGTAACCGTCGAGCCAGATGTATTCTAGTTTGTATTTAGCCATGGATTTGGAGGTTAGGATAAAAATAGGGCTTGGCTAATCCCGACTGGAGCAATCATGCGCCAGACGTGATCAGGAGGAACCCGGAACAAACAATTTAGCACCGTTTGTGCCAGCAATGAAAAAAATTGCTGGAAACCTTATTCATCATCGATTTTCGGTCGCCGACCAATCGGCAAGGGCCTGCGCCGCTCTGGTGCTGGGCAATAGTGTTCAGTCGCATGGTCGCAACCGAGTTGTCGCTGGCGCTTTGGCCTGAAAGCTGGCCATTTTTGCTCATGCAGGATATGAAAGATACCCGTCGTGCTTGGGTGCGGATCGGCTACGACGGTCGGGTCCACAAAACCTTCCGGGGGCACCAAGCAAAGGAACGCTTTCAGAACGAACTGCGCGTGCTACGCTACCTCGAATCCCGCGCCTGCGCCTCGGTGCCGCGGGTGCTAGAGGCCCACGAAGATGAGCTGCGATTGGTCACCACGAATTGCGGGCGGCGTATCGAGCGTATCGCAGAAACACGCGTGCGCGAACTTTTTGCCGACTTGGAAACCCAATACCAGGTGCGCCACGAGGATCCCTACGCTCGCAACGTCACGTATTCCACGGAGGCGGGTTCACTTTGCCTGATCGATTTTGAGTTCGCAACGATCCTCGACCCAACCGTCCCACCCGGTCCCGTTCTCGATCTACCCGAGCCAGACGGCCCGCGTGGCGATTGACGCCACCGCGACGCTCAGTTGCGCTCAATCCTTCACCCTGCCTCCGGCCCCCGGCTCCCTGCTTCACTATGAACGACACGCCCCCCGCCGCCGTCCACTGGTCCGGCCTCTCCCACCGCGGAAAGGTCCGGGAGAACAACGAGGACGCCTTCCTCGCCTTGAATTTCGACGGCCACGAAGTGCGCTACCTCGGCAAGACCGGTGAGGCCACCCTAGGCGGGGGCGACTTCGTCTTTGCGGTAAGCGACGGGATGGGCGGTGCCCGCTCAGGCGAATTTGCCAGCCGGATCGCCATCGAAAAAATCACCCGCCTGCTGCCACGCGCCTACCGTCTCTCCGCCTCGGGCCTCGAATCCGGTTTCCACGACGTGCTGCAAGAGCTCTTCCTCGCCATCCATGACGAGCTGCTGCGCCTCGGCTCGAGCTACACCGAGTGCCACGGCATGGGGGCCACCCTCACCCTCGGCTGGCTAACCCCCCACTGGCTCTATTTCGCCCACATTGGCGATAGCCGCCTCTATTACCTGCCCCGCGAGGGCGGCCTGCGGCAGCTCAGCCACGACCATAATCAGGTCGGCTGGCTGCGGCGCCAAGGCAGCCTCACCGAACGCGAAGCCCGCGAGCACCCCGGCAAAAACGCCCTGCAACAAGCCCTCGGCGCCGGTCATCAATTTGTAGACCCCCAGATCGGCGCGCTCGCCCATCGCCCCGGCGACCGCTTTCTCCTTTGCTCCGATGGCCTGATCGACGGCCTCTGGGATCACCGCATCGCGGACCTCATCAACGCACCCGACGATGCCCGATTGCACCAACCGGCCGCCTTCCGCCTCGTCGAGGAAGCACTGGACAACTCCGGTCGAGATAACCTCACCGCGGTGGTCTTTGAAATCGCCCCGCCGGCTGCACCCGCCTCCGTCCCAGCCGCGCCCGTGGTGGACTCCATGCCGGAATGAACCCGCCCGACCCAGACGACACCGCAGTGGTTTTTGTCTACGGCACCTTGAAACGGGGCGGCTCCAACCACCCCTACCTAGCCGGCCAGCGCTTCCTCGGTCCGGCCCGCACCACGGCGGGGTTCACCTTGTTTTCTCTGGGCGGCTTTCCCGGCCTCGTAGCCGACGCGACGGATCACGACGGAGTGACAGGAGAACTCTGGGCAGTGGACGCCGCGTGCCTGAACCGGCTCGACATTCTGGAAGGGGTCGATGAGGGGCTATACGCCCGAGAACCAGCGCCGCTGGCCCCGCCGCACGACCGCTTGACGCCCGGCGTCTACTACTACCGTTACCTCGGTCAGGTAAGTGATCGTCCGCACCTGGGCCCGGTTTGGGCGGTTTGAGAACACTCAGGACTGGCGCATTCCGCGCCGCAGTTTACTTCTTCTTCCAAGACCCGTCTTCGTGCTGCACCCAGACCCCGGCTTGGCTACCGGCAGCGATCTGTTTGGCGCGTGTGCCGCCCACTTTGGCAACAGTGGATCCGGTCTTGCGGGCAATGGCCTCGTAAACGGCGAGACGGTCGGCATTCTCCGCCGCGACCACCGCCGCTGCATCGCCTTGGGCGGCGCGCACCTCTACCAGCCCTTGGTTATTCTCACCGACCGCGCCCCCCGATTTTAGGGCATCAAGCGTAGGGATGCGGGCCTCCATGCGCTGCTTGATCGCACCGAGATCCTGAGCGCGGGCAAGCGGCGCGAACGCAAAACCGAGCGCTAATACCCAGCAGAGACGGACAAAAATGGGTTTCATGTGATAAAAGGGATTAAGGGGTTTTGATCGTCTTCGACTTGGAATCGAGGTCGCCGAAAAAGTCGGTCAGCGCCTGGTCTACCTTCACATTCACATCAACGACGGCGTGAACCTGAATCGGATCCATTTTAACATGGATGCACCCGGCAAAAGCCAGAGGCAGGAAGAGAAGAAGGCAGCGGCGCATGCTGGGAAAGCTACCCATGAGACCGCACCGCGCAAACAAAGTTTCCCCGCCGGCTATTCGCCGCGAAAACGTAGCTTTACCCGCTTATCCATGCCGAGTTCGAGCACCCGGGCCAGCGCGCCAGCAAGGTTCACCTCAATGGTTACCTGCTCGATCAAATCAGCCCCCACCGGACGGGCCGTGAGGCGCACCGTGGCGGTGCGCTCGCCGTCGGCCGTCTCGGGGTAAAACTTTACCGCCAGCGTGTCGATGCGCAGACCGCTGCGCCCCATCTCGATGTCTTTGAGCGGTGCGTAGGCGGGATTTTCCGGCGCAGTCCAGCGTGCCAGCGGCCCCAGCCAAGCAGGCAAAAAGGCGAAACGCGCTGGCAGGTTTCCGGTCAAAAAGCCCGGCATAGGCGCAAGGCGT
>Ga0214921_10000483_pt1 | contig 73886 bp, 68 predicted proteins | sample LL1505_MetaG_FD_177992 | JGI IMG/M metagenome (GOLD analysis project Ga0214921, IMG submission 177992) | Freshwater microbial communities from Lake Lanier, Atlanta, Georgia, United States - LL-1505 | ecosystem: Environmental > Aquatic > Freshwater > Lake | place: USA: Georgia | collected... | reverse complement strand
GAGCGCCCTTGGCAAAGCCGATATCCTGGATATCCGTCAGTATCTCGACCGCACCCCTGGCAGCGCAGGAACCGTGGAAGTCCGTTACGTCGACTCCATTCGCCATACATGGTCGGAGTGGGGACTGCTCAACGGTCTTGTCGGGCACGATGTCCGCGCGGTCAGGAGCTCCTCGGAAATAGACGCGGCCATCCAGCGTGGCGCGATTGTCCTCGTCAGTCGCGAGGCCGACTTGGCGGCAATCAAGGCCAGAGACGACGGGGCCCTGAGGATCACGGGATGGTCGCGATGGCAAACCCACGGTCGCGACACATCCGGCAAGAGTCGCTTTCTCGATGCCGTGCTGAATCGTTCCTGGAAACCCCTCCAACGCAACAACTGGATTGTCCAGAAAAAAGTGGACGCCGCCATCAATGGCCAAGCCGCGATCGACATCCAGGCAATTGACAAGACTTCAACCAACATCATCCTGCTCACGTGGGACGGCGTGCGGCCTCAGGAGTTTTTCAACGGGCACGCGGGGCGTACGCTGCTGCCTTATTTCTGGACGCAACTCGCGCCGCGGGGGGTTGTGCTCGGTGACGGATCGCAAATCACGACCATCGCCAACAGCGTCGTCATGAGCCTCCCGGCGTACCAGACAATCCTGACGGGACAAGCCCAATGGTGCTTCAGCAACGAATGTGGTGGCGTCACCGATCAAACCATCAGTGATCGCCTCGTTTTTCAGGAGGGAGTGCCCCCAAGAAAAGTCGCGACGATTGCCTCGTGGTCACTCATCGGGTCTGCCGCGACTTCCAGTTCGGGGAGTGGATTTGTCAACGCCGGGAATACGCCCGTCGCCGATTCTGACGATGACCCCGTCTTGTCACGGATCAACGAGCAGCAAGCCCTTGAAAAAACGCCCTGGGCGAACGCGAGATACGACAAATTCACGCACCAGATCGCGCTTCACTGGTTGAAGAAACACAAACCACGGTTCATGCACATCTCCCTGAACGACACCGATGAATACGGGCACCGCGGCGAATTCGACAACTACGCCAAGGCACTGCGTACCAATGACCATCGTTTGCGGGAACTGGTCGACACCTTGGCCGAGACTGGTGATTACGGCAAGAATACCTGCATCGTCATGACCACGGACCATGGACGCGGATCAGGTCGCAACTGGACACGCCACAGCAACGGGCAGCCCCTCGCGGCCAGGATCTGGATGTACCTCGGCTGCCCTTTCAGCGCGCAGGCCCCCCGCCTTTACACGGATACGGACCTGGTGACGCACCTCGACATCCGGCCGACCATCGAGGCATCGTTGGGACTGGAGCCACGCCCCTGCCGGTACTGCGGCGAAGCCATCACCAAACTGAACCCGCAGTCGACTGTTTTCGCTTTCGGTGGTAACTGAAAAAGACGTAACTGACGTCAGATCGACACCGGAACGCGGAGCGCGAAACCTTGGCACTCGACTGGTCTCCCCAGATGCCACTCATGGCCACGCAATTCATGGCGGCGTTGCTGGCCTTTGCCGTCACAGCGGGCCTGAGCGGTTACGGCGTCCTGGGTGGCCGCTGGATCGCAAAATGGACCGGTTCGCGCGGACAACTGGACCACGTCGCCCTGACTTACGTAACCCTGATGATCATGTGCGCGTTGCTGGCACTCCGCACGTGGTTCAACGCACCGTGGATCGAATGGACCATCCTCGCCGGACTGGTCCCGGGCATGAGGACTTTCCTTGGTTATATACCCCGGGCAAGACCGGGCAAATGGCACTGGCTCGCGTGGGCTGCCGCGGCCGTAATGGTTGTTGACATCCTCTACGCGGCCCTGCCGCTATACCGCTATGATCAGTGGACTTATCACTTGCTCGTCGCGAAATGGATCAGTCTTGAGGGTATCCTCACGCCACCAGTGACATACGACCACATTTTCTTTACGGGGAACTACGAGTTTCTTGGACTGCTGGCGCGCGCCGTGTCATCCAGCGACACTTTCCAGCAGGGTTTCCAGAACAGCCTTGGCCTTCTTCTGGTTGCCGTACCGTCCATGATGATGTTCCTGCCGGTCGAACCATCCGCGCGCGGGCATTCCACTCCGCGACGACCTGATCCGATTGGCGCCATCGTGATGGGTTACGCCCTGCTGATCATCTTCAACAGCGGCGATCACGAGGCATTGATCAACAGCAAGCCCGACTATGTGCTGATGATGGCATCGATGATGATCCTCGGGTTTGCTTTGGGCGGTCCCCGCCTTGTGAATCCTTTCCTCGTCGGCTTTCTTCTGACCGCGGGAACGGGATTCAAGATCACGTGGCTTCACTTCGCCGCGTGCGCGCCAGTCATCGTGTGGCGCTGCCTCGTCCATGAGACGGGCAATGCGGCGACACGAACCCGTCATGTCCGGCTGCTGTTCATTGGCGCCGTAGTCGCCTTCCCTTGTGTCCTTCCGTGGGCCTTGAAAAACTGGCAATTTTTTGAAAATCCATTGCATCCCGCCCAATCCCCACTGTGGAAGAGTTCCATGTGGGACGAGTCCTTTGATTCATACTGGCGGACGGTGGCATCCAAACCATCCGGACTCCGGGAATTCCTCGTGAATGGTCTGGATGTGATCAGGAGGCTTCCGCAACGGTGGGGCATGATCGCGCTCACACTTCTGGTGATTTTGCTGATCACGCGCCAGCGTGAGCCCGGGAATCGGGGCGCGGCGGACCGCGAGCGAATTTCCCGCGCGGGCTGGATCGCGTTCGCCGCGTGCCTCGCGGTTTACGTGACGACCTGGGGAGTCTTTTACAAGGCATCGATCTTCAACCGGTTTGTCGCGCCGGCATTCACCTTTCCGTTGCTGCTGACGTGGTGGACGATCCGTTCCGTGCCTTCGCGATTTCACGCGATCGTTGCGGGTTGCCTCATGATCCCCGTCGCGGCAAACGCGCAACTGGAAGTGACGATTCCGCGCATCGGACGGAGCCTTGTCATGCCGTGGCGCGATTACGCGACCGGCCCCAAAGGCCCCATGGAAAAAGTTCCTGATTTGCTGGAAATCGCCAAAGACCGCGAGAAAAGATACCCCGGCAGTCCTTTCACGCGGGCGACATTGTTCAGTGATTTTCCATTCAATTTCTACGGCCCGTCGGCGTTCTGGATCTCGGGGGATGTCGTCACCGCCTGGCAAATGCGCCAGGCAGGCGTCGATCCCGACACAGGCGACGGCATGGAGTTCCTGCGCAAGATGGACATCCGCTATGTCTGGATCGTCCGCCCTGACCCTGACAGAATAGACAAATTTCCGGCGGCGATTCGCGGCACATTATCGCGTTTACGGGTCATGCCCAGCCATGTCGGGACTCTGTATACGCGGGACTGAAAAGACGGGAGATCAGGGAAAAACTGGAGCCGCTGACCAGACTTGAACTGGTGACCTGCTGATTACGAATCAGCTGCTCTACCGACTGAGCTACAGCGGCGTTGGAGGCAAGAGCAAACGGACCCTGAATATGGCGTGTCAGGGGGATTTAGTCAATCAAGAGCTTTCGTGGTCAGGGCCAACGCGTGGATTTCACGGCGCATCCAGGACCCGAGGGCCTTGTAGACGGCTTGGTGCTGCTCGACCAGACTGAGCCCCTTGAAAGCGCCAGATTGAATGGTCACTTGCCAATGGTCACCACCGCCAGTCATGTCCGTGGCCTTGATCTTGGCATCTGGAAAGGCTTCAAGAAGGCGCTGTTCAATCTGGGTTGCGTTCATCATGGGGCAGACTCCAAGGCGAAAACCGGGTAAAACTGTACGCGATCCGAGGCCAGTAAATAACACCAGGAAAAGGCCAGATGGCAACCCCGAAACACCCATCAAATTTCAACAGAGAACCCCGGGTCCTTTACCTGGCGACCCAGAACGAGCACAAGGTCGAGGAATTTCAGGACATGTTAGGTCCTGAATGGGACGTACGGTCCACCGCCCGGCTTGAAGCCGAATCCGGTGAGAAAATTTTCTGGGATGAGACGGGGGAGACCTTTGAAGCCAATGCCAGGATCAAGGCCCGGACCCTTCGCCGGTTGACTCGCGCGGCCGTCCTTGCTGACGACTCCGGCCTGGTCGTCGACGCCCTGAACGGCGCCCCCGGAATTTATTCGAGCCGCTACGCGGGGACCCCGGACGGAACCCCGCGAAAAGACGCCGATGCCGCGAACACTCGTAAACTTCTTTCCGCGCTTGAGGGGATTCCCGACGCCCACAGGACCGCGCGCTTCATCTGCTGCCTGCTGTTCATCGACGAGGGGGGACAGGAGACGGCCATCGAGGGAAGTTGCGAGGGACGGATCGCGATGGCGCCCTCCGGGAAAGGCGGATTCGGTTACGATCCAGTTTTTCTGGTCCCCGGGCGCGGATGCACCATGGCGGAATTGCCCGACGTCGAAAAGAACATGATCTCGCACCGCGCGTCCGCTGTAGGAAAATTCCTGGCTAAATTCCTTTGAAAAGCTCCACGCAGGGGCTTCATCAAAAACCAGTCCCGGCACCAGGCGTGTAAGTCGACGGCGCCTCGTTCCAGCCCGGAGCGCCTGATCCACCGTCGAATCCGTCCGAGGAAGTCTTTTCCGCGCCGGCCCCGACCTTGGCCAGGGCCTTTCTAGCGGCCTTCTCGTAGTCCGCAAAGTCGCTCTGGGTGCGGATTCCACCAAAATCGATCATGCTCAGCGACTGGCGCAATTCGCTGGCATACTTGCGCGGGTCCAACAAATACCCGTTCAGAATGTACAGCGCGCGTCCGGCATCCTGTTCCTTGGCGTAGCACCGCGCCTGAAGAAACAATCCATTGCGCACAATCCGTGCCTCGCGAGGAGTCAGTTTTTTCCGGTTCGCGCGCTGCTGGATTTCCACAAGGATCGGGATGGCCTTGGCACATTCTTCCAATTGCCGGTAAGAAAAGGCCATCGCGAACAACGCCCGGTAGTCGAGGGGCTTCTCGACTTTGGCCGCCTGGAACTCCTTGACCGCTTTTTTCCAGTCACGCTCTCGGACGGCAGCGTATGCCTTTTCCAGTTCACTCTTGCGCGCCGCGCCCGGCTTGGCCGCAGGCAACGAAGGCGCCGCCCACCCAATGCATGGCGCGACGATCGTTACGACGGATAAAGCCGAGGCAGTCGTCGTGATCAAAAACGCGGATCGCAATTTCTCGAATCCGAACTTCATAATACCTGCAGCGACTCCATTCAGGACGTCCAACCATCAATCCCAGAGCAAACGTCCAGTGACCAGGAACTTCTTACCGGTCCGGTCGTAATATTCTATCCTGATTTCAACACCCACTGTCACCGTCGCCGGATTCACCGCCATCGAAGGCAGCATGAACCCGCCCTCGCGCAAGTAGGGGCGCAAATCAACGCGCTGCCATTTTCCTTCGCCCTCATGAGTCAAGGAGCGATAACTCAGGTAACCGCTCTGGATTCCGTTCTGTGCGAGCTGACCAAGGATTTCGGCCAGGTTCCCGGCGTCAGCGCGAGCATGCAAGACCGTCCCGTCCGGAGCACGACTTGCGATCTTGTTTTTGAGGATGTCGTCGTTGGCACCGCCGACCATCACGGTTGCGATGGTGGTCTTGATCCTCTTGCCGTCGATGGAAATGGCTCCCGCCTTCAACTGATCCGCGATATCGACGCCTTCCTTGCCGCGATCCGGGGCGCCGTCCGAGAGAAAAAACAATTCCTTGAGGGCGTCACCGCGTCCGAGTGACAACAGATTCATCGCCTCCTGCAGTCCTGCCTGGTAATTTGTACCGTCAGTCGCCGCGCAGATGACGTCCGCGATATTTCCGCCGGCAGCCAGGTCTTGATACAGGTCCCTGCCATTGTTGAAAAATCCGGAAGACGCGTACTCAACCCTGGAACTGAAAGTCGCGACAGCGAATTGATTGCCTGTTCCTTTTGCGACCACCTGAAGAACCTGGTCCAGGGCCCGCAATCGGGCGCATGAATTGCCGCGCCGCGGATCGTTGTCCTTCATGGATCCCGAGACGTCCACGAGGAGGACGATATCGCGCTTTGAACCAGGGGCAGCGCAGACGCTTCCACTGAGAGAGATAGGATGATTCGCGACGTCGGATTTCGATACATGATGATCGCCGCTGCCGGTGAAAAGAACTGGCTTGCCATCCTGAGTCACCGGCTGACCGGGATTCGCGTCATCGCAGGGCAAAAACCAGGTCAGGTAGGCACCATGGACGGTCGGGTCGTAGGAACCTTCCTGGCGTCTCGCGTCGCCGGTTGTAAACACGGGCCCCTGAGCTGCCCCGAACCTTTCCGAGCCACATGCGGAAAGAGCGGCAGACATGGATGCCACAGCGTAAAGAGCTAAACAGTTGGTCCTGAGCATCATGCTTCCTCCAAAAGCGCATGATCAAACGCGTTCGAGTCTTCGCCCGCATTTCTGAAAACTTGAAGAATATTTTCAAAATCCAATGATTGCGGACACTTGAATGATGCGAGAGCATTTCGCGCGAGTTTTTCCAAAATAAAATTTGAGATTTCGCTAAAGCGTTGCCGGATCCAACCGAAACCCTGTCAGGTTTGAGGGACTTTTCTTGAACTTTTGAACCGGCGCTTTTCAAGGGAGATGAAAAATGATCCGTGCACCAAAAACCAATGGCATGTCAGGAATCGTTGTCGAGGGATGGCCTAAAATCGGCCGTATTCTTGCCATCGCGGGCCTCGCTGCAGTTCTGGCCAATGGGACCGTCGCCTGCATGTCGACGGGAGAAGAAGGAAAAGATGAGGAAGTGGTCGACGAGGATGGGGGTAAGAACGAAGCAGCGGTGGCTGAGGACGGAGGCGACAAAGCCGCGGCCGACAGCGGGGCGGTCGCAGAGGAGGCACCGGTAACCGCGGATGCGACGGCAAGTAACGCAGCAGGTCCGGGCGGCGCGAACGCAATGGCTCCGGAATCCCTTCCCCCGGTCGATGCAGGCGCGGCCCCGAATGCCGCAACAGCGGCAACCGAAGCTGCGGCAGCGACTCCGGAAGCTACGGCAGCAACTGGGACTCCCGCGGCTCCTGCGTCTCCCGCAGCGGCAGGCCCAGGCATCACGGCCGGAACAAAGGCCGTTGTTTACGCTGGCGCGCGAGCGACGGTCTATGACGCGCCCAACGGGAAGGAAATTGGACGCATGGCGCGGGGCGATTACGTTCTGGCCACGTCCGAAGGCGAATGGGTCAAGACAACCGATGGTCACTACGTACGCGCGGCAGAACTTCAACTTGCCCCTGTCGGTCGCAAGAAAGTTCAGTCACGCTGGCGCAGCCCGCGGGCACACTAATAGGTGAAGAAGCGGCTGACCCGGACTCCTGCCAGGCAAGCAAGGACGCAACCCGTGGCACCGGTCAGCCAGTATATCGCAGCGAAGGAAAAGCGCCTCGCATCGATAAAAACGACCATGTCCAGCGCGAAACTGGACATGGTCGTCAACCCGCCCAGAAATCCAGTCAGCAGAAACGCCCTCGTCTCCGGTGAAAAACCATGAAGTCGCGACAAAAGAAAACCGGCGATGAATGAACCCGCAAGGTTGGCGACGATGGTACCGGCGGCATAGCCAGGAATCATCTGGCCACCAATGTGTTGAAGCAAGTGCCTGACAATCCCGCCAGCCGCGCACCCGGCGGCTACTATCGCGAGGATTCCGGGATGCAATCCAGACGTCATGGCAGGAATCTCAATTCATCGCGTGAAAACGAAGCGACCGTTCCTCGAACGACAGGCCACCCTTGCGCCAGACAACGTCTATCCGGTTCGCGCCGGGGACGGGCCTGATCCGCATCGAGACATCGTCGTTACCGGTTGGCTTCAAATTCAGGGCCTGGGAACCGTTGACGGATACTTCAAGCTCAACCTCGCCCTGCAGAGGGCCACGCCTCTTGAATGCCAGATTCACTTCGCGCCCCATGAAAATCGCGCCGGTCTGATTATCATCAAGCACAACCTCGAATGTCGGGAATTTACCCCAATCCTTGATCCAGGCTGGCTCACGCAAACCCGGCGGGGGATTCGAGGGATCAAGCCCCGCGGACTCGGCCCACATGCTGACAATGGCATTGACGTCGATGTTCGGGTTTCCGAAATACTTGGTGCCACTTCCTTGCATGGCCTCAAGGGCCAGCCAGATGAAGTCCGGATGATCCGTCTGGCTCTGGCCGATCCACTCGCCTCCAATCACTTCATCAGAACCGTTCAGCTCGAGGACATACTGAAGGTGCTTGGTGCCGTCTTCGCGCGTAGGGGCCACATTGCCTTGGGGTTCGCTGGGCATTGCCTTCGCGTAATTCAACGTCATGTTAACAAACGCGAATTGCTCGGCGGCGGCGTTGAAAGCATAATTCCCGCCTCCGACTCCTATATACTGCAACGCGGTCTGGCGCGTGATGCGCTGTACCTGCGCGGAATATTTATAGGCAGGGTAATTCCACACCTGGCTGGTCACCGTCATGTCCGTTACCACTGGATAACCCTTGCGCCCGATCCAGTTCGCGATGGCCACGTGAAAGGTCCCGGGATTGACGTCATCACATTCATTCATGGTTGTCGGGTCGCTGCGTTCTCCGGGTCGCCGGACGCGATCCTGCTCGCAGCGATTTCCGCCGAGAAAATAATACTTCGCGCTCATATACACTTCCGCGAGGAGTGCCTTGATGTCATGAGCCTCGAACACGATGCCGTTGCGCACGACGGCACGGGCAGGTTCCTTGTGGCGACTGGACGCCGCGGAGAAACCATTGCAGTGTCCCGCCCAGTTGGCACCCGGATCCGTGCGGCGCAAAGAGTGATTCGCGCTTTCCCAGTTGGCGGCGAGAGGCCGGCCGCCGTTGAATGCGCGGTCATATTTTGTCACCGCACCGAAAACGTTGGTGCCGCCGTTGACTTCCGGATACCAGTGTCCGGAATATGGAATGCGTCCCTCCGGAGCTCCGCCCGAAGCAGGAAGATCACCCAGCCTCGCGGTAAAAGTGTCATCCCATACGGCGAAGAAAAAGTTGGACGAACTGTTGATCTCGCGCCGGCTGTCGGCAAAAAGCTCGCTCCGGGCAGCACCATTTCCGTCGCCGGGGGTACCACCCACTGGTGAGGCCTTCTTGCAAGCGGCAATTCCGTCGCAAAGGAACAAAACGGCGATGATGAGCCCTAGCGGATGAGTGCCTTGAGCCATTTCAAGCGCCCCTTGTAAGGTGGATATTTCAAAGGGATATCTGGCCGCAGGGCCGAGTCCACGATCGCCTTCTGATGGGAAAATGTCAGGAAACCGTCTCGTCCGTGATAACGGCCCATGCCGCTGGCGCCGACTCCGCCAAATGGGAGGCTCGGATTGGCGAGATGCACCAGAGTGTTGTTCACGCAACCACCACCGAAACTGATTCCTTCGATGAAATAGTCCCGCACATCTTCATCACGCGTGAAACAATAAAATGCGAGCGGGCGCGAACGACTCTCAATCTCGGCCTTTGCCTCTTCTGGCCTCGTCCATGTCTTGACCGGCAGCAGCGGCCCGAAGATTTCATCTTGCATCACCAGACTGTCATTCGATGGTGCGTCGAGCAATGTCGGAGCGAAGTAAAGGGAATCCTTGTTCCTCTCACCACCCAGCAGGATCTTCGCGTCGGTGAGGTATCCATCCAGTCTTTCAAAGTGGCGCTGGTTGATGATGCGACCGTAATCCGGGCTCTTTGACGGGTCATCACCGAAAAAGTCGCGTATGGCCGTGCGCATGTGCCGCACAAGAGTCTGCACGGCGCGATTTTCGACCAGCAAGTAATCCGGTGCCACGCAGGTCTGCCCGGCATTGAAGAATTTTCCCCACACGATGCGTCGGGCGGCAACCTTCAGGTCCGTCGAGGCGTCTACAATACAAGGGCTTTTACCGCCGAGTTCCAGCGTCACTGGAGTCAAATGTTCCGCCGCCGCGCGCATGACAACGCGCCCGATCGCTGTTCCACCTGTGAAGAAAATGTGGTCGAAGCGTTCTTTCAACAACGCCGTGGAGGCCTCAACGCCACCTGTGACGGTGGAGACAAAGCCGGGCATGAACGCGTCACGAATGACCTCGGCGACGATATCAGAGGTCCTCACCGCCAATTCAGAGGGCTTGACAACGGCGCAGTTTCCGGCGGCAATCGCGGCAACGAGAGGCGCGATCGCAAGATGAAAAGGATAGTTCCACGGAGCAATGATCAGGACCACTCCGAGGGGTTCATGGCGTACATAGCTGCGCGCTGGCGCGATAAAAATAGGCGTCGGCACGTGACGCGGGGCAGCCCAGTCATCCAGTTCGCGAACGGCGACATTGATCTCCTCGTAAAGGAAACCGATTTCGCTCGTGAACGCCTCAAAGTCGGACTTGCCGAGATCCGCGCGAAGGCCCTCCGTGATCCTGGCTTCCTTCGCCTTGATGACGGCTTTCAGGGTCCTGAGCTGGGATTTGCGCCATTCGATGTCGCGAGTCGCGCCAGAGGCGAAGAAGTCACGATGACCGCGAATCAAGTCCGGAATGCTGGCAATGGTTTCCATCTGGTCACGTCCTTGTGCCGGATTTCTCGAAAAGCCAGATTCAATGATATCGCTTCAGGGTTCGCCTCACAACGCAGAGACTCTCTGGCTGGATTTTTCCTGCAATGCCTGGAAACGCTTCAAAGCCGCCGGAGATTGCACTTTCGAATAAAATTCGTCAGCGACCTGGAGACAGGACATGAGCGATGCCTCACCGGATGCCTCGTCGTCACCGCCTCTGGCACCAGTTCCGCCAGCGGCAGAAAGCGCGGCATGCGGATACATGCTTTCGCAAGATTTTCGGAGGGAAGCATACATGCTTGAGTTGCAGGCCGACCAGCTGGCATCAGCTTGTTCATAACACCTGGTGTGCTCGACGCAGATCACCCTGAAAGATGCGGGAATCCAGGATTCGTCGTAACCATCAGGGCGGTGCCAGGCCTCGCACTTGCCGGCATCGGCTAAGGCCTCAGGCACCGGCAACATGCAGGCGAGCAAGAGAAGGGGAACATTGAGGGAAGCAAATTCGGTGGCGAACTCACGTAACGCCTGACTTAACTTTCGCATGACACAGCCTCAACAACAGCAGCAACAACAACAGCCCTTGGGGGGGGGCGAATCCAATCCCGCGGATTCTATGTTTTTTATACATTTTATTAAAACAAAATCAACATTTTAATAAAATAAAATAACCCCGAACGGCCTAAAAGGAGGGCCTATTAGGGGTTTTTAATAAATAAATTCCGCTAGTTAAGCATTCAGCGGCGGACGTCACCTGGATCATTGCCCGGGCGATCCGTGGACGGCGGCGAAGCGGGACGTTCACTGCGCCCCCCTGCCCCGCTGACGTCATCCGGAAAACTCGAATTGAACGAGAAGCTCTGCACAGTCCGGTCACCGTTCCAGTAGAATTTGAGCTCCTTGGTAAAGCTTTCCCCGACCAACTTGTAACGATAATAACCATAGGTCCACGTCGGAGACCCTCCGGAATTGCCCACCATGAAAGGGTCTCCGAGAAGGCCGCGGACCTCTTCCTGGCGCGTCTTGTTCGGTTTGATCCAGCTGGTTTCCGAGGCGAAATACTTGCCGCTGGTGACACACCCGGCTGCAAGCATCGCGATCCCCGCGACAAACGACTTGATAAAACGCATCTCTTGGCTCCGGGGTTGAGAGTTCCTGTCCGCCCGCGATTCTACAGCAGTTTTTTGTACCGTTGAAGCGCCCGGGTGGATTGGTCGCGGGCGCGACGCAGCACGGCGCCGGAGTTTCCGTTACCAGAGAGGGTTTCTTCCATGGCGTTCTCCACGTGTTCCCGCAATTCAGGAAAGACGCCAGAGATCGCCCCGCGCGCCGCCGCCGAGTCCGGCGCGGCAAGGAGCTGATCCACGGCCACTCGCGCGTTCGGGTGCTCGCTGTAAAACCCTTCCTGCTCCAACGCGTCGATGACATCCCGGCGGATGGGGAAATAACCGGTGTTAACGTGCCAGCGCCGCTGAACCCCGGCGGACGCAAGATACTTGAGAAACTCGTACGCCTGGCGCATCTCAGTCTGTGGCCGCCCCCGCAAAGCCCAGATGGAATTCCCTCCCAGCACTGTTCCGCCTTTCGGGGCCGCAGAAGCTGGATCTGATACCGCCGCGGAAGGCGCCGGGAACGGGCCGACAATCACCGGAAATTTCGCGCGCTGACCGAGCACAAATACATCGCTTGTTGAAGTGATCAACAGTGCCGACCTGCCAGCCATGAAGTTCTCGACCGGCGGATCCCATGAGCGCCCCGTGTTCGAGAACAAGCCCGCCCGTGACAGGCGTCCCAACCAGTCCAAAAAGAATTGCCCCGCGATTCCATCGTATACGGCAGCAGTCGCGACCGCTGAACGACCGTTGTCATGATCGAGGAAAAGAGCGCCATGGCGCGCCAGGGCTTGCTCAAAGATCCAGCTGGTCAAAGGCATGGCGAGGCAAGAGCGTCCCGCAGCCGGGTCGGCGAGATGCGCGCAAACAGACTCAAGTTCGTCGAACGTCGCGGGAGGCGCGCTCAATCCAGCCGCCGCCAGCGCGTCTGCGTTGGCGTAAATGACTGGATTCGAGGTAGCGAACGGAAGGCTGTAAAGAAGCCCATTGATCCTGTAATAACCCGTAACCTGCGGCAACATCTGATCAAGGCCAAACGAGGTGTCGTCTCCGATGAGTTCAGCCAGGGGAATCACTCCACCGGAATCAACAAGTTGCTGCGTGCCGATCTCGTATATTTGGGCGAGATGAGGCGGTCTTTTCGCCATGACCGCGAGGCGCAGTTTACTGATGCCGTCCGCATACGTGCCGGTGAATTGAAGCTTCACGGGCAAGTTGCCGGAGTCGGCGGCCTTGCGGTTGTATTCATCGACGATTGATGTCAGGACCTGGCTCTTGTCGCCAGTCATGCTGTGCCAGAATTCAATGGCTTTCGCCTTTTGTGACTTCCTTGGACCGAAGATCCGTGCGAGCTCGCATCCCTGAAGCCACAAGGCCGCAAGCATCAGACTCACAAGACCCTTTATCAAATTACGACTCATCCCTTGACCCCCGACATGGTCAAGCCACGGACAAATTGCTTTTGTGTCGCGACGAACAAGGCAATGGACGGCAGGACCAGCATCGAGGTCGCGGCCATGACCATACCCCAACTTGTTGCTTCCTGCTCAGACCGGAACATTCCCACACCAACCTGCACTGTCCGCATTGCGGCTGACTGGGTTACGACCAGAGGCCAAAGATACTGGTTCCACGCCGAAACGAAGGCGAACACGCCAAAAGCGACAATGGCAGGCATCGAAACGGGAACAAGCACCTGAAAAAGGAAGCGCAGACGAGAGGCCCCATCAACAATGGCGGCCTCCTCGAGCTCGCGGGGAACGCCGCGAAAGAACTGATACAGAAGAAATATGCCGAATGACGATGCCGAATACGGGGCAATCAGTGCGAAATGCGTATCAAGAATGCCGCCACGCACCATCAAGAGGTAATTCGGGACAATGGTGATCTCGGACGGAATCATCATCAGCGCGACGACAACGCCAAGGATGAATTTTCGTCCGGTAAACTCCATGCGTGCCAAGGCATAGGCCGCAAGAATCGAAGAGATCATCTGCATCGCCGTGATTCCAAGCGCCGCGATCAGGGAATTCATGATAAAAGTCCCCAATGGTGCTGCCTTCAAGGCATCAGAATAGTTACCGTATACCGGTACCCCGGGAAAAAGTGTGGGCGGAAAGCGATACGCCTCTGCGGCGTCCTTGAACGAAACAGAAAGCATGTACACGACGGGAAAAGCGTGGACCATGGCCGGTAACAAGAGCAGAACAGTCGCGAGCCACCGCGTGTGCCACACGGGCATGCCGTCAGAGCCCTTCATCATGTGGCATCTCCATTTTTTGACGAGCCCGAGATATGAACCACCAGAAACTGGGTCAGCGTGATGCCACCGATGATCAGAAACAGGATGACCGCCTCCGCAGCGGCCAGCCCCAGGCGCGAATTCTCAAACCCGTCCCGGAACAGCTGGTAGACGAGTACGTTCGTCGACCCGGCCGGTCCACCGCGCGTCAAGATATGAATCTGGCCGAAACTCTCGAATGCATGAATCACCGTGACAATCGTGACAAAAAACAAGGCCGGGGCGATCGAGGGCAGGGTGATGTGCCAGAACCGGCGTAGAGCGTTCGCTCCATCCATCCAGGCTGCTTCCTGTAATTCAACCGGAACCTGCGCGAGGGCCGCCATCAGAAAAATAATGTTGAATCCGATTTCTTTCCAGACCGTGGTCAAGGATACGGCCACCGGCGCCCATACAGGATCAGTCAACCACGCCGGGCCGTGAATCCCGGCCAGCGAAAGGAGGTAGTTGAAAAACCCCGCGGTCGGGTTGAAAAGGAAAATCCAGAGCATCGCTGCCATCGCCGGCGATATGCCCACAGGAAGCAAGAAAATAGCCCTGAAACCTGCACGGAAAAATGGAGCCTGATCCAGAAGAACAGCAATCAAGAGGCTACCCAGAACGGAAAGGGGAACGACCATGCCCGCGAATTTCATCGTCGCGGCCATCGACGCGCGGTAGTCATCGCTTTCAAAGAGTTCGACGTAATGGTCGATGCCGACACGAACCAGGTCAAAAGAAAAAGGCCGGAAGTCATGAAAGCTCAAGTACAGGGAAAACAACGCCGGCCCTATGGTGAATAAACAGAGCAGGCTGATAGCCGGCGCGAGGAACAACCATGCCGGCATGCTCGTTTCGCGGGGGAGATTACTTCCTGACACGTTTCCCCTCGCCATCAAAGAACCGCAACTGACCCACGTTGATTTTCAGGAACCCTTCCTCGCCGGCTACGGGAATGTCAGCTCCGCGATACTCACAAACAACTTCGAGACCGGGGGCCAGCTCACAGTGGACCAGCGTGACGGCGCCGAGAGGCTCTGACAGCCTCACAGCGGCCGTTCCAAGGATGATGGCTTCATCGCTGCCGGACACCAAAGGCGCCCTGCGCAAACTACCAGTTGGTACAAACTCGGAATGTTCCGGCCGGAACCCGATCGTCTCTGCTTGAAAACCTCCGGTTCCCGCGGGAAAGGCCGAAACCGGCAGAAAATTCATGGATGGCGACCCGATGAATGATGCGACAAAACGAGTCGCCGGATTACGGTACAATTCCATGGGAGCGTCAACCTGCTCGATGGCGCCGCCGCGCATCACGACAATCCGGTTTGCCAAAGTCATGGCTTCCGTCTGGTCGTGAGTCACATACACGACCGTTGATTTCAGGCGACGATGGAGCGCCGCGATTTCCGCGCGCATCTGGACGCGAAGTTGGGCATCGAGATTTGAGAGGGGCTCGTCAAAGAGGAAAATGGAGGGCTGACGAACCATCGCGCGCCCCATCGCGACGCGCTGCTTCTGTCCACCAGAGAGCTGGTGAGGTTTGCGATCCAGCAGGTCGCCCAACTGCAGTATCTTGCCGGCTTCCGTTACCCGTCGCGCGATCTCGTTCTCGGGAAGTTTTGCGAGTTTCAGGCCGAAAGCCATGTTGTCGCGCACGGTCATGTGAGGGTAAAGCGCGTAATTTTGAAAAACCATGGCGACCCCGCGCGCTTTGGGGCTCAGCTTGTTTACGGAACGTCCATCAATCCTGACTTCGCCGGATGTCAAAGACTCCAGCCCGGCGACAAGGCGCAACAATGTACTTTTTCCACAGCCCGATGGACCAACCACCACCAGGAATTCCCCGGGGTCCACCGTCAGGTCCATGGATTGGAGGATTGTCGTCGAACCGAACTTCTTTGACACTCTTTCCAACTCAAGCTGAGCCATCATGCACCCGCGTCAGAACAGCTTACAAATGACGGATTTTTCAAAAAAAGAGCCCTTCCAAGTATGCCACCTGGAAGGGCTCCTGATCAAACCGCTCCTGAGTCGCGAAGCGGGAAGGAGGACCTCAATCAACCGGCTTGCTGGATCTCTTGTACTCCTGCCTGAAGGCCGGCCTCGCCGTGCACACTGTCACGCATGGGCAGTATGCTTGCCGCGTCTTCATGAGTTGTACGCAGGATTTCCTGGATCTGGAAACCAATCAGGGCCTTGGGCGCCCAGAACAGCGAAGCAAGCTCCGCAACCACGTTGCGACGGACGTCGAGGCGATTCAGCTCAACTTGCATGAGGCTCTTCGGGGCCAGCAAGTTGGCAGCGAACACGATCTGCTCGAAGGCGAGCAACTGCGGGTTCAAGTCGCCAAGTTCGGGGAATCGGGCGCGTTCGCTGTCAAGGATGATTCGCGCCAAGTCACGGGCGACGCTCATGCGCGTCTGGGACTTAAGTTCACCCTTACGGAACTGGATGCTGTAGTAGCCCGGCTTCGTACGAAGAACGCGGCTCAAACGGTCAACCATCTCGACTGGCTGGGTGGTAACGAAGGAAAAGAATCGCAGCACTTCCGGGAGGTACAGAGGCGGCGTAGTAAACTCGGACTGGGCGTGCAGTTGGGAAACGAAGTCAGCGATCCGGCGGCGGGCGGATTCGACTTCGGTCTGACTGAGCTGTGAACAAGCCAGCACGGCTTCACGGATCGCGAGGCCCTCGTTGTACTCAAAGAATGCTTCATCGAGACCGCTGGCACCGCTGGCGAGGTCATGAAGAATTCCCTGCTCGACTCGCAAAGCCTCAGCAAGCTTCGCCAAAGCGAAAACCGACTTCACATTCTTCTCGCCACGCTTCCAGTGGCTGCAGTCAGAGGGATTAAAGTCAAGGATGTGGCCGACTTCCTGATCGTTGATCTTGCCGTTGCGCTGCTGCCCCATCACTTTCAGGCAGAACTTGAACAACTGCACAGAATTGGGAAATTTTGCCGACGCCGCGCGCTTCATCGCCCCTCCTCGACGGAACATCAGAGACACTTATGCCCTGAGTCCGCTGTGATTCTTGCGACCGAATCTCGAAAAAATACTTGAATGTCTGGCTTACTTTTGATGATACCCAGCCGGAATTTGCAAAGTCAAGGTTGCCACCCTGATTCCCATCAAGACGGCTTCAACCTCTCGTGCTTTCGCGGCCTTAGGCGGGACGGTCAGACCCCGGACAACCAACGGGCAAGGTTTTCACCAGGCGAGGCCCCCGAGACCAGGGACACCACGAGGCGGTAGGACACGAAGAACGCCACAAATCCGGCAAGAGGCAACCATGGCATGGATGCTGCCAGGTTCGTCACCGCGAATACAATCTGCATTGACTGTCGCAGCCACGAGAATGACGTGACAATGCCGACGATTTCCGGACCACTCGCAGGTACGTGATCGAGACACGCTGCGAAGAACCCGGCACAAACCAACGCGAATACCGCCGCCGCGCCGCAAACCATCACGTCACACCAGATTGCGACAACTCGCTGCCACATCATCAAGGGCGAATGCGGGGCCGCGTTCTGCGGGTTAATCGGCGAGGCTTTCGCCTTGCGAATCGCCTGTGCGGAAGCGGCTGCCCGGACGGCCTGAACCGCGAGCGAGCGCGTACCAGACCACAATCCTGGCGCGTAGCGCAGCTCATGCGACCGTTCGATCCCGAGTCCGGTGGACAAAGGCTTGAAGACAAAAATCTCACTGCGGTTCATGGCACGCTCCCGCAAGAAAGAATCTGCAAAGCAGTGGACTCAATGGACCACACTTTGGATTCTAGCTATGCGGCACGGATCCAACGAGAGGCAGATTCTGCAGGGCAATGAGAGCCGGGCAGGGTTTACCGTCCGCTTCAATATCGCGTCCGTTATTCGGCCACGACGAAGAGAACCGCGGCTTGCCATCAACAAATTGTGAGTATTCGCCAGGGTGCTGAACCGAAAGGAAAAGTGTCCTTTCGTCAGGGGAAAAACAAGGGCCAGTGAACTCCGCCTCAACCGGCGCGCTTGCAAGGCGCAGCGCCTTTCCAGCCTCCCGTCCAGTCGCGGGAACAACAAACAGGCCATTGTTCCCGAGCCCCCGGTAGGGACCATGATGCAACTTGTCTTTGGCGACATCCGTCGTGAAAAACAAATTCCCGGTCCGGTCAAATACAAGGTTATCGGGACATGTGAATCCCGTTTCCTTGCCACCGGCGATCCATGAGCTCGCTGTAAATTCCATGGCAAGCGGGTCACCGCCAGCCTCTTCGATTTTCAGCAAAGCCCCGTGATGATTATCGCGATCGGGGTTATTCGTAAGGGCAATGAACACAGCGCCGGTCAATGGGTGCAGCTCGACATCTTCAGGGCGGTCCATTGCCGTGGCGCCGGCGGCGAGCCCGGCCGCCCGCGCATTGACAAGGACATGCGTCTGATCGCGGAAATTTCTGCGCAGGACCGGATTCTTTTCCCATGACAGCAATATCCAACGACCCCGATCCACATCGGCTGCGTACAAATCCCCTTCGCATAGATCTCCGCTTTTTTTAGAGATGAACTTGAAGATGCATCCGCCACGGTGGTCATCGCCGCTGTACACAACCGCGCGCCCGTCACGTGCCGTTGTCACTGTCGCGCACTCACGATCGGCGCGCCCCATGGCTACGAGTTTCCGGCTTCGCCCCGTCAACGGGTCAACCTCTACAACCCACCCGTAATGCCAGGGATGATGAAACGCGTGGGGCGTCCAACTATGCTCCCACTCGGGCAGTCTCACATGCTTGCGCCAGTCGGATCCCGGCTTGAACTCATAGCCCGCGTCCAGATCACCGTAAAACTCGCGATAATTTTCCTCGCACGTCAACACGGTACCCCATGGAGTTACGCCCCCGGCACAGTTCCCGAAAGTGCCTGTTGCCGTCTTGCTGCCCGCGATGGCGACATCCCCGGCGAACGGGATTTCTGTCAGCGCGGAAATCCTGCGGTTAAGCGCGTGTCTTCCGCCAAATCGCCAGCGATTGTCCTTGGCGCTCCGCACGATACGAATGATCGACCCGCCCACAGCAAGCTGTTCTTCGCGAACCTGATCCGCGGTCTTCGGCGGCCCACCCCGCAATGGCCCCGGGTTGCCGTGCATCAGAATTCCCAAGGGCGTCTCGTGATTGACCCACAACAGGGCCTCGCGCGCTTCCAGCACCTCGACGCTGTTGACTGGGACCACTCGCCCGCGAACGAGGGGAAAGAATGCGATGAAGTCGTTGTTGAATCCGAACTTATCGCCCGCGTCGTTGATGATTTCGCCGTAGCGAATGAGAATATCCACGTCAACGCCGGCGACGGTGACCACAGCGTCGTCTGCCATCGGAGGCAAAGGATCCAAGGAACGCTTCTTGCCAGCACCCAAAAGAGCCATTCCAAAGGCGCCGCCCCCGCCGGATCCAGCCAAGGCGGCTCCAAATGCACTGGCCCCAAGGAATTGCAGGAATTGCCTGCGGTTGAAATTTTTGGTAGATCGCGGATCTTTCATGGAGTCATCATGCCAACTCCTCGTCGCGCACACAACGTCGTCTTGCAGGCCCCTGTAATGACAGCGATTCTTGCCCTTTGCCTGAACGCATGCGGCAGACCAGAATCCATTGCCGACCTCAAGGTTCACAACGGCGTCCTGGTGAACGATCCGATCGGCCCGGTCCGTAAAGTGACACTCAACTGCTCCGGGACTTTCCTCGGACCCCGAGTTTTCGTCACCGCCGGCCATTGCGACGGCCGCCAGGTGCTCTCTTGGGATGACTCCCGTAGCCTGAACCTGGACCGATGCCTCTCCGGAGCGGAAACCACCGATCAACAAAACGGCGGGGGAATCAGGGATTGGCTGATCTGCCGCACTGACGTCGACGCATCTACCATTGGCGTAACCAGGTACGCTCCCGTGTCAATCACGCCTGCGTCACTAAACGACAGGGTAGTATTTATGGGCTACGGTTATGGTGACAAGATCCGCCAGACCGGCAGCGGCAAACTGCGCAAAGGATGGGGTGCCATGTCCCGCGTCGAGATCGACACCCTCGAAATCGCCGACGTACCCGCACGCCACGGGCAGGCCACCTCACCTGGCGATTCTGGAGGCCCATGGTTCAACGATCGTGGCGAACTGATCGGAATTCACCGGTCAGGGAGCCCCACCTTGGACGACGATGACATCATCAGCTTTCAGGCAACGCCCGTCCTCGCCCCCGGATTTCTCGCCCAACTTCGACAGCTCGTCCCCAGTATCGCGACGGAACGAGGCCGGCCCTGATCCCGGCCCTCTGGTTGCACGCAAAACACAGCAATCTCAAATTGTCCAAGGTCGCTTTTCCACCCCTTGCAACCGGGACTATGTGATCGAAATTCAATCCTCGTCGGCTACCACAGTTACAACAAGTGCCGCCATCACGGTGCCAAACAGCATGTTTTAGCGCTGGTGGCACATACCGCGGATTGGGCGCCCGCCGTGCGCTCTCCCTAAGAGCCCATTTGTTACGCCCCGACTCCTCAGGCTTCTCCACCTTATCCAACGTCCCTGACTCCGGCGTCGGAGTAGGGGTTTCACGGCGTTTCCCGAATCTCTTCGCCCGCAAAGCCACAGCCCCAATTTCAGCCAGCTCCTCAATCAGCGCCGCGATTCCCATCCCACTCCCTTTCGGTCCTAATAACGAGCGCACCTCGTCCAGCTTTCCCCTTAGCTCGTCGCTCATCACAAAACTGACCTCGGAATGCCCCCCGTCAATAACCCTCTCCCGCTCTCGCGGCATGGCCGCGATGCCACCCAAACTGATCAATTCACGCATCCCATCGCGCGCCGTCTTGTGCTCCAATCGCCTGAGCACATCAAGCTTCTCCTCCCGCGACACGACCACAGGCCGTCCACCTACCGATCTAAACACAGCCGATTCCCGGAAGAAGCCCTGCGCCTGCGCCAAATTACTCAGGCTGAGCACACCCGATGAAACCTTGTCCTCGATTTCAGGCAGGTCCGCCAACACACGCATGGCCTGAATCCGCCGTCCCGCCTGCCCTTCGCTGTAATGCAAGTGCTTGACCGCGTATTCGAATAAACTCCCGCAACCCAAATCGCAATATAACTTGCGCCGCTCTATCTCATGCAGATGGTGCAAGATTTTGGTCACGGTCAAGCGTTCCGACTGCGCCAGCTCGCTCGCGTTGGTAAGTAATTCATGGTCGGGAATATTTCGTAGATCCATCTTGGCCCCCTGTGCTTCGCCATTTTGTAGATCGGCGAAGGCACAAGTGATCCGCAAGGGACATCTGCGACCTGAAGGTACTAGATGGAGGTTTGGCTCACGAAACGCGGGCGACCTTCTCCGCCGTTACCACCGGCCGCTTGCTCGCTTCCGTGGCGCGCTCGAAGATTTGCAATGCTTCCTTCCGGACTTGATTCGGCAAGGGCGCCCTCGCCTTCTGATTCTCAATCGCCGACGGCAAGATGGTGTCGACGAATTTGGCGATGGTCTTCACGGTCGTCTCAAATTCCGGCTCAGGCAACGCCAACAATTTCTCACGCAACGACAGAATCTGCCCCGACTTGCGCGACAACATCCCCTTGTCCAGGCGATCTTGCTCCACCGCGTCAAAATAAAAGCCAAGATTCTGGAGCGAATAAGGCGGCTCCGGAGTCCTCTTGCTTTTTTCACTGACCGGTATCATACGGTCCCCTGAACTAACTGGCGTCCAACCTGACTGACACAGCCGGTTTCGGCAGGGTATCAGTCACGTTGAGAGGGAATTTTCTGCCGGGGCAGACACCCCAGTCGAGCAACCTAAAAAAAACATTAAAATACGGTAACTTATCCGATAAACTACCCATCAGTAAGCCCGGAGCGTCATCCCCGGAAGGGCCTTCCTCTTGCACCGCAACAAGATCACCGATGCCGTCCCGTTCAGCGCCCAGCTGGCCTGGTACAACCTTGCATTCACTGCCGGAATGATCAATTCCGGCGGGTTCCTCGCCTGCCGGCGATTCGTGTCCCATGTCACGGGATTCGTGACCCTGTCCGGCGTCGATTTCGTGCAACATTCCTGGCGCGAAGGACTCAGCGCCCTCTCAATTCCGGCCTTTTTCACCCTCGGCGCCATGACCAGCGCCTGGTTCACCGAACCGCGCCCCGGTGACTCCGCGCCACGCAGCCTCACCCCGGCCCTTGCCATCGTCGCTGCCATCATGGCCGCCACGATCCTCCTTGGACGCCTCGGTTACCTCGGTCCCTTCGGTGTCACCGAGGAAATCATGCAGGACTATTTCATGCTGGCACTGCTCAGCCTTGCCTGCGGCATCCAGAACGCCGCGGCGACGTCCGCAACGTCCTCCTCCATCCGCCCGACGCACCTGACCGGGACCGCGACCGACCTCGGCATAGGCATCATCCGCGCCACCATCCAGCCGCGCGCCTCGGCTGACCGGAAACGGGAATTGATGGTGACACGCCGGCGCCTTGGCCTGATCCTGGCTTTCATATGCGGTGCCATCGCCGGCGCATGGATTTTTTCCCTGACGGAATATAACGGATTTTACTTGCCGCTTCTGACGTCGATTTTCGCGGTAGGACTCAGCATGCAAAAAACCTTTTGAAAATCCGAAAAAAAAGCCATGATCCAGACGAATTGCAACTCTCGACGGACTCGACCAGATGACACCTCGGGTTGTCCGTGAAAACAACAGGGATTTGCCCTCAACCATGCAAATTTTGACGTTTAATCATCACGAATCCTACCTGACGAGCCTGGCCAAGACGGGCTTCACGTTTGACGTCGTGACAAAACGTGGCAGTCTTGACTTGAGCTGGAACGTTCGCTCACGACCGGTCCCCGAAAATTTTCGGGTCGTGGAGTTTGACGACGCAATCAAGAAGCGTCTGCGAAGCGGCGTTTACGATGTTGTGATCTGTCACACGATCAAAAATCTGATCTGGATGTGGTTTTACTTCAAGCCGCGGTATGTGTTTGTGGCGCACATTCCACTCTTCAGGCATTCGCCTGTCGCCATGGTCAAATCAAGTTTCAAGAAATTGATATGGATGATCTTCAAAGCTACCCATGACGCCAGTTTTTTTGCGGTCAGTCACTTCAAGCAGCAGTCATGGAACGAGAAAGGCGAGTGCGCGGTGCTCGCGCCGGGAGATTTTCCGGCACTTGAAATTTCCGACGATCCAAGCAACGTACTGATTGTTTGCAACAATCTCGCGGAACGCGGCGAGGAGCTGGGCCTCGCCATGATCAAGCGTCTGCAGAAACACGCTCCGATCTATTGTGTTGGTAACAATCCAAACATCGATTTCAATATCAAGCCCCGTAATTTTGCGCATTTTCAAGAATTGTTATCCAGATTTCGCATCTACCTTTACACGATCAGGATGCCGCAAGGCGACGGGTACAACACGGCGATGCTGGAGGCCATGAAGATGGGCATGGCGGTCGTCACGGTTGAAAATCCCACGTCGCCAATCGTGCACGGCGTCAATGGCCTTGTCGGCCGGAATGAGCAAGAGCTGCTCGACCGTATTCATCAACTGCGCCGCGAACCGGGTTTCGCGAGGCGACTCGGAGAAGCCGCAAAGGAGACGGTCAAGGCAAGGTTTTCTGAGGAGGCCTTCGTTAACACCTGGCGCAGGGTTATCCAGGCCAACGATGCTTTTTGAGGCATTTGACCGGGCTACTTGCCGCCAAGTCCGACGACAGGCGCAGTTTGGAAAAAGAGCTTTTGAAGTACCCCCAAAACAGTCATGATGCCGGGGGACGAAAGCGGCTGACTCTGGAGCCAATCGCAGGATCAATTTCATGACTGAACCAGTACTGCCGCAAATTCTCGTCACCAATACCCTGACCCGGCGCAAGGAACCGCTCAAGTCCCTTGACCCCTCCGGACGCAAGATCCGCATGTACGCATGCGGGGTGACGGTCTACGACGATTGCCACATCGGGCACGCCATGCAGGCGATCTTCTTTGACGTCATCCGGCGTTACCTTCAATTTGCCGGATATGACGTCACCTACGTCCGCAACTTCACCGATGTTGACGACAAGATCATCGACCGCGCGAAACAGCGCGGCATGTCGCCCGCGCGCCTCGCTCAGGACGTGATCGACTCCTCCGACCGCGACATGGCGGCCATCGGCGTACGCCCGGCGGATCACCAGCCGCGCGTCTCCGAAATGATTCCGCAGATCGTCGCGATGATCGAAGACCTGATCCGCAACGAAGCCGCCTACGCCACGAAATCCGGCGACGTTTACTACCGCGTGCGCCGCAAAAGCGATTACGGCAAATTATCGGGCCGCAACCCGGACGAACTTCGCAGCGGCACGCGCGATCTCGTTCAGGGCGACAAGGAAGACCCTCTCGACTTCGCCCTGTGGAAAAAGGACGACGTCCCCGACGCCAGCTGGGACAGCCCCTGGGGCCGCGGCCGCCCGGGGTGGCATATCGAGTGCAGCGCGATGAGCAAGGAATACCTCGGCAATTCGTTCGAAATTCATGGTGGCGGGCGCGATCTTGTTTTTCCGCATCACGAAAACGAGATCGCCCAGTCGGAGAGCGCCAACAAGGCACCCTACGCGTCGTGCTGGATGCACTGCGGCCTCTTGACGATCGAAAAACAGAAAATGTCGAAGAGCCTCGGCAACCACATCACGATCCAGGACTTCCTGAAGTCGTGGACCCCGGAAGTGCTGCGATTTGGCATCCTGCAATATCACTACTCGTCCAACGTCGATTTCTCGAAGGCCGTATTCCAGCAGTGCCACAGGCGCCTTCTTTATTTTTACGAGACCTTGGATCTACTCAACCAGATGGCCCCCGAAAAAGTCTCCGCCCCCGCAGATCACTGGCTAATTGGCGAATTCCACAAGGCCATGTCGGATGATTTCAACACAGCCGCTGCCCTCGCGTCCCTGAACAAGGCGATGAAGGCCGGACGCGAGCTCGCCGCCGGAAAAAAATCCGCGCCGAAGATCGCCGAGGCCGCGCAGTTGCGTGACGCCGTGCTGAAAATCGGCGCCGTGCTCGGCCTGTTCGACCAGGAACCCAAGGCGGCCACGCGCGACTTGAAGATGCGCCTTCTTCCGGAACTCGGCATCACCGAGGCGGAAATCCAGGGGGCGATCACGCGGCGGGCCGAGGCGCGGGCTGCACGGGATTTTGCAGCAGCCGATGCCGTACGGGGCGAACTCCTGACGCGCGGCATCGAACTGCGCGACGGGACTGCGGGCACGGACTGGAGCATCAAGTACACGGAATCCTGACGCGGGGCCATATCCTATGAATGTGCTTGTGACAAACATCGGGGAACTGCTGACCCTGGCTCCCCTTGCGAAGGAAAAACGCGCGAATCGCGTCACGTCCGGCGACCTCGGCATTGTGAAAAACGCCTGGCTTCTGGTCAAAGATGGCAAGGTTGAAAGTTACGGGACGGGTGCAGCCCCTGACGTGCCGCACGGCGCGGTACTTGCCGATGCCCACGGCGGCCTCGTCATGCCAGGCCTCGTCGACTGCCACACGCATCCGGTGTTTGGCGGCAACCGCGCCAAGGAATTCTGCATGCGCCTGGAAGGCGCGACGTACCAGGAAATCGCCGCAGCCGGCGGCGGCATCAAGAATTCCACCACGGCCACACGCGCCGCCACCGAGGACGAACTCATCACCAGCACTCTGGTCCGTCTGCGCAAATTCCTTAGTCACGGCGTCACGACCGTCGAGTGCAAATCCGGATACGGCCTTAGCGTTGATTCAGAACTGAAGCAACTTCGCGTCCTGCGCGCGGCCGCGAAAAAAACACCCCAGCATTTGACGGTCACCTGCCTGGCCCTGCATGCCGTACCACCCGAACACAAATCTGCGGCATCGTGGGCGCACGAGGCTGCGGAAAAATTGCTGCCGGTCGTCGCGCGCGAAAAATTGGCCGACTGCGTCGATGCCTTTGTCGAGGCTGGTTACTTCTCTGTCGCAGATGCCAGACCATATCTTGATGCTGCAAAAAAAATGAGCCTCCGTATCCGGTTGCATGCGGATGAGTTCAGCGAATCAGGGGCCGCGTCCCTTGCGGCGGAATACGGCGCCGAGAGCGCCGATCATTTGCAATTCGCCAGCGATGCCGGAATCAAGGCAATGGCGGCGAAAGGCGTTTGCGCCGTGCTGCTGCCCGGTACTTCCATCTATTCCAATATTCCTTACACGAACGCCCGCAAATTCATCGACGCTGGATGTGCCGTTGCCGTTGCCACGGACTTCAATCCGGGGTCGTGCGTGGCCGACAACCTGTCGATGATTGCCACGATCGCGGCACTGCATTGCAAGTTGAAACCGGCTGAGGCCATCGTGGGCGTCACCTTTGCGGCCGCCTGTGCCCTGCGCCTTCATGACCGCAAGGGTGCCATCCATCACGGATTCGACGCCGATTTCTTGATACAGCCCATGCGCACCCACGAAGAGTGGCTGGCGGATCTCGGGCGTAACGAACCAAGCCAAGTTTGGATCAAGGGACAAAGGACCATATGAAAGTAGCCATCGTAGGAGTGACGGGATTTGTTGGACGGGAACTGGGCATCGCGCTGGTGCGCGCCGGGCATGAAGTTACGGCTCTTGTCCGCAATGTGGACCGTGCCAAATTGGACCTGCCATTTCCGTGCAAAGTCCATCGTTTTGACCCTGCGAATGAGCCCGCACTGACGGAAAACCTAGCTGGCCACGACGCGGTCGTGAATCTCGCCGGCGAGGGAATTCAAGACAAGCCATGGAGTCAGGACCGGATCCGTGCCCTGTACGATTCGCGCACGCAACCGACTTCGGCCATCGTCCGTGCCCTCACGAAACTGAAAGAATCAGGCAAATCCCCCGCGGTCCTGGTCAACGCTTCAGCCATCGGATTCTACGGGGATCGTGGCGACGAGACCATCGACGAGAATTCCGCCCCGGGCGCCGGCCTGCTACCCGACATCTGTAAAGAGTGGGAACTCGCTGCGACGAAGAACCTGCCTGATCACGTTCGCCTGGTCATTTTGCGGATTGGCGTGGTGCTTGGCCACGGCGGCGGCATGCTGGGCAAAGTCCTGCCAATCTTCCGTGGCGGCGCTGCCGGTAATCTCGGATCGGGCCGGCAGTGGCTCGGCTGGATCCACATGGACGATCTCGTCCAGATGATCCTTTGGTCGATCACAAACACCAAAGCCAGCGGCATCTATAACGCTACAGCACCCGAACCAGCCACCAATGCCGCCTTCACGCATGAGTTGGCGCGTCTTGTGAAGCGCCCGGTCATGCCATCGGCCCCCGCAATCGCGTTGAAAATGGCGCTCGGATCGCAGGCGGTTCTGGTTCTGGGCAGTCAAAAAGTCTTGCCGCGAAAGGCCATCGCATCGGGTTTTGCTTTCAAATTCCCGGCAATCCACGCGGCGCTGCAAAATTTGTGCGGCGATGACGTCGAGAAGGGAATCAGCGAGATCCGCGTGCGCCAGTGGCTGCCAAAACCTGTGAAGGAACTCTTCCCGTTTTTTCAAAACGAGAAAAACCTTGAGATCCTGACTCCACCATTCCTGAACTTCCATGTGGTCGGCAAGAGCACGCGCGAAATCGCCAACGGCACGCTTATCGATTACGAGTTGAAGCTGCATGGATTCCCGTTGCGTTGGCGGACGGAGATCATCGCCTGGAACCCGCCCGTCCAGTTTGTCGACAACCAGATCAAGGGTCCATACGCCCTCTGGCATCACACGCATACTTTTGAAGATTTGGGCGGCGGAACCCTCATGACCGACCGCGTCCAGTATCGCGTGCCAATGGGACTTCTCGGCAAGGTCACCGCCGGGCCATTCGTCACCAGCGACGTCACGAAGATCTTCGAGTATCGCAAGGTCAAGGCCCGCGAACTGTTCGGGGGGAACTGAGATCCTTCGGCCCTGCGCCCCCGTCATCCTGAGGCCCGCAGGGCCGAAGGATCCTATCTTCCCAACCCCCCGACATTGTTATTTAATAAAATATCTTTACATTTTAATAAATTAATATAGAAACATGGCTACTTGTAACCACGGGACCCCCGAGTAACCATGGCCAAATCAAACGCAATCACCTCCATCAAATCCTGTTTTTTCACCCTCACCTTCGGGGCCGCGATTGCAGCCACCGCTGGAACGTCCGCGTTCGCGGAACCAGCGACGAACAAAACCGTCCCTGAATTCCCGGCATTGCCCCGTGATGGCGACCACCTTGGCATTCCCGACACAATGACGATCGCTGTGCAGGAAGACGTGTTCGTCCAGCGTGAATTGCTCGAGGGATTCCTCGGCGAAAACCGGATCGCAACCACCACCGCCCCTGACTACGCCGAGCAACTTCGAGTCATGGGCAAACTTGGCCCAGCCGCGCGGCCCATCGACGTGGACCGGGCCAGATGGCGCATGGAACGCATCGCCCTGACGGGCGAGATCGGCCGGCGCATGGCGGAAATGGCCCTGAAGTATGAAGAAATCAACTTGATCAAACTGCAAGTTCTGGCCGACCAAAAAGTCCCGCGTGAAAACCTGCTGCGCCTGCAACTGGAAACCCGGACCATGGCCGCGGAACTGGCCGGACTGCGACTCAAGCGCGCGGAACTTGACGAACGTTTTTACAGCCAACGCCTGCGCGAGATTCAATACCTCGCCGATCGCGGCATGGTTGGCCTCGAGGATCTTTTGACAGAGACCATCAGCACCAAGCAGTCAAAAGCCATAGTCGCAACCGAAATGCGTCGTGTCGCCCTGACTCGCGCTGCCCTCGAGATCGTCAAGCGCCAGGCGGCCAGCCACTGACCTCAAAAAAATGGGAATAAAAAAACGGGACCGTTGCCGGTCCCGTTTTCGCTTCAATTGCAACTTGCGATTAGAAGCGGCGCGGGCCGCGGTTCTCGCGCGGAGCCTGCGGGCGAGCTTCGTTGACCGTCAGGCGACGACCTTCGAACTGCGAACCGTTGTAACGGTTGATCGCAGATTCTGCGTCAGAGTCGTTGGTCATTTCCACGAATCCGAAGCCTTTGCTGCGGCCGGTGTCGCGGTCCATGATGATGGTGGCGCTGTCAACGCTACCGATTTGCGTGAAAAGGTCACGCAGTTTGTCTTCGGTGGTGCTGTACGGAAGGCCGCCGACGTAAAGCTTCTTGCCCATGAACTTCTTCTCCAAAAGAATGAAACCAAACAAAATCCTGCACACAAAACGCAGAACTTTAAGACGATACCAGAAATCAAGGGGTAGGTGTTACCTCATTTTGTCAAGACCCGCCCTTTTTTAGCCGCCACCTTCATGGCCTCATAGGCCTCCAGGGCCAGGGTCCGCCCCTTGGACGGATCGACGATGGGCCGGGGATAGGTCTTTCCGAGGACCACGCCAGCCCGCTCCAGTTCCGACTCCGCGGCAGCCCACGGCGCGTGGATCAACTTGGCCGGCAGTTGCTTCAGTTCCGGCACCCACTTCTTGATGTAGGCCCCCTCCGGGTCGAACTTCTCACTCTGCAGCACCGGGTTGAACACCCGGAAGTAAGGCGCCGCGTCGAAACCACACCCGGCCGCCCACTGCCAACCCAACGTATTATTTGGCAAATCCGCGTCCACCAGGGTGTCCCAGAACCACTCCGCCCCGGCCAGCCAGTGCAGGCGCAGGTTCTTCACCAGAAATGACGCAACCACCATCCGGACCCGGTTGTGCATCCACCCGGTCTGCCACAATTCCCGCATCCCGGCATCCACCAGAGGGTATCCCGTCTGCCCCCGCTGCCACAGTTTCAGGTCCTGGCGGGCCGCAGCGTCGTCGCGCCACGGGAACCGGGCGAATTCCTCGCGCATTGGCGTCCGCGGGGCATCCGGAAATGCCCACAGCGAATGCCGCGCAAACTCCCGCCATCCCAGTTGTCGCCGAAACGGCTCGAACCGTTTGTCGAAACCGCCTTTTGTCGCGTCGTTGAACGCGTGCCAGATCTGGCGCACGGTCACTTCGCCGAAGTGCAGGTGCGGCGACAGGCGGCTTACCCCCTTCACCGATGGAATGTCCCGGTCCGCGTGGTAACGCGCTGCCCTTTCGTCGTTGAACGACCTGAGTCGCGCCCGCGCGCCGTCCTCGCCCGGGATCCATGCCTCGGCAATCGAGTAAGTCCATTTCGCCCGCGGGTCGAGGCTCAAATCACGCAGTTCCAGTGATTTCGGCCATTTAGCGGGCGCCGGAATCTGCCGCGGCGCCGCCATCGGCTCCATCGGCGCGCCAAGTTTCACCAGTTGCCGCCAAAACGGCGTAAAGACCTTGAACGGCCCGCCACTACCCGTCCGGACTTCTTCGGGTTCGCGCAACAAATCCCCGCGATGCGGCAAGGCCGTCGCCCCGGCAGCCTCGACCGCCTTGGCGACCCTCTCGTCCACGGCGGCGATGCCCTGTTCGTAAATCTTGTGCCACGCAACCGCGACAGCGCCCGTTTCCTTCACAAGCGCCGCGATCTCCTTCACTGGGTCGCCGTGACGCAGGATCATGCGTGATCCATGTTCCCGCAGCGCCTTGTCGAGTTGTTTCAAACTGTGATGCAACCACCAACGCTGGGCTCCACCCAGCGACCAGGAATCTGCCGGGGTTTTTCCCCGCGCCGGGAAAGCATCCTCGAACAAGACGAAAACCGGAACGACACTCTCGTAATCACGGCATGCGCGCAGCAAAGCGTAATGGTCCGTAAGACGCAAATCGCGCCGGAACCAGACGATGGCTGTGCCTTTTTTTACCCCCGACATGCGCCGGGCTCAGTAGTGGACGCTGGTGATGGTGTATTCGACCGCGCCCTTCGGCGCGTTGACTTCGACCAGGTCATCGACTCGCTTGCCGACCAGCGCCCGCGCCAACGGCGAACTAAGCGAAATGCGGTTTTCCCGGATGTCTGCCTCGATGTCACCGACGATCTGGTAAGTTTTCTCGTCGCCCGTTTCCTCGTCGCACAATGTGACAAAGGCGCCAAACCGCACCTGTCCCTGATCGCCATCGGCAGGGTCAATCACTTGCGCGCGCGACAACTTGTCCTCGAGTTCGGCGATGCGCCCCTCGATGAAACCCTGCCGTTCGCGCGCGGCCGAATACTCGGCGTTCTCGGACAGGTCGCCATGCGAACGCGCCTCGGCGATGTCCTGGATCACGCGCGGGCGCTCCTCGGACTTCAAACGGTGCAACTCTGCCTGAAGGCGTTCGTAGCCTTGTTTCGTGAATGGAATGGATTCTTTCGACATCTCAAAAACTCTCTCTTCAAAATGACTCAATCACAGGCTGGTTGTCGCCGCGAAACTCAATGTCGTGATCGACCCCGACATATCCTCGGTCTTCGTCACGCCCTCAAGTTTCTGCGACTTGCCGGTCCCCTTTTGCACCACGGCACCGAGGCTCAGTTGCGTATTCGGCTGCACGTAAGCCACAAACAGCGAACCACCCTTGAAATCGATCTTGGTGCCCTGATTGGTCTTGCCAGTAATCACATCTTCACGCGAGTCATTGTTGGTGAACGCGCCGGCCCGCAGCGCGATCGATGGCGTCACGTAATATTCAGTACCGGCCGCGTAGTTCAACACCGACTGCCGCCTCAGCCACGAGACTTTCCCGTCCGTCGCCGGGTCGTAATAACTCAAATCGCCTGACACCAGCAACTTCGGCGAGGCGAACCACGCAGCCCCCAGACGAACCTCGCCCGGAATCGAACCGAACGGATTCGATATCTTGGTGTCCTCCGTGGACGGCACCTCGGTCGAAGATGTTGGAGCCGTGTCTGCCGTCACTTCCGTCGCGTCCTCGCGCGTCACGACCAAGGAATCAGCAGCCTGCTCCATGGCCTGGCTCACCAGCATTCCCTTGCGGAAAGACAAACCGATCGACAAAGACTGCCCGAGCGCCATCTGGGCCCCGACATTGGGCTCAACGCCAATCGCCGACAAACTGGTCCGGGAATTGAAGTATCTTGTCGATTTCTTGGTGATCTTCCCGCTCGCGATATCCAGAACCACGGCCGTGCTCTTCTGGAAATCCTGCGACAGTTCGTCGATCATCGTGTATCGCAATCCCGCGCCAACCGACAGACGCCCCGACAGGCGATATCCCGCCGCGATCGCTGCATGGGAAGTTGACGACTTCAACTGCACCGTCCGGTGAAATCCATCAATGGCGGACGCCTGCGTGTCGCTGGCGCTGACAAGCACCAACGGCCAACGGTCGTTCTGGTTCAAAAGTTCCGTGTCCGACGTGTAGAATGAAAAAGCTCCGACCAGACCCGGCACAAAGCGGTCGAGTTTATTCAGGATCCCGATGAACGGCGAGAACAAGCCACCGGCATTTTCAGTGTAATCCTGGCCACCAAGGACGTTCTTATACAGCAACGACTTGTTGTAATACGCGTTGGCCGAACCGGACAGGTCGTTTGACTGCGCGAAGGCAATTCCGGCCGGGTTGTAGTACGTCCCGGACGCGTCATCCGCGACCGCCGAGTACGCGCCGCCCATCCCGTTGGCCCGGTCACCGACCAACACATTGTTGTAATGAAAAACGTCCGCGCGCCCGACCGGCGACAACGCCAGCACGCCAACCACTGAAACCGCCGCAAGACTGATTTTTTTCGCAACTGCTCTCATGATCCGGTTCATTTTCCTTCCGCGGGTTCACGTTTGGGTGCCTTGGCGGGCGCCCCGGACTTCCTTGACTCCGCGCTGGCCGGCGCGGCCGGCAAGCGCTTCTGCATCGAAACAAACCTCTCCACGCCCTTTGCCCCGGTGATCGTGTCCGCCTTCAACTGGACCAGCAATTGGTCCACCTTGGCGCGACGATCGGCCGGCTTCGGGTGCGTCTTTTCCAGGGTCTTGGTGTTCAACAACTTTGCCCGGGCGACGAGACGCCCCAGGAAATTTGACATGGCGCGCGGGTCGTAACCGGCGGCGATCGCGTATTTCACGCCTTCCTGATCCGCCTCGAATTCGAGCTTGTGATCGAGACCTTTCTCGAGGATGAGCCCCAGACCAGCCTTCGCGGCAGCAACCACGCTGAGCCCGGGAACGGCAGTCGTCCCCAGGTATCGCGCCAGGGTCTTTGCCGTCTCCGACTGCTCGGAGACTTCCACACGCTTGCGCATTCTTGAAGCCATCGCGGGATCGGGTTTCAAAGACGGCGCCTTGGCCGCGCTGTCCAGTTTCTCCTTGTCCATCGACAGCAGCGTCTTCATCATGTGACGGTTGCCGACGTGCGCCGACTCGTGCCCGAGGATCGCCGCCAGTTCCGCTTCGTTCTCGCCCTGACGCAGCGCCCCCATCGTGATCAGGATGTATCCCCCTGGGCACGCGAACGCGTTGACAGACTCGCTGTTGAGCAGCTTGATCATGTAACGCCGGTCCGCGAACGGACCTTGCTGCGCCACATAATTCCCCACCAGGTTCAAGTACGCGTTGAGCGGTTCGTCGTTGTACTCGCCATAGTAAGTGATCAACCGACCGGCCATGTTGCGGCCGATCTCAAGTTCGGCGCGGAACTCGTTCAGCTTGCGTTCCTCTTCCTTGCTCAATTGCGGCTTGGCTGCTTCTTGGCTCGTCGCCACCTGCGCCATCACGAATCCCGCGCCCACCATCACCAGAGCGATGACTGACGTCTTGAGCAATCCGTTGCCCGTTGTCGAGGCCATCATGAGCCCACCGTCCGAAATAGGTTCACCGAAACTTCAATTTGAAAACGGCTTCTGGATCGAGACCTTACTTGTTTTTGGAACTGCGCGCAATTTCCTCGAACACTTTCTCCGACAAGCCCTCGATCTGGGCCGCGGGAACTTTCGTGTCTTCCATCGAGAAAACCGCTTTCAAATTGGGACGCGCGTTGGCCGCGTACGAAGTGTCGTTGGTCTCGTCAAGGCCACGAACCCCCATCACGGTCGTGCGGGCGCGCGCGTTTGCGCCCTCCGAGGTCGCGCGGCCGGTTTGCACGGCGTCACGAATCGCCCCGGAAATCGCCCCACCATCCGAGTCACTCGCCTTGACCTTCACTTGCAGCACCGGGACGAATCCTGTCTTGCCGCCGGGCGCCTTGACCTGCCAGTACATCCCTTTCCGTTCCGTGCTGTCGACGGCCTCGCCGGCCTTCATGGTATGCACAACGGCCGAACCCTTGTCCGGCGCGACTGTCACCTGGACGCCATCTTGTTTTGCCTCGATGCTGCCCGCAAAGGCCGGCGCAGAAAGGACCACTCCGGCGAACACCCCGCCAAGGGCCACCAAAATCCCGCAAATGGACCGCGATTTCATACAAACTCCTACTAATTCGGAATCGGGAGCTTCCCCACGCCCTTGAGTCAATCCCGTAACCTGATGCGATGATAGTGTTTTTTACCCTTGCGGACCAGACACCCGCCGTCTTTCTCAAGTTCACTCGCCGCGATCCGGGCCTGCAAATCCACCACTTTTGCCCCGTCCACCGTCAGGCCGCCTTGCTGGATAAGGCGCTTTGCCTCTGACTTCGTCTCAACAACACCCGAGGACGCCAGCATGTCGACAATGCCGATGTCGGGCTTGCCCTCGAAGGCCGCCCGGTCCAGAAAGTGTTCTGGCTCGTTCCCGGCACCAGCATTCCCGGCACCGCCGGCGCCCGGGCCACCAAACAATCGTCCGGCGGATTCCTGGGCCTCGTTCGCCGCCGCCTCGCCATGCGCGATCCGCGTGCATTCCCACGCCAGCCTCTTTTTCGCGTCGTTGATCGCCGCGCCCTGCAGCGCCGCCAACTGGCGGATCTCCGTCATGCCCATGTCCGTGAAATAGCGCAGGCATGGCTCCACCATGGCGTCCTCAACATTGCGCCAGTATTGGTAATACTCAAAGGGACTGGTCTTGTCGGGATCCAGCCACACCGCGCCCTTTTCCGTCTTGCCCATCTTGCGCCCGTCGGTGGTCGTCAGGAGGGGCATCGTCACGCAAAACGCCTTGCCGCCCGTCAGCCTGCGCACGAGATCCACGCCCGAAAGCATGTTGCTCCACTGGTCGTCGCCGCCCAGCTGCACGGTACACGACTGTGCCTTGTACAAATGAAGAAAGTCATAACTCTGCAGCAGCATGTAATTGAACTCGAGGAAACTGAGTCCCTTCTCGAGGCGCTGCTTGAAACACTCGGCCGAGAGCATCCGGTTCACGCTGAAGTGACGGCCAATGTCGCGCAGGAAAGGAAGATACTTCAAATCCTTCAGCCAGTCCGCGTTGTCGACCATCACACCGCGCTTTGGATCCTTGAGCTCAAGGAACCGCTCCAGCTGCGCGCGAATGCCGGCCAGGTTTTTTTGCAGGCCGCCCTCGTCGACTATCTGGCGCATCTCGGATTTGCCCGAGGGATCACCAATCAAACCCGTGCCACCACCGACCAGTGCAACCACGCGGTGGCCTGCCGCCTGCCAGCGACGCAGCCCCATGATCGGCAACAACGATCCAACATGCAGACTGTCCGCCGAAGGATCGAAACCGCAATAAGCCGTGCGCGGACCCGAGGCCAGATGCTCCGCCAATTCTTCCTCGTGGGTGATCTGGGCGACCAGCCCCCTCTCCCGCATGACTTCTAGAAAACCCATCTTTGCGCTATCCTGAGTAGTGGGGCTCTTGACCCCGGATCACAAAAATTCAGCAAGATCGCCAAATTGTGCCGGGGGAACTGAACCCATGCAAGCCGAGAAGTTCCTGACTTTCCTGATCGGCCCCGCCCACTCCGGAAAATCATCCGAGGCCGGCGCCCTGGCGCGCCCGGACCTCGACACGCTGGTCATAGGTACGGCCAACACACAGCATCCGCTCATGCAGAACCGCGTCCAGGCTCTCAAGGCCGCCCGCCCTGCCAACTGGCAGCACGTGGATCGTCCCGCGGACGTGCCGTCCCTCGTTTTTGCCGCAACTTCGGTCCACGACCAGATCATCGTCGACTCGCTGAATTTGTGGCTGGCCGCCCTGACCGTCAACCATCCGGCCGGGCTTAGCGCCATTGAACTCCTCGAAGTCCTCACAGCCGAGTGCGACCGGATGATCGATGCCCTTGGGCGGGCGCGCGCCGCCGGGGCCAACGTGATTGTCGTCGGCGCCGAGGTCGGGGCATCCCCGTCGCCGCCGGTCGAGACGGAACGCGCCTTCCGTGAGGCCAACGGACGCCTGAACCGCGTCGTGGCCGGGATGGCCGACCGCATGATCCTCATGACCGCAGGGATTCCGACAGTCCTCCGCGACGGACGCGTGTCCGGCGCGGAAACCGTCAATACGATACAGCAAAACCAAAACCGGAGGCTCAACCCATGAAGCTCGAAACGACGCGCGCATCCCGGATCTCCAGCAAAAACCTCTTGGCCGCAGGCGCGATCGTCGCCGCGATCCTGTTCCAGACGCCGGCCATGGCCCTTGTCAACGCCCAGGTCACCTACGGCCAGCGCAAGGCATCTGGCAAGATCAGCGGAGCTTCGGACAATTATGCCGCCAGTGAGTACGCCGCCAGCGCGTCGGTTGATCCGATCCCTCTGGTCCCGGTCGCTTTCGGCGCCACGATGTTCGTCCAGAACTGGAACAAGGACGACTTCGAGGCCACCAAGGTCACCGGATCCGAGCTGACTCTGGACGCCAAGGCCTGGGTTCCGATGGTTCCGGTCATCACCCCCTACGCCAAATTCAGTTACGTCCTGACGGGCGCGATGCTGGTCGAGGCGAATGCCGACTGGACCGGCGACGGTACCGTCTCGGCCGGCAAGCATACCCTGAGCCTCACGGGTACACACCTGGCGTTCGGGGCCCAGTATGGCATCCTGCCGCTGGTCAGCGCGGTGGTGGAAGTGGGCATGGGGACTGAGAAAATCAAGACCGACGAAGTCAAAGTCGCCGGGGTCAAGGTCAGCAGCGCCGGCAGCGCCAACGACTGGAAGTCGAACAGCGTCTCGCTGGGCGTCAATGTAGGGTTCTGAGAAGACAGGATTCTTCGGCCTGCGGCCTCAGAATGACGCTGTGTCATCCTGAGCGGAACCCGTCATCCTGAGCGGAGCGAAGGATCCTTTCTTGATTGCCCGATCCGGGTATTTCCCTTACACAAGGGGAAGTACCCGGATTTTTTGATTTTGGATCGATCCCTATGCACTCAACCCTCAGCGAACTCCCGGCCCGCCCCAGCAACGAGGGCCAGATCGCGGCCATGTTTGACCGCATCGCGCCCCGGTATGACTTTTTGAATTCCCTCCTGAGCCTCCGTCAGGACCACCGCTGGCGCAACCGCATGGTCTCGTTGATTCCGTACAAGCCCGCCGGCAGTCTTCTCGACGTGGCTACGGGGACCGGCGATGTGATCTTCGCTGCGATGTCCAGGCGCAAGGAATACACGACGTTCACGGGCGCAGATATCTCTGCCGAGATGCTTGCCCTCGCCGGCGGCAAGGCCCGCGAACGCCAGGCCGGAAACGTCGTCGAGTTCCGCCAGATGAGTGCCGAGAAACTTGAGATCGCCGATGCGTCATGCGACTGCGTGACCATTTCGTTTGGCCTGCGTAACGTCGTGGACAAGGAAGCCGCCCTTCGTGAGTTCGCGCGCGTCCTGAAACCGAAGGGCACCTTGATCATCATGGAGTTCTTCACGCCACGATCGAACCTGATGGCGAAACTGTTTGATTTCTACTTCCACAACGTGCTGCCAGTCATTGGCGGGATGTTCAGCGACAAGGCGGCGTACACGTACCTTCCGCGCAGCGTCTCGGCGTTTTACTCGCCGGACCAGTTGCGGGGAGCGCTCTACCGGGCGGGTTTCCTCGTAAACCAGGAAGTCAGTTTCCTGTTTGGCGGCTGCAAGATCATTCAGGCAAAACGCTTGGTATGACGTCCGGCAAGACAACCTCATCCGTCGGGTCCGGCAAATACAAGCAAACGTAACCCTTGTTCACGCTGAACAAGTTGCTTGTCGTTTCCGGCATCCGACCGAAGGAATCCGTGACCCGGACCCTGAGCCCCGTATCATCGCATGTCGCGGACAGGGTCCAACGACCTTGATCCGACGGGATGCGCGCCACATTGCTGGCACAAGAAAGCTCGCACTTGACGACCGAACGGACCACGTTGCGCATGTCTTCCAGCGCACCGCGATCGCGAACCTTGTTCTGCACGGAAATCTGTTGGCTGAACACCTCCGCGACGACCAGGACCAGGATGCCGAGAAGACCCACGGCCACCATGACTTCCAGCAAGCTGAAACCGCCCGTGCGCGCCATCTTCGGCCCACGCGCGTAAAGCATGAAAAATGACACGATGGCCAGCAGGACCGCCGATCCGATCAGCGTCGCTGGCGCCCCAAATTGCTCGGCCGCAAGACCGGACAACATCGACCCCACAGGCAACAGGCCGAATATTCCAAGGTTGTAAATGCCCATGACCCGCCCCCTCATTTGATCGGATACCCGGTCCTGGATGAAAACGTTGCTCAGGTTCATGCAAACCATGAGCGCCGCACCGGCGACAGCGATCGACACCAGGGATGCCGGCAACCAGTGGATCAACCCGAAGACAACAAGGCACACCGGCAACGCCAGGGAACTGCGCCGCAAGGTCGTCATGCTGAAAGTCGCATGCCCGACCGTGGCCAGCGTGATCGAGGCAATCACCGACCCCACGCCACGCCCGGACTGCAGGAGCCCGGCCGTCACCGCGTCACCGTGCAGGACATCGACGGCCCACGCCGGGATCAACGTGATGAAAGCACTGCCAAACGTCGAGATGGCAACAATGTTTCCGAGAATCGTCCGGATCTCGCGGTGGCCGTGGACATATTTGAAACCGGCCACAATCCCCTTGAGGATGGACCCTTGTTCGATCTTTTTTTCCCTGCGCTCAAACCGCATCGCGCCAAGTCCGGCGATGATCGCCAGGAACGACGCCGCGTTGATGCCAAAGCACCAGGCCGGGCCAAGGGCCGCGTAAACGATGCCGGCGATCGCCGGACCAACGGCGGCCCCCGTATTGAACATCGCTGAATTCAAGGCAATGGCGTTGCCGACATCTTTTTTCGGCACCAGGTCAACGACAAATGCCTGGCGCGCGGGCGCGTCGAACGCGTTCGCGACGCCAAGGCACGCGCTGAGGACAATGACATGCCATGGGCGGACGAGACCGGTTGCCGTCAACACCGCCAGCACGACGGCACAAAGCATCATCATGATCTGGGTCATGATCAGCAGGCGACGTTTTGACATGCGATCGGATACCGCGCCGCCATACATCATGAAGAGCCATGGCGGCACACCGGATGCCAGGGCCACATAACCAAGCCACGCGGGTGAACGGGTCAATTGAAAGACGAGAAAACCCTGGGCCGTGCTCTGCATCCAGGTGCCCATGAGCGAGACGATCTGCCCCGAGAACCACAGGCGGTAGTTGCGATGCTTCAGCGCTTCAAATGTCCTGGCCATGCCCCATTGTAACCCGCCCGGGGCAGGGAACAAAAAAAGCGGATCTCCCTGACATATTCATCCAAAAACGGCGGCGACGAAATCCGGATCCAGGGTGCCGGGTACAAAATCCCCGATCGCGATTGGAACAAGTTTGAACCTTGAACGAAAATGGACTCCCCGCATCTTTTCAAGAGGGCCAGCATGGGCCATGACTTTCGCCCTCACTTCAGATTCCGGCAGGTCGCCTGCGATAAAAACCTGAGATGCCTCAAGAAACCGGTCGGATGATGCCGTAAACATCGTCGCGACCCAAACGGTTCCTTGGCGGACGGCACGCCGGTACTCGGCCTCAACGCCGACCACGGCCAGAACGGACTTGTTGGCAACCATGCGGTCCCATGTCCATCCTGAGGCCGCAAAAACCTGGTTGCGCGCCCGGTCGCAGTACCTCAAATAGTTCGCGTTGTAGAGGACGCCACCAGCGTCGAGGTCGTCGAATGGAACATCAAATCGCGAGAAAAAAATCTCGCTGCGACGGGGCATCACCGTGATTCTCCCTTGAAAACAAATGAGTATGGCAAGTGTTTGACGCCCAGTTTGCGGGCGAGGGCGTCACCCTTGAAGCACGCCTGACGCACATCAAAATGTTTCAACGTTTCCGCGGCCGATGCCTCGTCGTCGTATGCCGACAGTAAAATCAGCGACTCGTCACGTGGTTTGCCGCGCAGGGCTTCAAGGTCATCCTTGCAGCTGCCGCACCAACTGGCGAAGAACTTCACTGTGACTGGCTTGCCGGGTCTCGCGAGAACGTTGTCGAGATCCTGAGGACTGACTGCCGGACAGGCAAATGCCGCGAGCAGCATCGTCGCGAAGCGGCCATGATGACCACGTATCCGGGGATTCAGGGGGCTCATCGTAACACACTCGACCAGGCGACGGTCCATGAAGTGGATGCAACGGCGTTGCGAATACGCCCGGCGATTCCCTGCCGCGCGAGGGAAACTTTGATATTTCCAGAGGATGAGACTCCGACATCCGTCGACGCGAAAGCGCCCGTGGCAGATTGCCGCGACGCGGGAACGGAATCGCCGTCCTGAAGCGTAGGGCCGCGCAAGTCAGTGGTAAGGCCCGCGGCGATCTTGAGCGGCCACGTGGACCCGTCCAGAAACGGAATTTGAGACACGCCCGTCAGAGAAGTCGTCGCGCGGTAAAGGCGTCCCGGTTGCAACAGCATGTCGTTGTGCCGGGCCGGAATCGATTCCGTCAGGATGAGCGCAAAACCTGGTTTTACCGGAAACATCCCGAACCACACGTCAAAACCGGCGCGCCACTCATCAAAGCCACTACCGAAAACGTCCAGCAGGTTCGCGTCCGTCGCGTCGTGAATTGAGGTCGCGATCGACGGGCGGTAACCGCCAAGAAGTTGAACCTGCGGGACGAGAGGTTGTGCAAGTTGCGGCATGACAAGCGTGTACCGGCCGGAGAGCACGGGATCACCGAGCCCCGATTGCGACGCGTCACCGCGTGCGTTGCTCACGATGGCATCGGACACAGTCAAGAAAGCGCGCCGCGACAAAGCGACTCCGGCGGCCACGGTCGTCGTCGCGCGCCGATCGGGACCCGACGAAGTCAGGATTTCACCATCTGGCCCCGTTGAAGCGAGAGTGGGAGTCACCGTCGTGCCCGCGTAAATTTTCAACGATTCGGCCGGAAAAAGAACCAGGGGATCGTCGCCACCACTGCCGCATGAGGCGCATGCCATGGCGCGGCCAGGTCCAAACGCGAGAAGAAAACCTGGCATCAGCGCGAGGACAAGGGCAAGGATGTCATTGGACCATGATCTCATTCCCGCGGCACTTCCACCGGGACAACGACGTTTTCCGTGAAACCATCGCCAGAGATGGCGATTTTCAAATCCCAGGGACCGGACATGACGAAATAGATGTTGCTGACGCGAAAAGTACCAGGATTTTCACGGGAAAAATCGACCACAGGCCGGACGTTGCCCGAACCGTGTCCGTGGATCGTCATCCACGGTGTGACCCGCACCAGTTGCGGCAGAAATTTCGCGTCACCATGCGGGGCAATCGTCAGCCGCGCGATATTGTCGACCGTCCCGGCGCGCGGTCCAGTTTCCCAGTCAACGCGGACTTCCCACGATCCATTGGTTGTCAGCCAGGCGCCGGCGGTTTCGCTCGTTTGCGCGACGGGCATGTCGCGTTCTGGTTTTCTGCCGCATGCGCCGAGCAGCAAGGCAACGGCCAAAACCGCAAAAACGGGCGCACGCACGTCAGCGCACCTCAATCGAGAAGACACCGCTGTCGTTGTTGTTGAGCCATACGCGAACGTCCCAGTCGCCGCGCATCATGAAGTTCAGGTTGCGAATCGCGGTGCAACCGCTCGCCTGCGGGAAGAGGGCCACCGGAGAACTGCCGTGTCCCATGGACGGCATCCACAGGTCGGCTCTCATGATCATGGCCTGACGGGCATTGCAAAAAACGGCTTCCGATGTGCTGGTCGTGATCGTGTCCTCGTTGAAGGAGAGGGTCCAGCTGTCTCCGCCGCGACTGGTTGCCGTGAATGTGGCCCCGGAAGCAGCACTTGACGCAGCGCCCGACGCCGCAAGGCCGAACAAAACCGCGACCATGTTTTTGAATTTCATGCTGCGAAACTGGATCATGGCAGAACCCCTTTCCCGACTCACCCCACCTCATACTCCCCGGCACACAGGGTCGCAATGGCGGACTTGTAGTCGGCGAGGCTTGTCACCGTCTGGTCTGGACCGGCCCCTTTGAACCAGGTGATCTGCCGCTTGGCGTACTGACGGGTCGCGATGGTGATCGCCTGCGCGAGGCCTGAATTCAGGCCTGAATCAGCGCCTGGATCAAGGGCCGTGGCGGCTTCCCGGTAACCAATTGCCTGCATGGGTTTTGCGGTGGCGGGGCACCCCTGCGTCATAAGTGCCCGGACTTCCTCAAGTAATCCGGCCTTTAGCATCGCCTCGCAGCGGGCCGCGATGCGTTCGTGCAAGAGGGCACGCTCGGGGTTCAGGAATACCAGTCGTGTTCGAAGACGCTCCGGCGTCTGCTGCCCGGCAACGGCCCCCGGCGCGATCATTCCCGGGGACACGGGACCGCCGGTCAGGCGACAAAGTTCGACCGCGCGCAGGATACGGACCCGGTCGTTCGGGTGCAACTGCGCCGCCCGGACAGGGTCCACGGAATGCAGCTCGGCAAACAACTGCGGCGTCGGGACGCTTTCCAGTTCGCGACGCAAGTCGTCGTCTTTTGGCAGGTTCTCGTCAAAGCCCTGGCCAAAGAGCGCGCGCAGGTAAAGTCCCGTTCCCCCGACAATGAGCGGCATGGCGCCGCGGCCTTTGATAGCGGCCAGGACCATGCGCGCCTCGTCGGCGTATCGCCCCGCGTCGTATTCATCGCGCCAGGTCACGACGTCGATCATGTGGTGGGGAAACTCCCCCATCTCGGCAGGCGAAGGTTTGGCGGAGCCGATGTCGAATCCACGGTAAACTTGCACCGAATCACAACTGACAATCTCGACCGGAATCTTGCGCCGGTCGCGCAGGCAGCGGGCCAGTTGCAGGGCAAAATCACTTTTCCCGCTCGCCGTGGGGCCAACGATTGCCAACTGCGAAATGCGGCGGGAGTTATTGGGATCGATCACCGGTCGAACCACCGCGCGATTTGCGAGGATTCCCACCACCGGAACACGCGCCGGCCGTGCGGACAGTTGTGCTGGAAGTCGACTTCAGAGGCCTCGCGCATCAGACGGCGCAATTCATCCGGGCCGAGTTCCTCACCGGCGCGCACGGCACTATGGCAAGCGAACGTTGCCAGCAAGTCTTGCGCGATTTCCGCCGTGGCGTTCGGGCCAAAGCCAGTTTCAGCTATCGCCGACAACATCTCCTGCGGATCCCGGTGCGCCAGGATCGCCGGGACGGCGCGCACCTCAATCGAGGTATCGCCGGTGAACTCGATTTCGAATCCATTGCGCGAGAGTATTTCTTCGCCGGCGTGCAGGCATTCGCACAGCTCCGCCGGCAGGTCGATACTCTCCGGGATCATGAGGGCCTGCGACTGGCGTAAAAAAGAGTGATCGCGGCTCAGGCGCTCAAAAATGATGCGCTCATGCCACGCGTGCTGATCGACGGCGAGCAGGCGATCACCATCGGAGAACATCAAGTAACAGCGCCCGACGCTGCCGAGGTAATTCATGTCCGCCCACGGAATCGCGGGAGCATCCGTCATCCTGAGCGGAGCGAAGGATCCTGTCCCCTGCCCGTCGCGGGGGAAGAGAGGATTCTTCGGCTGCGCCTCAGAATGACGAGGCGAGACCTCAGAATGACGAGGTGGCGCCTCCGTCATCCTGAGCGGAGCGAAGGATCCTCTCCCCTCCCCGTCGCGCGGGAAGAGAGGATTCTTCGGCTGCGCCTCAGAATGACGAGGCGAGACCTCAGAATGACGGGGTTGCGCCTCAGAATGACGCGGCTGCGACCATTCGGCGCGGCGCAGGGCCTTCATGATGGCCCGGACGATCACGGACTGCACCTCGGAACCGTATTGAAAACGCACTTCGGTTTTTGCCGGGTGAACGTTCACGTCCACAACCGCCGGATCGACAACAATGTGCAAAGCGACAACGGGATATTTCCCGCGCAACAAGTGGCTGTGATAACCGCGCTGGGTCGCGTAGCGCAGGACTTTATCCTTCACCCACCGACCGTTGACGAAAGTGAACATCGACTTGCTGGTGGTTTTCTCGAGGCCGGGCGGCGAAACCAGGCCCTCGACGGCGGCATGGGCGTCGGCTTCCGAAACGTAAACGAGTTTCGCTGCGACCTCTTCGCCAAAGACCGCCGCCGCCCGCGCGCGCAGGGCGGCCTCGCCGATCCCGCAAACGCCTGATGCCCGTGGCGCAGCCGCCGACGCAATGATTTCCTTGCCATTGTGCATCAGGCGCAAACGGACATCCGGCCAGCACAAAATCGCCGCGTCGAAAAATTCCGTTACGGCGCCGAGTTCCGACGCTGTCGACTTCATGAATTTCTGCCGCGCCGGGACGTTGTAAAACAGATCACGGCACGCCAGGGCTGTCCCGGTTGCCGCAGCAACGCCTCGCTGCACTTGCGGGGTTTCGCTGCCGGATGCCTCGATCCGGATGCCCGTGGCCGCGTCGCGTTCGCGCGTGGTCAAAGTCAGTCGCGAGACCGACGCGATCGAAGCCAGGGCCTCACCCCGGAATCCCATCGTGGCGGCGGCATAAAGGTCATCCACTGATTTTATTTTGCTGGTCGCGTGGCGTTTGAGGGCCAGCAAGGCATCGGATTCGTCCATGCCGCAACCATCGTCGGTGATGGCAATGGCCTTGCGCCCGCCGTCCTCGAGTTCGACCTGAACGCTGCGGGCACCCGCGTCGAGCGCGTTCTCAACCAGTTCCTTGACGACGCTGGCGGGGCGTTCGACGACTTCGCCCGCCGCGATCTTGTTGATGACGTCATCCGCCAAAAGCTGGATTTTACCCACGGAGTTGACCTCCCGGTTCATATGCGCATCATTAATGGTGGTTGCACCTATATCACCGGGCTGGTATCCGGTCCACCCGGAGGTCTCATGGACGCCCAGTACATCACCAGCGCCGCGCGCGCCGACCAATTGCCCGCCCCGAAAGGCCCCGAAGTCGCGTTTTTCGGGCGTTCAAACGTCGGGAAGTCGACTCTGCTCAACGCCCTGGCCGGGCGCAAGGGTCTGGCCCGCACCAGCAACACGCCAGGTCGCACGCAGATGGCGAATTTCTTCGTCGTCCGTTTTGAGGGCGGCGCCGAAGTCACCATGGTGGACCTGCCGGGATACGGGTTCGCCCAGGCGGGCGCCGCCGTCCGCAAGAATTGGGAGACTCTCGTCGGGGCCTATCTGGAACGCGAAAACATCAAGCTATTCATCATGTTGCTGGACAGCCGGCGGGCCCTCGACGACGACGGTCTGGACCCCGTTGATGGCGAATTGTTGAACAACCTTTCGCGGCGCGGGCCGGTCCTTCTGGCGCTGACCAAGACGGACAAGTTGTCGCAACGGGATGCCCAGCAGGCTCTGAAAAAGACGCGAGAGGCGGTCAAAGGCCTGGCGACGGTCGAACTCATGCTGGTCTCCGCGGAGAAACAAAAAGGGATCAAGGAAATCCGCGACCTGTTGCTGGACGCCGCGCGCGAAGGCGAGTGAACCGCCCCGCGGTCGATGACGCAACCAGGGGACCGGGCAATGACAAAAGCCCCGCAGGATTTGCGGGGCTTGATACACGAGAAACCTCCAGCGCCCCAATCAGGGGGGCGAGATGATGGCGCTCGTTGAACTGGTCGAGCTCGACGTCGCTCCGTTCGCATACACAACCCCGGTAGCCCAACCACCACCGGCATTGGTCCCCGTGGTGACCATCGCACAGGCCAGACTCATGCTGCCGCGCCCGGCGTAACCCAAGGACCCGCTAAACGGAGGACTTGTGAGTACCGTCTCCGAGCCGCCGTTAAAGGCTCCGTCAAGGGTGCTTGTATCCAGTCCAAAGGTCACCCACGAAATATCACTGGACGAAGAACCTGTACCGTAACCCCAACCGGCAATCGAGAACCAGTTCTGCGACCCGCAAATGAAAGCCTGGACGAAACTGCCAGGGCGGCCGGATTGCCCGTCAAAAGAGGTCGTGGTGTAGGAACGATCCGGGGTGCTGGCCAAAGTGCTCGCGCCCGCGAGGAGTTGATCGACGGTACCGTAGTTGATCTTGACTTTCGCCTTGCCGGAATCGATGCCCGTCGTCAGGAACGCGATATTGCTCTGGGTACCGGGAGAACCCTCGATCCCGATATCGATATCGCTGACTTGGGCGTAATTGGGGAACAGCGTGGTCGACGTCAGGCCGGTCGCCTTGAAATCAAAGCTCTGACCTGCGCCCGTCGCGGCGGGCAACTGCACGAGCCTCGTCCCGTTGTCGTTGATGACGAGGACATACCAGTCTCCATCGGCATCACGCACCGGAACAACGGGGTGGTTGCTGAACTGGGTACCTGTCGACGCGTAGGACCCTACACTGGCTTCGTTCTTCGCGTCGTAAACGATAATCGAGTCCGATCCGAGCCGTCCCGTCGCCAGGTACTGGTTGTCGATGCAGTAGGCCGAATCGATGTTAAAGCTACTGAAGCCGCTCGCCGGAATTACCGGATTGGTTGGCTGCGACGCAACCGCCCACGGGCTTGAGTTTGAGAAAGTCACTTTCTTCCACGTATATCCAGACGATCCAGACTCCAAGGTCCAGATTTTGTCACCGCATGAAACAAGATAACTGAACGTCGACCCCAGACTTGCGAATCCCGCCGTACCGAACGACGAGTCCAGGGTCTGATTGTTTGCGCCGCCGACATGGAACCGGCCAATGCGACCGCTCTGGGTGATGAAGTACAGGAAGTCCCCATCGGTGGAGTAGGCCGCGCCGTTCTTGGCGTTGTTGGCAGAGACGACGTTCGAGGGTGGCATACCGCCGCCAGCACCGCCGCCTGTGGTAGTGCCAATACCACCACCGCCGCCGCCTGTGGTCGTGCCAACGCCACCACCACCGCCGCCAAACGAAGGAGCCGGCAAGGGGAGATTTGACGTCGCGCATGGATCGGCGGGACCCTGGTAGGCGCCGCCAAATGAGAACTGGACGCTGCCACGCAACTGGCTGGATGCAGGGTTTACAACACAGAGGCGGTTGATCCGAGCCGACGAACCGTTGAATTCAGCGACGGACTCGAGGAACGCTGAGGAACCGCTCCCAGAATAAATTTGTGGCCCGATGGAAGCCATGAGGCGACCAGAGTCGTCGAATTTGATCGTGGGCGAGGAGATACCGAGCATGTATGAGTTCGTGATCACGGAAAAAGCGCCATTCAGCATCGGGTAGACGTTGCGGACCTGGGCTGCGACAGAGCCGCCCATTCCGCCCGAACCCGAGCAGCTGTACAGTCCCGGAACGTCGCTGACGGTGCAGGTCACAGATGTACCGCTGCTCATGCCGGGCACGGTCACAGTTTGCCGGTCGGCTGATACTGCGAAGGTGTCAGAATAAGTCTGCCCGTTGTCGCTGGAAGTACCGGTGAAACTCATTCCGGGTGGAACCTGATCGTCCAGCGTGAAAGTGTCCGTGGATGTCGAAGCTGCGTTCGACCCGAACTGGTACGTCGCGGTCGAGACAAACTCCGTTGCGGAGTTACAGCTAAATGTGACCGATCCAGTGAAGGAGTTCGTCCCACCGGTCACGCTTTCCGAGCGGTTGAACAGCCAGTCGGGACATGACCCGCCGGCCGGCGTGTATGTCCTGGTGCCGGTTGATGTACCGCCTGTGTCGAAAGTGTACTGCATCGACTGAGATCCACCTGAGAACCTGAGGGGAATCAGCCCGTATTCACTGGCCAGCCGGGAAGCTGCCGACAGACCGCCCATCGCGTTGACGACCTGGGCAGGAGTCACGCCGGATTCAAGGGTTATCGTCGATTCCGTCATCAACTTGAACCTGCCGACGTCACTCAGCGTGCCCGTGATGGTGGCCAACAATTGGCCCGAATCGCCGTAAACTTTTACAGAGTCCCACTGCTCCGCGGCGAGTTGGTCAACGCTGCACACTCCGGCTGAACAGGATGCGCTGTTGACCTCAGATTGAACCCCACCGGCAACACCGCCGGCGGCATCGGTGCCGGCTTTGTTGCAGCCGGCCACGATCCAGCCCGCAGCCAGTGTGGCCACAATGAATTTCAAGTTCGATATCCGATCAGATAGCCTCGTTCGTTGCCACGTTTTCATCGTCAGTCCCTCCGTATGCCGGAAAAAGCACATCATGAGGGAGTCGGTGGTGGGTCCGCGGACTTTAATGCGGCCAAATATCGATGTGATTCAAATTGGTTACACAGATCGGCTTATTCAATTGCCGCCTGTTTCTTCAGGACTTTCTCACAGACGTCCCAGAGCTTTTCCTTGCCCTCGATGTGGCGCATCAGGGTTCCAAGGCGGTGGGACAGGAGGCCTGCCAGGTCGCGCGCCTCGACATCACCCGCCTGCAAATGAGACAGGATGATGGCGTCGATTTCGTTGGATATTTCCATGAGCAACTGAGCCTCGCGGTCCACGTGGGACTTGCGACGGTGGGCGTGGTCGGCCAGTCTGATCACCTTGTTTTTCGTGTCTTTGCTCACGGGACCCCCCTTTTACGTCTCGTGATCCATTCGCCCACGAACCGCTCTTTTTAGGATCGGCAGAAGGGCCTTGAAACTTCAGGGGCCTGATATATTCTGCCTCCCTGAATATTTTAGAACGATTCCGCCATTTTGGGGAGGCTTCGGGTTATGGCAGCAGCTGGCTCATTGGATCTCGTGGTGATTGGTTCCGGACCGGGCGGCTATGTCGGCGCGATCCGCGCGGCACAGCTGGGCATGAAAGTCGCCTTGGTCGAGAAGGCGCCTCACCTCGGCGGGACTTGCCTGAACTGGGGCTGCATCCCGACCAAGGCTCTCCTTGAGTCCGCCAAGACCTACGACAAATTGAAGCACCTGGAAGAGCTCGGCTTCAACGCCGGCAACCCGACGTACGACTGGGCCAGGATCATGGGGCGCAAGGAAGGCATCGTCGACTCCCAGCGCAAGGGCCTGCGTTTCCTGATGAAGAAAAACAAGATCGAGGTCTTTGAGGGCCACGGTCGCCTGGCTGGCCCGGGCAAGGTATCGGTCACCGGGGCTGATGGCAAAGCGACGACGATCGAGACGAAAAAAGTACTGCTGGCGACGGGATCGCGCGTGCGGCCCCTGCCGTTTGCGAAATTCAACGGCACGACGATCATTTCGTCGGACGACATCCTGTCGATCACGGAAGTTCCCAAAACCCTGGCCATCATTGGCGGCGGCGTCGTCGGAACGGAATTCGCCTCGCTGTTTGGCCGTTTTGGGACGCAAGTGACCATCATCGAGGCGGCGCCGCAGATCCTGCCCACCGAGGACGAGGAAGCCGTCGGCGAACTGGTCAAACACCTTAAAAAGCAGAACATCACGTTTGAAGTCGGCGCGAAAGTGTCAGCGATTACAGACAACGGTGGCAAGTCGGCGTCTGTGACCCTCGAGGGCGGAAAGCCACGTGAGTTCGAGAAAGTTTTGGTGTCGATCGGACGCGAGGCCGTGACGAGCGATATCGGACTGGAGCTGGTCGGCGTCAAGACAGACCGGACTTTTGTCGTCGTCGACAAACATTACAAGACCAACGTCGACTGGATTTACGCGATCGGCGACATCATCGCGACACCGGCCCTGGCGCACACGGCATCGGCCGAGGCGATCCACGCGGTCGAGGCGATCGCGGGCAAGAATCCAAACGTCATCAACTACGACGCCAACCCGGGCGCGATCTATTGCTATCCGGAGATCGCCAGCATCGGCATGACCGAGCAGGCGTGCAAGGCGAAGAAAGTCGAATACAAAGTCGGCAAGTTCCCGTTCTCGCCGATGGCGAAGGCCAAGATTGAGAACGCGACCGAGGGCTTCATCAAGATCATTTTCGAACCAAAATATCGCGAGATCCTGGGCGTTCACATCATCGGGGCGAAGGCCACCGAACTGATCGCGGAATTCGCCCTGGGCAAGGTTCTTGAGACCACCGTGGACGAGATCGGCCAGACAATCCATCCACATCCGACGATTTCGGAGACAGTGATGGAGGCCGCCCACGCGGCCCTTGGCCACGCGATCCACATGTAACGTGCGGCCCAGGTAAACAGAGCGAAACATAAACCCGGACGATCGGAGATGATCGGTGGCAAACCAGATTGAAATCCTGATGCCCCTCATGGGCGAAGGCATCAACGAGGCGACTCTCGTCAAGTGGCTGAAAAAGCCCGGCGAGAAAGTATCGAAGTCGGAGCCGCTGCTGGAAGTGTCGACGGATAAGGTTGACACAGAAATTCCGGCACCTGTCGACGGAGTTCTGGTTGCGACCTTGGCCAAAGAAGGCGAAGTCATCCCAATCAACACCGTCATTGGCCACATCACGTCCGACGGCAGCGTGCCCGTCACGGCACCCGTCACGGCACCATCAACGGCCCCCGCCTCACCTGCGTCGGCATCGAAGTCGACCCCGGTTTCCCCCGCAAAAACAACCATGACCGCTGCTCCGGCAGCGCGCCCGGCGATGATTCCTGCGGGCAACCCCGGGTTAGCCGCCATGCGCCCGGTGGTTCAAGCCAGCGATGTCCGGTCGTCGCCACTCGTGCGCAAGATGGCCCGCGACCTCAACATCAACCTCGGATTTGTCCCTGGCAGCGGCCTGCACGGCCGCATCACCAAGGCTGATCTTGATGCGTTTGTCGCCAGTGGTGCCCATCAAAATCAGGCCCAGAGCAGCGGCGGCCAGGGCCAGACGGTTTACGTCCAGCAACCCATGGACGCCCTTGCCAAATCTCCGCGCGTCCAGACAACCGTTGTCGATGGCGTCGAGATGATGGAAGGCAATCCGGTCCGGCGCGAGAAGATGACCAAGATGCGCCGGTTGATCGCTGAGCACATGGTCGAATCCGTTCGCGTCTCACCGCACGTCACAACGGTCTTCGAAGTCGACCTCCACAACGTCTACGAAATCCGCGAAAAACACCGCGCTGCATTTGAAAAACGCGAAGGTTTCAAACTGACTTACACGCCGTTTTTCATCCATGCGGCGGTGCAGGCAATCAAGCAACACCCAATCATCAACGTCTCCCTGGACGGCGATGACATCCTGTGGAAACAGGACATCAACGTCGGGTGTGCCGTGGCCCTTGGCAACGGCCTGATCGTGCCAGTGATCAAAAAGGCGCAAGACCTGAACCTGACCGGCGTCGCCCATCGCCTGAATGACCTCGTCTCACGCGCGCGCTCGAAAAAACTCCTGCCCGAGGATGTCCAGGGCGGAACGTTTTCGATCACAAATCCGGGCGGCTTTGGCAGCCTGACGTCAAACCCGATCATCAATCAGCCACAGGTGGCGATCCTTGGCATCGGCGCCGTGGTGAAACGCCCCGTGGTCATCAAAGACGCGATCACGATCCGCCCGATGATGATGATCAGTCTGACGTTCGATCACCGCGTCATCGACGGCGAGGGTGGCGCTTCGTATCTGGCGACGTTGAAGAAAATCCTCGAGCACTATCACGAAGAGCCAGTTTGAACCGGCAGCGGGTCCGGATCAGGATCAGGATCCGATCCGCCTCGGCGAGCTTCAATGCGGGCGCGAATGAATTCCCGGCCAAAGTGCCGTTCTGCCATCAACTGATTGTGGGCGGCGCACAAAAGTCGCAGGTTTTCGATCGCGTCGCTGCCGCCCTTGGCCTTGGGCAGGATGTGATCAATCTGGAGCCTGCCGCTCTCAGGGCAACGGATCCCGTCATCGGATACAAACGTGCAGCGATGCCCGTCACGGGCAAAAACCTGTCGCTGGATCCCGCGCGGCAATCGTGAACCAGGTAGATCCCGCGCCTTCCGCAACAACCCGATGGCGTCCGCCATGATCTGGGACAGGTCCTGCCACGGGAAAAGTTCCCGCAATCGCAGAAAATCCCGCGCGCCATCCCCCGACAGGGTCACAAAGAGCCGGATGGATGACCCCTGCGGAGGGGCCTCAACGGGTTGCCATGGCGCGGACGGGGACGACAATAATCCGCCGGAGCCAATCGCGGCAGGTTCGTGAGCGATCTCCGTCCGTTCTGCATCAATTTCCGCTCCTGTCGGGATTCCTGCAGCGCCCGTCTGCCCCGGTTCCACCTCCGGGATTTCGGACTGTAGCACTCGCGCAAGACGCACCACCCGGAACGAAGACTTCCCCGCTGGCAAGCGACGAAAATCCACAATGTTTTCGGCCAGGTACCGTTCCACCAGCAACCTCGGTTTTCTGGCCACGTCCCTGAGCATGCGCGCACCGTTTTCCGGGGACACATGGCTGGCGATCATACCCAAGGTCGCAAGGGACAAATCCCCGCTCACGATACCGGTCAGGACCGGTTCGGCCAGATCCTGGCACCGGGAGATCAAGCGCGCCACTTGGATGCGCCGGTTGGCCGTCGCCTCGGACATGCCGAGGCCCACGGTCATCCACTGGTAAGAAGATCCATATCCCAATTCGCGGAACACTTTTCGTTCCTCAAACTCGGCAAGATGACCAACAAAAGCCGCCTGCACGCGCCGCTCCCCCTTGCAAAACCGGTTCAATGCCGTCACCAGTTCGTCCTGGCCGAGACCCCGGATCGATTCCATCCATTCCTTGATATTCATGTTCCTGACCCTGGCCAGAAGTTCCCGCCCTCAGTTTCTGCAGCCGGTTTGGCGCACGGCCTCCCGGACACCGCGCGAATTTGACACAACGCCCCCCGTGGCTTGCAGTTCCATTTCATGTCCGCCAGTGACACGGTTGATTGGCACATCTGATTCCAGAAGGGAGCTGCTGAAATTCATACCATCACGGTGGCGGTATAAAATTAGGCAGATGGCCTCTGGAAGGGGCGCACAGAACGGGCGCATGACGGTTGGTTTCAGGGCAAACTTCATGCTAGAAGGCCCGCATGACGACCATCGAGAAATACGGCATTGAAGACGCAGCCGGCGCGGGCGATGAAGCCATCCGGCGTTGCATTGCCCAGTTGGAGGCCATTGTCGAAGACCGTTCCCTGATGGCGAGGCTGTCGGAACAAGATCGCAAGCGACTCGTCATGGCGGCCGGTCGCATTGCCAAGCCCGACCGGTTTGCCCTGAAGAAATTGACGAAGGAATTCCGCCGGCAGGACCGTAAAAACTCCGCGGCGAACGACCGTGCGGCCAAAGCCGCGACCGGGCTGCGCCAGGCGCGGACCACGGCCGTGTACATCGCCCCGTCACGCGCCAATCCCCGGGGAATCGAGGGTGCCGCGAGTGGAATTCCCCAGGGAATCCCCGAGAGAACCCCCGACAAAATCAATGGTGACGGACTGCGCCTCACGAAAGCCCAGCGGTGCTATGTCTGCAAGACCCCCTTCACAGACCTGCATTTCTTCTACGACTCCATGTGCCATGCCTGCGCCACCTTCAATTATGAGAAACGCTTCCAGACCGCCGACTGCCGCGGCCGCGTCGCGCTCGTCACCGGCGCCCGCCTCAAGATCGGCTACCAGGCCGCCCTGATGCTGCTGCGCGCCGGTGCCGAAGTCATCGTCACCACCCGGTTTCCGCACGATGCCGCCCTGCGCTACCGGCGCGAAGAGGACTTCGCCTGCTGGAAAGATCGCCTGCAGATCTACGGCCTCGACCTGCGCCACGCGCCCAGCGTCGAACTGTTCGCGCAGCACATCTCAGATCGCTATCAGACCCTTGATTTCCTGCTCAACAACGCGGCTCAGACCGTCCGCAAACCGCGCGGATTCTATGACCACCTGATGGACGTCGAGTCGCGGCTTCCGGGCGACCCGGACGCGCAACAACTCCTCACGGGGTTCAACGAAGTGCGGCGCCGCATCGAAACGGATTCCGCCGACGCCTCCGCGACACAGATCGCGCTGGCGCCGGAGTCCGCCGCGGACCGCGGCCTCCTCGCCTACTCTTCCGGTGCGCGGAACATCGCCGCTCCGGGGCTCTACGCGTCCGCCCAAATGTCGCAACTACCTCTTCTGCCCGAAGACCTCAGTTGCGGGCGCGACGTATTCCCGGCCGGCCAGCTGGATGCCGACTTGCAGCAGATCGACTTGCGCTCGACCAACAGCTGGCGCATGAAACTTGCCGACGTGTCCACGGCCGAAATGCTCGAGATCCAACTGATCAATGCCGTCGCCCCGTTCATCCTCAATTCGAAACTGAAGCCCCTCATGTTGCGCCCCGATGCCTCGGGCACCACGCGCCGCGACAAGCACATCGTCAACGTCTCGGCCATGGAAGGGAAATTCTCGCGCTACACCAAGACCGACAAGCATCCGCACACGAACATGGCAAAAGCCGCCCTCAACATGATGACGCAGACATCGGCCCCCGATTACGTCAAGGACGGCATCCACATGAATGCCGTCGACACCGGCTGGGTTACCGACGAGGATCCCGCGCAGCACGCGCAACGCAAGCGCCATGACCTCGGCTTTGAGCCGCCCCTCGACATCGTCGACGGCGCCGCCCGCATCGTCGACCCGTTCTTTCATGGTCTGAACACGGGCGAGCACATGTGGGGCAAATTCTTGAAAGATTACATGTCCACCGGATGGTGACGGAAAACAACGAGGCGCATGTCCGCGCCGCCGTGCGTGAAATGCGTCGTCGTCGATTTGTGGGTCTTTTTCAGCAACTTCACAAAAGCAGCGGAAGCCGATTCATCTGGAATCAGGCACATGCCGCTGATGGCGGCTCCCGTTTTCATTTCCAGGTCCGCGATGCAACCTGCGATACGGTTGAAATATTTACGCGCCTCGGCGGGCGCCTTCAAACGTTGCCCGTATGGCGGATTGAGGAGCATCAGGATCTTTGTTCCGTGAGACGCGATCCGGCGCAGGGCCCCGTCGCCATCAGCCTTGAAAAAGTCCCCGCCGGCCACATGGATCGTCTCCGGCGAAATCCCGGCCAAGTCGCAAAAATAACCGGCATTGTCGCGCAGGTCCGACAAAACATCTTCACTTCGCTCGACACACACGAGCGGTGCCAAACGCGCCGCGTCAGGAGCCAGCTTTTTGCGAATGTGCGCGATGGTCGCCTCCGGCATGCCCGCGAAAGATTCGAACGCGTAACGCCGCCCGAAACTGGATCCACCCAACCCCATTTGCGCCGCGACGGATTCGAACGCCAATGTTCCAGTCCCGGCAAACGGCACATAAACACCCGCGAAATCCCCCGCACTTGCGCCACCAAGTTCCTTCAGCGTCGCGCGAATGCATGCCGCCGCCTGATGCTCTGGCAGAGGCGCGGCGGCGCCCGTCAGGTGTTTCTTGTAACCGCGCTTGTAAAGCGGCTCTCCCGCAAGGCTGACCAGAACGCGCAACCGGTCACGGTACAGGTCGAGGCGAAAACGCATTTCCGCGTTCTCGTCAGAACTTGCCCCGAGCGCCTCCAGAAAGTGTTCGCGAATCACGGCCGACGAAACGACGAAACTGGCATTGGCTTTAGCCGCGACATGCGCCTTGACGACCCCGGGCAAGAAACCCGATGCCTTCATCTCATCGCAGGCTTTGGCAAGCCCCTTCCACGACGTACAACGGCCTTCCCATGCCTCCCACTCGACATCGTGGGCCGTCAAGGAACGCATCGTCCATTCCATCGCCTGCCGGAAATCAACATTCGACGCCCGGATGACGCCCTTTTCGACCTTCAATTCAGGCGCGAATTTGTAACGCGAGACCGGATTCGCGACGAATTGCGCGAACTCGCCAGCCACCAGATCCACCCAGCCAGGGGCCGGACGGACCAGGAAACTGGACGGACGGGACAGGTATTTTGGCGTGCGTTCAGCCACAGCTCGGATCCCCTTGGTCGTTGATTGGAACCGGGAATACCGGAATTCATCGCGAATTACCAAAACCTTTTTCCCCGGGCCGGCGCGGGGAGGCCCTAATCCCGCGACCGCTTTTGCCGAAAAAACCGTCAACGCATTCCGGAGATGACCGCGTGGCAGGCGCAGCCAAAATCTACAAACCCGGTGATGTCGTCTTCAAGGCCGGCGACAAGCCTGACGGCATGTACATCGTCCGCAAGGGCGAACTGCAGGTTTTTCTGGACGAGAGCGGCAAGCAGGTTGTCCTGGCCAACGTCCCCGAAGGCGGAATCGTCGGCGAGATGGCGCTGTTCGACAAACAGAACAGATCCGCCTCCGTCAAGGCCAGCAAGCCATCCGAAGTGACGCAAATCACCGTCACGGACTTCGAGGGACTGATGAAACAGATCCCCAAGTGGTTTGTGACGCTCATGGGCGCGTTGTCGGAACGCCTGCGTGTAACCAACGAGCGATTGCAGAAAGCCGAGGCCGGCGGCGGCAAACCAATGCAAAGCGCCCTGCGACTGATCGCGGTTCTCGACCTGATCTGGGCAAAGCACGGCGAGAAGGACGAGAAAGGTAAATTCGTCGTCAACAAGAAGACCCTCACCAGCCTGTTCGTGGAAACACTCCTTGAGAACCAGGCCCGGGTGGAAGCTTTCCTCAAGATCCTCGCCGACAGCGAGACCCTGGTGAACGCGACGGACGCCCACAAGCAGCCCGCGTGGGCCATGCCGAATCGCGCCTTCGTGACCCAATTCCCGCAGTTTGTCGCCGAGTTCCAGAAGGGAAATCCACCCGCGCCCTGCATGGACGAAAAGACTCTGAAGATCATGCAAACCGCGGCCGCGCTGGCGCCAAAAAATCCTTATGATCCGGCCAGTGTGCCGATCGCGCAAATCTTTGAGGAACTGAAGGTCGAGAGCGACAAGATCCCGGACTGGCGCAAGGGGATCGAAATGTTCAAATTCACCGGAAAATCATGCTCGATCACGCAAACGAGCGAAGGCGAAACCCTCAAGGTCGTCAAGGCCGACATCGGGCGCCTTTACCGGTTCCACCAGATGCTCTCGGCGTTCATCAACCAGAGTTTTTAAAAAATTTCTTTATTTTCAATTACTTGTACAAGGCCGAGCCCAGAACGGCCTTGAGCCAGACGACACCCGCCAGGCACAGGCCCAGAGTCAGGATCTGGCGCGCCAGACGGCGCTTCCAACGACTGAATCGCACTGATTTCGCTGCGTTGACACTCATATCCATAATTGCTAGTTTCCGCCGGCCTCAAAGAAGGAGCAAGCATTATAATGAAAGCCACGGTTGAATCCCTCAATTCGGTCCAGCGCCGCATCCAGGTCGAACTTTCGCCAGAGACCGTAAACAGCGCCTTCGAGGACGCCTACCGCCGCATCCAGAAGAAGGCTCACCTGCAGGGTTTCCGCCCGGGCAAGGCCCCGCTGAACCTGATCAAGAAGTTCTACGGCGGCTCTGTCGCCAGCGAAGTCGGCGAGAAACTCGTCAACCAGAACATCTTCAAGGTGATCAGCGAGAACAAGATCAACATGGTGGCATCGCCCGTCCTCGAGAAGGCGGACCTGCCGGCAAACGACAAGGCTTTCCACTTCACGGTGGTTGTCGACGTCATGCCGGAAATCACGATCCCGGACTACAAGGGCCTCGAAGTCAGCTGCGAGACGTTCCCGGTGAACGAGGAAGCAATCGGCAAGCAAATCGAGGACCTCCGCAAGCGTTCCGCGAAGAAAATGCCGCTCGGCGCCGATGTGGTCGCCGGGAAAGGCCACGCCGTCAAGATCCGCCTGAAGGCCTTCCGCGAGGACGGTACCGAGATCAAGGGCCTGCCGACGGACGACATCGACTCGACCCTGGGCGACAGCCAGCTGGTCCCGGAACTCGAGCAGACAATCCACGGCATGAAGGTCGGCGAGACGCGCGAAACGACGGTCAAGCTGCCAGAAGACTTCGCGGACAAGGCGATGGCCGGAAAAGGCCTGAAGTACGAAATCACCCTTTCGGAAGTGGCCGAGCTGCAACTGCCGGCGGCCGATGACGAGCTCGCCAAGGACTTCGAGTTCGAGAGCCTCGACAAGTTGAAGGACAACATCCGCGAGCGCATGACCTCGCAGTTGGCGGCGCAGCGCCGCAACGCGCTGGAGGAAAAAGTCCTCGACAAGCTGCTCGAGAAGGCGCCGTTTGAAGTCCCGCCGAGTCTCGTCGATGAGGCCATCGACGGCATGATCAAGGAACGCTTTGCCGGTATGGAAGGCCCGGAACTGAAGAAAGCCCTGTTCGACGAGAACATGCGCAAGGAGATGCGTCCGGTGGCGCGTCGCCGCACCCAGAACAGCCTCATGCTGGTGAAGATCGCGCAGAACGAGAAGATCGAAGTCACCGTCGACGACGTGAAGAATTACATCCAGCGTCAATACGGCGCGGCCGCCAGCCGGACCGATACGAACATTGATTCCCTGGTGAAGCTTCTGGGCGACCGGGTGAAGCAATCCCTTCTTTTCGAGAAGACCCTCGACCTGCTTATTAATTCAGCAGCCGTTAAGGATCTGCCCGCAAAAGCGTAAAACTGGCAAAGTCTTTAAAGTCAGCGGGTTCTCCAAAAATCCCGTGACCTCTGGAAACAGATGTCACGGGCTTTTTTTTGCAGAAATCCTTAGATGAACTAAAGGCGGACTGAACCGCGTCGATAAGACACGCGGGCCTTGTCAGCCCGAAGTCGCTGAATTAACGTAAGGATTCCGTCCGGTTCTGATTCGCTCACTCACTACGGGGATTGATCATGCCACTAGTTCCAATTGTCATTGAACAGACCAACCGCGGCGAACGTTCATACGATATCTACTCGCGACTCCTGAAAGACCGGATCATTTTCCTGGGCACGCCCGTCTTTGACGAAATCGCCAACATCATCATCGCCCAGCTTCTATTCCTTGAGAGTTCGGATCCGGACAAGGACATCCACTTCTACATCAATTCCCCGGGCGGCTCTGTCACCGCCGGTCTGGCGATCTACGATACGATGCGCATGGTGCGCCCCGACGTAAGGACGTATTGCATCGGCCAGTGCGCTTCCATGGGCGCGTGGCTGCTGGCGGCGGGGGCCAAGGGCAAGCGTTATGCCCTGCCGAACTCGCGGATCATGATCCACCAGCCACTGGGCGGCGCGACGGGCCAGGCGACAGACATCGAGATCCAGGCCCAGGAAATCATCAAGTTGAAATCGAAGATGACGCAAATCCTCTCGGATCATACGGGTCGCCCGACGGCGCAAATCCTTGAGGATATCGATCGCGATTACTTCATGTCCGCGGAAGAGGCCAAGGCTTACGGGATCGTGGACGAGATTGTTTCAGGTGCCGGCACCGACAAGAAGAAGTGAGTTGGACCTGGCGCGTTGATGGTTTGAATTTTTTTTCGAGTAACGGATTCCCCCAAGGGAGACAAGACACATGGCGGCCAAGGATTCAGGACTCCAGTGCAGTTTTTGCGGCAAGAGCCAGCGTGAAGTGAAGAAGCTGATCGCGGGTCCGAACGTTTACATTTGCGATGAGTGTATCCAGTTGTGCAACGACATCATCGCCGAGGAAGTCGAGAAGGACGAGATCCTGAATCCGTCGGGCAAGGTTCCGACGCCGAAGGAGATCAAGAAAATCCTCGACGATTACGTGATCGGCCAGGACGCGGCGAAAAAGACGCTCGCGGTGGCAGTTCACAACCACTACAAGCGCCTCGAATCAAACAAGGGCGCGAAGGGCACCGACGAAGTCGAGTTGTCAAAGTCGAACATCCTCCTGATCGGACCGACAGGTTCTGGAAAGACCCTGCTGGCGCAGACTCTCGCGCGCATACTCAACGTCCCGTTCACGATTTCTGACGCGACGAACTTGACCGAAGCCGGCTATGTCGGTGAGGACGTCGAGAACATCATCCTCAACCTGCTGCAGGCGGCGGATTACGATGTCGAGCTCGCGCAGCGTGGCATCGGTTACATCGACGAGATCGACAAGATCGCGCGCAAGGGCGAGAACCCGTCCATCACGCGAGACGTGTCCGGCGAAGGCGTACAGCAGGCACTTCTGAAAATCATCGAGGGTACGATCGCCAACGTCCCGCCGCGCGGGGGTCGCAAGCACCCGCAGCAGGAATTCCTGCAGGTGGACACGACCAACATCCTGTTCGTTTGCGGGGGCGCGTTCGCGGGCCTCGAGGAAATCATCGCCTCGCGCATCGAGGTTTCGGCCCTCGGTTTCGGCGCGACGATCCACTCGAAAACGCAGCGCGACGTGACCAAGTTGCTGGCTCAGGTGCGCACCGAGGACCTGATGAAGTTTGGTTTGATCCCGGAATTCATCGGCCGTCTGCCGGTGGTATGCGCTCTGGGACAGCTGGACGAGTCAGCGTTGCTGGACATCCTGACGCAGCCGAAAAACGCGATCGTGAAGCAGTTCCGGAAGCTGTTCAGCTTTGAAAACGTCGAGCTCAAGTTCACCGACGGCGCTCTGCGCGCGGTCGTGCAGGAGGCACTGAAGCGCAAGACGGGCGCGCGTGGCCTGCGAGCCATTCTGGAAGGCGCGATGCTGGAAGTGATGTACGACATGCCTGGACAGGAAGGCCTGAAGGAAGTCGTGATCACCGAGGAGACAATCGTCGAGAAGGGCGAACCAATCCTGGTTTTCCAGACGGATGAGGAACGGGCCGCCGCGGCCGCCAAGGAACCACCGCAGCGCGAGTTCGGAACCGGGCCGACGAAATAAGAGAAGATCCTTCGGCCCTTCGGGCCTCAGGATGACGGACGTCATCCTGACCCTGACCCTGACCCTGACCCTGACCCTGAGCGGAGCGAAGGGGAAGGGGAAGGGGAAGGGGAAGGATCCTGTCCGATGAATCATCAGTCCAAAAATTAAACACCGGTGCAGCAAACCCGCGCCGGTGTTGTGTTTTAAGGACCGCAAAGATGTCACTGCCCATATTTCACATTTCGTGCAATTGGTTCGATACCAGAAGTGTGAGAGTTGGCTGGACTGATTCATAAATTGGCTCTAAGCTGGAATGAAAACAAGTACTTAACGTACAAAATGCCTTGCGGCGGGGGTGACCTGTGAGCAGCACCAAAGACCCAAACGCATCGAAACCGGCGGAATCAACGGGATCTCACGAGACGATGCAGATTCCTCTTCTGCCGTTGCGCGACATCCTCGTCTTCCCCGCCACGGTCGTTCCGTTGTTTGTCGGCCGCGACAAGTCCATTGCCGCGCTTGAGCAAGCGATGGCCGGCAACAAGGAAATCCTGCTTGCGGCCCAGATCAAGGCGAAAACCAACGATCCCGCCGCCGAGGACATCTACAAGGTCGGGACAATCAGCACGATCCTGCAACTCCTGCGTTTGCCGGACGGAACCGTAAAGGTCCTGGTCGAAGGGCAGCGCCGTGCCCGCATCCTTGATTTCGTGAAAACGGAAGAATTCTTCATGGTCGAGGCCGAGGACCTCAAGGAAGACAAGACGCCCAGTGTCGAGGCGGAGGCCCTGATCCGTACGGTGAAGATGGCCTTCGACAACTATGTCCGTCTCAACAAGCGCATCCCGCCCGAGTTGCCGCTTTCACTGGCGCAGATCGATGACGAGAGCAAACTCGCGGACACGCTGGTCGCGCACCTGACCAACTTGAAGTTGCAGGACAAGCAGCGACTTCTTGAGGAGACCAATCCGCGGGCACGCCTCGAGGAACTCTACGGATTCATCCAGTCAGAGATCGAGATCATGCGCGTGGAGAAGAAAATCCGCGCCCGCGTGAAGCGCCAGATGGAGAAAACGCAGAAAGAATACTATCTGAACGAGCAGATGGCGGCGATCCAGAAGGAGCTCGGCGAGCGCGACGACGGCCGCGCCGAGATGGCGGAACTCGAGAACCTCATCAAGAAGAGGAAGCTTTCAGACGAGGCACGCGAGAAAATCACCAAGGAACTCCGTAAGCTCAAGATGATGTCCCCGATGTCGGCGGAAGCCACCGTAGTCCGCAACTACATCGACACCGTCTTGTCACTGCCATGGGGCGAGTTCACCACGGAGAAGCGTGACATCAAGTTCGCCGAAGATGTGCTGAACAAGGACCACTACGGACTGCGCAAGGTCAAGGACCGCGTCCTTGAGTATCTGTCCGTGCGCGCCCTCAGCACAGGCCTCAAAGGGCCGATCCTGTGCCTCGTCGGCCCCCCGGGCGTCGGGAAAACATCACTTGCCCGTAGCGTCGCGACATCGACGGGCCGCAACTTTGTTCGCATATCGCTGGGCGGCGTGCGTGACGAGGCCGAGATCCGCGGCCATCGCCGCACTTACATCGGATCGATGCCGGGCAAGATCATCATGGCACTGAAAAAGGCCGGATCGGCAAATCCGGTCGTTCTTCTCGACGAGATCGACAAGTTGAGCCAGGATTTCCGCGGTGATCCAGCATCGGCATTGCTCGAGGTCCTCGACCCGGAACAAAACCACACGTTCAACGACCATTACCTCGACCTCGACTTCGACCTTTCGAAGTGCTTGTTCCTGGCGACGGCGAACTCGCTGCACACGGTGCCAAAGCCACTCCTCGACCGCATGGAAGTGATTTCGCTTTCCGGTTACACGGAAGAGGAAAAGCTCGCGATCGCGCAGCAATATCTGGTCCCGAAGGAAATCAAGGAAAACGGCCTCGAGAAAAGTCACATCACGTTCCAGCCCAAAGCCTTGAAGGAAATCATCAGTTACTACACGCGCGAAGCCGGTGTGCGTAACCTCGAGCGCGAGATCGGCTCGGTCCTGCGCAAGGTCGCGCGCAAGCACCTCAAAAAGGCTGCCGGCGGCACGGATGTCGAAGAGAACCATGAGGTCGAGCCAGCTGAATCTCTGGCCGAAGAGGGCGTTCCGGAGGCGAGGGCTGAGTTTGTCGACCAGCGTCCAGACGAAGGGGCGGGCGCCAAGAAGAACGGCGAAACGGAAGTTCCCGCCGCACCGGTTCCGATCCTCGTCATCACGGAAACCATCACGGACAAGTCGATCTCGAAATACCTCGGGCCGCGCAGGTTCCGTGTCGGGGTTCAGAGCAGCGCCAACGAAGTCGGTATCTGCACAGGCCTCGCATGGACAGAAGTGGGTGGCGACCTGCTGGTGACCGAAGTCGCGATCCTGCCGGGCAAAGGCAAACTGACGATCACGGGTAAACTCGGCGAAGTTATGCAGGAGTCGGCCCAGGCGGCGTTGAGCTACGTGCGTTCGCGCGCGAGTTTCCTGGATCTGGAGCCAGACTTTTACCAGAAGATCGATATCCACATTCACGTTCCGGAAGGCGCGATCCCCAAGGATGGTCCGTCGGCCGGCCTGTGCATGGCGACGGCTCTCACCAGCGCGCTTACCAAACGTCCCGTCAGCAAAGACGTGGCGATGACCGGCGAGATCACGCTGCGTGGCCGCGCCCTGCCGATTGGCGGGCTGAAGGAGAAAATCCTGGCGGCTCACCGCGGCGGGATCAAGAAGGTCATCATCCCGAAAGAAAACGAGAAAGACCTGCACGACATCCCGAAAAACATCCTTAAGGAAGTCGAGGTCATTCCCGTCGAGCACATGGACTCGGTCTTGATGCACGCGCTGGCCTGGGACCAGCCGGTTGAGACCGAGGCCGGTGTCGTAAAGCCGGAACCGGGAAAGCCGGACAAGTTGTTTGAGAAGTTGCGTGCCATCGCGGAAAAGACGGCATCGAAGTCGCCGACGCCTAACCTGGCGCATTGATGTTACGCAACAAACGCGGACTGATCCTCGGGGTGGCCAACGAGTTTTCGTTGGCCGCCTTTATTTCAGCCAAGGCGCAAGCCGCCGGTGCCGATCTGGGATTCAACTTTCTTCCGGACGCTTCATCGAGAGGCGCCAAGGCCGAAAAACGCGTGCGTCGCGTCACGGATCCGCTGGAACCGAAATTCGTGTTCCCTTGCGATTTGACCAGCGACGAGTCGATCGATATTTTCTTCACGGCACTGCAGGGCGAATGGCAGCACTTCGATTTCATGGTCCATTCCGTCGCGTGGGCGCCTCTGGCTGATATCCTTTGTCGCACCACAGACGTCAGCCGGGCTGGTTTTCGCGAGGCCATGGATATCAGTGTTTACAGTTTCCTGACTGCCGCACGGCGTGCAGCGGAACTGATGCCGCGCGGCGGTAGCATCATGACACTCAGTTATTACGGCGGCGAGAAAGTCGTCGCGGGGTATAACCTGATGGGTGTCTGCAAGGCGGCCCTTGAGTCCGCCGTCCGTTACGCCGCGAGTGAACTCGGTCCGCGCGGAATCCGCGTCAACTCCATCAGCGCAGGTCCCGTAAAGACCCTGAGCGCCAGCGCCGTCGGCGCAACAGGCGACAGCGGTGGGATCGACGACATGATGCGCCTTCACCAACTTGTCTCACCCCTGCGCCGCAATATCACGGGCGGCGATGTCGGCGATGTTGCCTGCTGGCTGGCCTCAGACCACGCCGCCGCCATCACGGGGGAATTGATCCATACTGACGCCGGATACAATATAATGGGCGGAGCGCCGCGAGACCTTCACGGATAATCGAACGCCTTGCACACCCGCACCATGCCGAGGCACCACTGGAAATTCGGATTCCGTGCCTTGTTGGTGCAGTCCGGAATTCCTCCCGCGTCTACATGACCTGCCGGGCAGGCAGGCGCCGCGGCATGTTGGTCAATGCCGAGAATTCCGACATTCTTGAGAACCTTTTCATTCTGTGCCAGCGCGCCGGCGTCTTTTGTCTGCTTGCACCAGACGATCTCACGGTACGCGTTTGGATCCGTGTTCGGCCCCGTCGAGACGCCGATCCGGTGCCCTTGGGGCTGGCCCGGAACTGTTGCCGGCTCCCAACCTGCCGGGCAATGACTACCCTCGAAAAGATGGAAATTCACCACCGGACGGACGTCCGTCCCAGTCTTCGCGCACACAGGGCGGTTGCCGTAACACTGCGGACCGAAACCGGGCGTGACATAGCAATCGCCGATCGCCGCCACCTGGCGGAACCCTTGAGGACACGCGATGGCAGAACGGCCCTCGCGGCAATTGTTCGACGGACTTGCCGGCAATCCACATGATCCGGGACCGTTGCCGCCGATGATGAATTCGGTCATCGGTTTCGACGCGCCCGTCGTCTCGACAATCGGCTTGCTGTCGGATGCCGGAGACTCCAGCGTAGACGATGGCGATGGTGACACAATGACGATCGGCTTGCCCTCCGCTGATGGCGTCGCCTGCAGATCCTCACCAAGTTTCGGGGACGTGCGCGATTCCCCGGAGCGCGATGAATCGACGGCCTTTTTCAAGCATCCCGTCATGGCGACAATCAACAATGCCGGAATCAGCGCTGAACGAGTTTCCTGATTTCTGCTGAATGCCATCGGGATCACCTCGAAAAGTCAGTTTTGCGGTCAACCGACCGCAGATTTCATCGGCCAATCCGCGAAGGCTTTTAGTTCTTTCGCCAAGCCCCGCCACATTTATCAATACTTACCGCGGTTTAGGATGATATTTTGGCGGAGAAACCGGCGAATGGCCGGGGCCTGGGCCGACACGGCCGAAGATGATTCCAGGGTTCCGAGAGAACTGATTCCAACAACTTCTCCGGCCGCGTTGAACCAAGGCCCCCCTGAATCGCCACTGCCGAGAATCGCAGAATGTTTCTCAGGACCGTTTTTCCCGGTCCTGACTTCGATGTGAGTTCCGCGGAATCCATGAACCTTGTTGCTCCCGGCACGGAGTACGCCGCCCGATCCCGAGTCTTCCTCTATTGCCCGGCCGTAACCAACCATGGTGATCCGGTCTCCGCGACGCGATCCCGTCGCGGCAATGCGCGCGACAGGTCGATCTGTTCGCGGCGCGAAACGCACCATAGCGACATCGTGATCATAGTCCGGATCTGCAATCGGCCCCGAACCATAGCCCTCGTGAACCATAATCGCCTGTGATGTCTCGCCGTCTGGTTCGAGGCTGACTTCACCCGGCAACAAATCCGTCCCGTCATTCCAACGGACGCAATGGGCCGCGGTCACCAGGTGCAATTCGTCGATGAACACTCCCGAACACCGCCCCCCCGCAACGTTCAGCAACCGCACCGCCTGCCATTCCCGGGGAATACAGGAAACCTCCGTGCCGCCGATGATCGCAGGCGCTGGAATACAGCTGGCCGCGAACGCGGGATTCCCGATCCGGGCCAGAAAGAACAGGATGACGATTTGCGAAGCGTACCGCATGGACCGTCTGGTGCAAATTCAGTGCTACGTCGATTGCCGGTCCGGGCCAGCCACTGCGACCCATACGAGAACCGCGTCGTCCAACGGCACAGGAATGACACGGGCATTTGACACAGTCCCCGCGGGTGTCATTGGCCCGGAATCAACGAGAACACGGAGGGAAAGTTCAGCGCCTGTGTCATTTCGCGCGACATGCGCCAGCTCAGCGTCAAGAAACCAGAACCGCTTGCGACCCAGTGGAAAATGGCATTTGAACAGCGCTTCCTTGGCGGCAAACACCTCTGCGACCGAGATCGAACCAGACGCGACCAATTCAAGGTCCCTTGGCGTACAGATCTTCTCCGCGAGTTCAGCCCGAATTCTCGACGGGCGCTCAAGGTCGATACCAACGGAACGAAACACGTCGCGAGGTGCCGTCGCCACAATGACGTCCCCCAGACTGTGACTCACGGAACCAACGAGGCCCTCCGGCCAGCGGATGACCCCGTCGCCGTCACGCGGAGGGTCGACATCCTGGGCAGAGGCTTTCCGGACCAGGTAGCGGGCGCGAAGGAACTCCTGTCGCCGGGCGGGATGGGTTATCTGACGGAGCTGCCTGTGACTCTCGTCAGAGAGACCCGAGGCAAGGGATGCCTCGTCAACCGGAAAGTCATGCGTCAAACACAGAATGCGTGGTGGACCGGCGGCAATTTCAATGAAAGGGGACAAGGTCAGAACTCAGATTCGTCCGGTTACCTGAAAATACACAATCGAGGAGAACGGCATCTCGCCGAATTCACTGCCTGCCTTGCCGCTGAAAAAGCTCGGGGTGAGGGCCATTGAGATCAGTGGCGACACCGCGCGGCGAATCTCGATGCTGCTGAATGTGCTCCGGTCATCAAGATTTTGCAAGACCGACGCGCCAACGCGCGTCTTTGGTAAGGCGTCCTCGTCGTGATACGCGAGGTACGCATAACGGCGCCCGAGAAAGCGCGAATCCGGCTTCTTGTCGGCATTCGAGTCATCAAGTGACGCGATGTAGGCGAAGAAATCCTTGAACTCGCCCGGCGTCAAACCGCCCTGGTTTTGCATGAATTCAAGCGTCGTCGACCGTTTGCCAGACACGACAACGCGCCCGCCCGCCAAGGCGAGCAGGCAGGGGTCGGTTTGTTTCAACGAGGAGTAGGCGCGCTCGCGCTGGACTGACACATCCCGTTGACGCGACTGTTGACGCGCGTCGACATGAACTTCAAGGTTATCTCCGAGAACAAACCTGGACGCCGAAAATCCCGTGGTCAGGCCGTCATCCACCTGGGATGTCATCTGCAATCGCAAATCGGCGCCCGCCACCTGGGCTTGCGACTGCAACCAGGCCTTGCCCTTGCCCGCCATCGCGGCGCGCAGCGGAATGAACCCGAGGCCAAGTTTCCAGCCACTGCCAGAGGTCGAGACGCGGGTGAAAAATTTGCCCTCGCGCTGATACAAGGGATCGATCAGGTCCTTGTCCTCGTTCAGCAGATCCGAGGGATTCATGAGGATTCCGGGGCCGTCGTACTCGACCTTCTTTCCGGTGGTCAGGGTCCATCGCCCGCCGCTCATCTGGGATTCGATGAATGCCTGGTGGATGATGAGCTCCACCGGGCTGTTGGGCGCGGATCGCGGGGTGCGGATGCCGGCCTCGAATACGGCGGAGTCCTCGTAGTCCCAGGTCGAGTCAAACCGGAGCGTCGCGTACATCTGGTCAACAAAGTCCTTGTCCTCGGTCTTGCGGTGGAACACCGCGGACGCGCGACGCCCGAGCGACGACATGCGGTAGATGACCTCGGGGCGAATTCGCGTGACCGGTTCCGTCGCTTCCGGAGCCGTTTCCGATGACGCGGCGGCAAATGCAGTTGGCGCGGCAAGGAGGAGGAAAACAAGAGAAGACAGGATTCTTCGGCCTGTGGCCTCAGAATGACGGACGTCATCCTGAGCCCGAAGGGCGAAGGATCTTTTCCCTCCGAGGTCTCGAAAATATTTCATGACGCGGCGACTCCATGCGTGGGGTTGACCCGGGTCGTTTCGCCAGAGGCCAGTTTCGCCACAGCGGCCGCATCCGGAATGACACCGGCGTCGACATCCTTGTTATAGGATTCCTCGTAGTGATCGGGATTCGCGAGGCGCTTGTCGATCTGCTCCAGGACATACCTGGAATGCTTGTAGAAGTGCGTGTAGATGCCGACCAGGCGCATGCCCGCGTCAAACCTCGCCGGGCCATATGGCAACATCCTGATGAGACTCTTCCAGAAATGCCAGCGCAGGTCAGGATCGCGATTCATGAACTTGATCAGGTTCCAGAATCCGAGGAGATTCCGTTTCCACTCGAACAGCGAGGGGATGTGGAGGCTCTTCGTGCGAAGGCGCCGCGTCGTTTCGATGGCACGGGCAAAGTATGATGCAGGAGAATACACGCTGGCGATCACGTTCCGGTACTCACTCAGGATTTCGTTTGTAGGGCGTTTTGTCACGAAATTCAGACCGGAAACCGTGTGGTCACCGGCAACCGCCGAATGGATCACAAGGCGGTATTCCTTCTGCTCCGGCGGCACGACAATCCCGCGCGAGTCCAGGAGGCGACCCTCCTTCTGAAGGCGCTTTGTAAGCTGCGTATTGGGCAATGCGACCAGAAGTCCTACGGTGGCCATGCAGATCGTCGTGTCCTCAATGCACTTGATCATGCGATGGTCCATGCCGGGTTTTTCGGAGTCGAAACCCATGATGAATCCACCGAGGGCGACGATTCCGTATTTGTAGAGCATGTTCACGCGCTCGACAATCGGGTGCATGGTGTTCTGGCTCTTCTGGGTCTGCATCAAGACCTCGGGGTCCGGCGTCTCGATGCCCATGAAGACCATGCGGAAATCCGCGGCCTGCATCAACTCGAGGAGCTTGACGTCATCGCCAAGGTTCATGGAGGCTTCCGTCGCGAAGAAAAACGGATACTTCGAGGCTTTCTGCCAGTCGATGACGTGGGGAAGCAACTTCTTCACGTTGCGCTTGTTGCCAATGAAGTTGTCGTCGACAAAATAGATCGATCCCCGGTAACCGCAATCGTGGATTGCCTGCAACTCGGCAAGGACTTGTTCAGGCGTCTTGGTCCGGGGAACGCGCCCGTAGAGCTCGATGATGTCGCAGAACTCGCAATTGAACGGGCATCCGCGTGAGTATTGCAGGCCGACTTCAACGTAGTTGTTGAAATCCAGCAAATCAAAGCGTGGAACCGGGCTTTTTGTCACGTCAGGTTTTTTGTCGGTCTTGAATATCCCGCGGGGGTTGCCGGCCCGCCACGCGTCAAGCCATTCCGGGATGACATTCTCGCCCTCGCCAATGATGATCGTGTCGGCGTCCGCGTACAGGTCTGGCTGACTTGTTGGCTCGGGTCCCCCGACAACAACAAACTTGCCGGTGGCCTTGGCGCGTTTGATGGTGTCCATCAGGCCCTGTTGTTGAGGCAACATGCCGCCGACACAAATAATGTCGGCCCAGTTCCACATCTCATCGCTGAAATCCTGGGCGTTCAGGTCCATCAGCTTGATGTTCCAATGCTGCGGCAGAAGGGCCGCCACCGTGATCAGGCCAAGAGGCGGACTCGGTGTCTTGGCATTGATGAGTTCCGCCGCTGCGACGTAGTTCCAGTAACTGTAGGGCGGAAATTTCGGCGAGACGAGAAGGCAATTCAATGCCGAGTCGGGGTGCTTTGGATGCGCGGAAAGGCCCATGCTCCCACTCCTGGATTTTCAGCGAATTCAATTATTTAGGTGTACTTCAAGGATAAACCACCCGGTCCCTGAATTCCACTTTAGCTGGTCTTGGCGGGCAAAGTCCCGGCCATATTCCCCGGGGAATGGAGCTTGGATGACGGGGAAATTCCCTGGGGAATACGAGTCATGTCAGTTGCTTGACGGGATCAGGGGCGACATGTCAGAGGGCGTCAGCCCAACGAAAACCCGCCATCAATGGTGATCACCTGCCCGGTCATGAAAGATGCGTGGTCCGAGGCCAGCATCACCGCCCAGGCCGAAATATCATCGGGCCGGCCGAATCGTTTGATCAATTGATGATCAAGGATCAAATCCTTGGCGAGCCCGATGACTTCCTTGCTCATATCGGTCTCGATTACTCCGGGCGCGATACAATTGACGAGGATATTTCGTGACGCCAACTCGACCGCGAGACTCTGGGTCATGCTCTCCAATGCCCCTTTCGATGCCGCGTAATTGCTCTGTCCCCTGCCCCCACGCGAGGCCGCGATCGAGGAAATATTGATGATGCGGCCCCGGCGCTTCATCATCATCCCGCGGATGACGGCGCGCGAACAATACACCGCGCCCATGACGTTCGTCGCAAAAACATCGGCCCAGTCATGGTCCTCAAGCATCATGAACAGGTTGTCGCGAACGACTCCCGCGTTATTGACCAAAACATCAATGCCGCCAAAGGCGGACTCAATCTGGTCGCGCGCGCCTTCAACCGACTTCATGTCAGAAACATCGCACTGGATGGACAGGACCCGGGCCCCGGCAGCCTCGACTTCCTTCGCGACTCCCTGCGCAGCGGCCTCGCCGGCGCGCCAACTGATCGCGACATCCGCGCCTGCCCGCGCGAAAGCAATTGCCATCGCCCGTCCAAGCCCACGACTGCCCCCGGTGATCCAGATTTTTTTGCCACTCAGGTTGATGTCGAGCATTTGTGCCCCCAGGAAGTCTTCGCGCAATAATCGAAAAGCCTGTCACCGTAATCCTTGAAACCCGGACTCGTCCCGTGGGTCTCGCCCAGAACTTCCCGCGCCACCGCTGTGTCAAACACGCGCCCGCGCGAACCAAGATAAGGAACATGCCACGCGAGCGTCGTCAGGATCTCTCGCATCGAATGCCCGCACATGGCAAGCACCGGCCGTGAGAGCAAAAATCGCAATACCCAGGGCGGACTGAGAGGCAACGGCTTGCGCCCGAACGCCCGCCCCGCCGCCGCCATCACATCCACTGGCCCGGGCGCGTCCGCGCCGGAACACAAATGCAACGTCTTCCCGGCCGACACGCCAACCGGCAATTCGCACAATCTGACGATCGCGGAGGCAACAAAATCGCTGGGTACGATGTCGATCCTGGCATCACGCGCTACCGGGGCGCGGGGCACCACGTCACGCAGCCACAACCGGATCACGGAATACACAACGCGAAAATGGAGTGTAAATCCGCTGCGACTGTCACCCACAACAATCGACGGACGCACGATCGTCCATGGAATTCCCGAAGCCCGCACCAGGCACTCGGCCTCCCACTTTGATTGCTCGTACGCGTTGTTGAAATCAGATGATCTGCGCTCTCCGGTATCCGGTTCACCCTCACGGATGAAACCGCGGCGCTTTCCGGCAACGAAAGCCGTCGAAACATGGATGACCCTGCAATCCGGCCCGGGGCCGCCTGCCGGACTGGCCCCCATGACCGCCTCGATCACTTTCGCAGTCAGTCCAACATTGATCCGCCGGCTCTCGGCCAGAGTCAGGTCGAAAGCCGTGTCGGCAGCACAGTGAACAATCACGACGGGATGGCCAGCAGCCTGGCTCGCGAGCACCTCGCGCAAATCCGCCCAGGTCACGCAGCGGATGCCGTCGCCAAACTCAGCAAGACTCGCCACCTGGCGGACCGCGCCTGCCCGCACCCATCTTGAGAAGACCTGGTCCATCCTCTGACGTGGGTCCATGGCATGTTTCTCACGGACGACCGCGACAATTCTGGATCCAGGAACTCCCTTGTCGCGAAGGCAACGCAAAACCTCAGACCCGATGAAACCGTTGGCGCCGGTGATGATGATGGAACCCGGAAAAGCCATTTTTCGTCAGGCCTTGGAGATGACAAGGCCGCAGGAGATGCCAAGGAAACTGCGCTGGGTCACCAGTGCCTGACGTGCACCGGGACATTCCTGCTTGTCGCCGGAAATGGACGGTCTCGATTCGGGCCTTGTGTCACACGTCGAGTCATGCGTCGCGTCATGCCCCGAGAAATTGAAGGTCGGCGGCACGGATTCGCGCGCCAGGGCATCCATGGCGGCAATGCATGAGGCGACGCCTGCTGCCTCCCCGAGCTCGCCCGTCACCGACTTTACGGACGCCAGCGCGACCCCGTCCACAAGAGTTTGCGCGTACGCGTCGAGCTCCACCGCGTCCGACCGGATCACGCCGTTGCCGTGGCCGATCACCAAATCCGGCGCATACCGTTTTTGACCCTTCAGCTCATGCGTTTTGACACCAGCCTCACGGCACGCGCGGCGGACAGCACTGGCAAGACCCGGGGCAGCTTCCTCCTGCATGAATTCCACGGGGCCGTCACTTCCCGTGCCGTATCCGTCAACAAAACCCCAGATATGCGCCCCACGCGCCCTGGCATGCGATTCTTCCTCGATCATCAAGAACGCCGCGCCTTCACTGAGGACCGTGCCACAACGATCGCGGTCGTATGGACGCACAACCTCGGCGGCCGACCACGGCAACTCGGCGGAACGCGCGAGGTAACCACTGTTCACGCCTGTCGCGACATGGAAAGGTTCCACCGGCGATGCCACCCCGCCCGCAAGGCACAAGTCCGCGCGCCCGGCCTGGATGCTGCGGAATGCCTCGCCGACCGCGCGCAGGCCACTGACGTTGAAATCCATGAAATTCGAGTTGACCCCGCGAATGTCGAGGGCAATCGCCGTGAAGCATAGCGTGTTATTCATCAGCGTCTGCAACACGACCATGGGATTCACCAGGTCCATCATGTCGATGCCGAACTTCAAACTGTCAAAAACCCCGTCCTGCACGCACTGACGCACGAGCGGGAAATAAGGTGTGAGATCCTTGATCTGGGTACTGCCCGCCCCGACGTACATCCCGAAGCGCTGCGGGTCAAAGTTGCCGGATCCCGGCTTGATGCCGCCATCTGCCGCGGCACCCAGAGCCGTCACCAGGCCAATGACATCCTTGCGCGTCAGGATCTTCTTTACTTTCCGGTCAGGCAACCTGGACGCGGGCGGTTCCGGACATTCCCCGGCGTATTTTACCGCCGTACCAGCCAGGCCCGTCGCCGGGCCGACTTCGCCAAAATGCGTCCGTCCTTCGCGCCAGCTGGCGATGTTCACGGCAAGGTCGTCCCCGATCGCGGTGGAAATCCCCATGCCGGTGATGGCAACGCGGCGCAATTTCGTAGTCATGAGCGGACCTCATGGCGGGTGACGAGCACCGCTGAATTTGATCCACCAAACCCGATCGAATTTGACAGGGCAGCGCGCAATGGTTTGCTGACTTCAAATGACTTCGAATGATGCGGAACAAAGTCAAACGCGCAACCCGCGATGGGGTGGTCCAGGTTTATCGTCGGCGGCACTTTCTGGTCGCGCAGGGCCAGGACGCAAAACATCAACTCCAACGCGCCCGCCGCGGAGATCAAGTGTCCCGTCGTTGACTTGGTTGACGAGACGCACAGGTCCGTGCGTTCTTCGCCAAACACCCGCTGGATCGCGAGGCACTCGATACGGTCGTTGAGTTCAGTCGATGTGCCGTGAGCGTTGATGTAACCGACAGCATCCGGTGTCAGTCCGGCCATGGCGACGGCATCTTGCATCGCCTCAACCGTCCCGCGACCGTCCGGTGGCAAATCCGTGATTCTGAACGCGCTCTCGGTCTCGCCAAAACCAGAAAC
>Ga0214921_10000482_pt1 | contig 74065 bp, 85 predicted proteins | sample LL1505_MetaG_FD_177992 | JGI IMG/M metagenome (GOLD analysis project Ga0214921, IMG submission 177992) | Freshwater microbial communities from Lake Lanier, Atlanta, Georgia, United States - LL-1505 | ecosystem: Environmental > Aquatic > Freshwater > Lake | place: USA: Georgia | collected... | reverse complement strand
TTAAGACAGTTCAGCTAATTCAAATTATTGGAGCGAAAAATGCAAGCCCAAGGAAAAATTGTTCAATGTATTGGTGCCGTGGTTGACGTGGAATTTCCACGCAATCAAATGCCCAAAATTTATGATGCCCTCAAAATGGACGGCTCTGCCCTGACATTGGAAGTGCAGCAACAACTCGGTGACGGCGTGGTGCGAACCATTGCACTGGGTTCATCCGACGGCCTGCGCCGCGGCTTGATGGTGTCCAACACCGGCAACCCCATCACGGTGCCTGTGGGCAAAGCCACATTGGGCCGCATCATGGACGTGCTCGGTGCGCCCATCGACGAGCGTGGCCCTGTCAGTCAAGAGCTCACAGCGTCTATTCACCGCAAAGCACCTGCTTATGACGAGTTGAGCCCATCACAAGAGCTGCTGGAAACCGGCATCAAGGTGATTGACTTGGTTTGCCCATTCGCCAAGGGCGGTAAAGTGGGTCTGTTCGGTGGTGCCGGTGTGGGCAAAACCGTGAACATGATGGAACTGATTAACAACATCGCCAAGGCGCACAGCGGCTTGTCCGTGTTCGCCGGTGTGGGTGAGCGTACCCGTGAAGGCAACGACTTCTATCACGAGATGGCTGACTCTGGTGTGGTGAACTTGGAAAACCTGCCTGAGTCCAAAGTGGCCATGGTGTACGGTCAGATGAACGAGCCACCAGGCAATCGTTTGCGCGTGGCCCTCACAGGTTTGACCATTGCTGAATCGTTCCGTGACGAAGGCAAAGACGTGTTGTTCTTCGTGGACAACATCTACCGTTACACATTGGCCGGTACCGAAGTGTCCGCCTTGTTGGGCCGTATGCCTTCTGCGGTGGGTTACCAGCCTACATTGGCCGAAGAAATGGGCCGCTTGCAAGAGCGTATTACGTCCACCAAAGTGGGCTCCATCACTTCCATTCAAGCCGTTTACGTGCCAGCGGACGACTTGACCGATCCATCTCCTGCCACCACCTTCGCTCACTTGGACTCCACCGTGGTGTTGTCTCGTGACATCGCTTCTTTGGGCATCTACCCCGCGGTCGATCCATTGGACTCTACCAGCCGTCAGCTCGACCCCTTGGTCGTGGGCGTGGACCACTACGAAACAGCGCGTGCTGTTCAAGGCACATTGCAGCGTTATCGCGAACTGCGCGACATCATTGCCATTATGGGTATGGACGACTTGGCACCCGAAGACAAGTTGGCTGTGGCCCGTGCCCGTAAGATTCAGCGTTTCTTGTCTCAGCCTTTCCACGTGGCTGAAGTCTTCACAGGCTCACCCGGCAAGTACGTCACATTGGCCGAAACCATCCGCGGTTTCAAGATGATTGTGGCTGGCGAGTGCGATCACTTGCCCGAGCAAGCGTTCTACATGGTCGGTACCATTGACGAAGCCTTCGAAAAGGCCAAGAAAATGGCGTAAGCCATTTTTGTAAACCCTTTCCAAGGAACAAACTATGAACACCATCCGCGTTGATGTGGTCAGTGCCGAAGAGTCCATTTTCTCAGGTGAAGCCCGCTTTGTGGCCTTGCCAGGTGAAGCGGGCGAGCTGGGCATCTACCCCCGTCACACCCCTCTGATTTCACGCATCAAGGCTGGCTCTGTTCGCATTGAAAAAACCGATGGCACCGAAGAATTTGTCTTTGTGGCTGGCGGTGTTTTGGAAGTGCAACCCGACCATGTGACGGTGTTGTCAGACACTGCGATTCGCGGCAAAGACTTGGACGAAGAGAAGGCCAATGCTGCCAAGGCCGCCGCAGAGGACGCACTTCGCAATGCCAAGTCTGACATCGACATGGCACGTGCGCAAAGCGAGTTGGCTGTGTTTGCAGCGCAACTGGCTGCCTTGCGCAAGTTCCGCTTGAAAAAATAAAATAGCAACGTCTCATGCGTTGACACGTTTTCTGAAACCCGGCGCATGCCGGGTTTTTTGTTGAGAAAGACAACATGCGCAAAGCCAAACTTCAAGCCGCTACTCTGGGTGGCAACCCCGACGATATCGAGGCCGCGTTTTACGACGCACTCAGACAAGGCGACATCGAGCGCCTGATGGCGTGTTGGGCGGATGAAGAAGAAATTGTCTGTGTCCATCCTGGTGGTCCTCGGCTCATTGGTTCGGGCGCCATTCGGGCAACTTTTGAGGCCATGTTTGCCAACGGCACTGTGCAAGCGCATGCCACCCATGTGCACAAAGTTGAATCATTGGCCAGCGCCATGCACCACTTGGTCGAACGTGTCGAAGTGCTGGGCGCTGACGGCCCGCAAACAGCCTATGTACTCGCCACCAATGTGTATCACAAGACACCGCAAGGCTGGCGCATGGTGGCGCATCATGCTAGCCCCGGCACACCCACCCCGCCTGCCGAAGTCTCGACCAGCGCAGCGGTTCTCCATTGACAGACTACGTGGCCCCTCTGTGGCTACCGGGTGGCCATTTGCAAACCATTTGGTCGGCCAAGGTTTCGCGAAGGTATGTGAACAAACCTGTTTGGCGCAGAGAGCGATGGACCACACCCGATCACGACTTTGTTGACGTCGATTTTTGTGAAACGGCACCCAGTTCAAAAACCAAGCCCTTGCTGGTGCTCTTCCACGGCTTAGAGGGTTCGTCCACCAGCCATTATTCACAGGCATTTGCAGATTGGGCCTTGCACCATGAGTGCGACATTGCCATGCCGCATTTCAGGGGCTGCAGTGGCACTCTTAATTTGGCGCCGCGGGCCTACCATTCCGGCGACCACGAAGAAATTGATCGATTGCTGCGCCAATTCAAACAATTGGCAACATCACAACAGCGTCCAGGCCTGCTGGCTGCGGGCGTGTCCTTAGGCGGCAATGCCCTGATGCGATGGGCTGGCGAGCAAGGACGGGCGGCACAAACAGTGGTGAATGCGGTGGCCGCCATCTGCGCACCGTTGGACCTGACGGCCAGTGGCCACGCCATTGGGCGCGGCTTCAACCGACAGGTCTATACGCGAATGTTTTTACGTTCTATGAAGCCCAAAGCACTGGCCAAATTGAAGCAATATCCGGGCTTGTTTGATTCTGGAAAAATGCTGGCCGCTACAAATTTGTATGAATTCGACAATGTGTTCACGGCCCCCCTTCATGGTTTTAAAAACACCGACGAGTATTGGCAGCGCGCTTCTGCGTTGCCGCACATGGCCAACATTGAAGTGCCTGCGTTGGCCTTGAATGCCCAAAACGATCCGTTTGTACCAGCAGAAAGCCTTCCAACACACCATCAAGTCAGTCCCAAGGTCACTCTGCGGCAGCCACAAGATGGCGGACACGTGGGCTTTGCCAGCGGTTTTATGCCGGGCCATTTACAGCAAATGCCCAAAGACGTTGGGGCTTGGCTTTTGAGCCACATCACTTAAAGTCTGGCCATGGACGATTTGGTAAAACAAGCGATGGCCAAGTGGCCCCACGTGCCCGACTGTTATGGCTGGCTCGGATTGGATGAGCGCGGTCATTGGTATTTGCGGGATGATGCTGCACAGGCACAAGGCTCATTTCAAAGCGGCAAGCCCGGCGCCAAAGGATCCTTGTTGCAACATGAGAAACTGATCGAATTCATCCACCGCAACTATGCCGTGGCTGCCAATGGTGCTTGGTATTTTCAAAATGGTCCGCAGCGGGTCTACGTGGAATTGGCGCTGACGCCGTGGGTTTGGCGACTCACTTCAAACTTTGTCTTGACCGCGCAAACGGGCCAAACAGCGTCAGCACAGGCATGCTTCACCGACGAATTAGGACGGGTCTATTTCCAAACAGATCTGGGTTTTGGTTTGCTTCACACCTTGGATGTGGCCATTGCTGCAGATGGCTTGGCTTTAGGCGTGTGGTCACTCGAGGAACTTGAGTCCGCCAGCATGTCAACGCGCTTTGGCTATCTGGTCAGTCCTGCGCAGTGCCCAAAAAAACCGCTCTGATTCTCATCGAGCGGTTTGGAAAGCGTGCCCTCTTGAATGGGGCCAACTTTATTGAATTACTTTTTCTCTGCTGTGGGTGCTTCAGGTTCTTTGAACTTGCCACCGGCGGCTGCAGTCATGTAAACCACTGCGCGACCAATTTCAATGTCGGTGTAGTCGCCGCCGCCTTGAGCGCCCATCGCATTCTTACCCTTGAGTGCTGAATTGAGCAATGCGTCATAACCCGTTTTGATGCGAGGGGCCCAAGCAGCTGCATCGCCAAACTTGGGTGAGCCTGCGGCACCAACAGCATGGCACGCTGAACATTGGGTTTTGTAAACTTCCTCGCCTGCTTTGAGGGGGCGATTGGCATCGCGTATTTCAACGAAGCCAACTTTTTGAATGCGCTCTGCAACAGCGCGTTCTGTGTCGCCACCGGGTGCCGTTTTGTTGGCAGAGGTCACGTAGTAAACCAAGCCGATGATGACAAAAACCGGAATGATGAAGGAGGCAAAGCTCAGCATCAACATTTGCGTGGGAGTTTTGACCGGGCCTGTGTGGTCTTCATGGGCTTGGTCGTGGCTGTTTTCGCTCATGGCTTCCTCAGTGAATCTCTATTGAACTGTGTCCGGACGTTCGGAATTAGCTTCAAATTATAACCTCCGAGTATTGGGGTTGGCCCTGATATCCCGATTCAAAAATCATGAAATAAGGGCCGCATGCCATAATCCGACCTGAACATTTGCATTGAATCAGGCGCGGCTGTAGCTCAGTGGATAGAGTATTGGCCTCCGAAGCCAAGGGTCGTGGGTTCGATCCCCGCCAGCCGCACCAATTTTTTTAAAAGTGATTATTTATTCCAAAATTAAGAAGCAAATTTGAGCGCAGATAGTTATAATTTATATAAATTGATAACAACTCAACCCAAGATGAACCGCACACTTGCTTTGACACATACATTGGCATTGGCACTGACATGTTCGGCTTGCTCAAATCTCCCTACCGCCAGCCTCAGCACCGAGGTTATGCCCGGTGCCTACACCCCCCAAACACTCGACAGTGTCGACGCTGCCAAGTACAAAGCAGACAAAGCGCAGTGTTACAAGCAAGTGCAATCGACGGCAGAGTCCAGCATGTCAGATCACTACAACATCATTAAGTTCAGAGACTGCTTGGTGAAAAAGGGCTATGTCTTGTTGAGTTGAGTTGAGTTGAGTTGAGTTGAGTTGAGTTGAGTTGAGTTGAGTTGAGTTGAGTTGAGTTGAGTTGAGCGGGCGGGCTTGCGGGGCGGCGCGAGTGGAGGTTTTTCATTGATTTTTTCTGAGTGCAATCACACCCTCACTGGGATTCAGCAGAATGTCTTCTTTGCGGCGAGGTTTGCCAATGGGTGTCGTGGCAAGCCCCTTTTGTGAAGCCTCAATGTCTTCGGGGCTGGGGTAGTCGCCCAATAACCAATAGTCAAACACCCGCCTTGCAATGGGTGCTGCTTGCGCGGCGCCAAAGCCGGCGTTTTCAACCACGATGGCCAGCGCGATTTGGGGGTTGTCGGCGGGCGCAAAAGCCATGTACAGGGCGTGGTCACGTTGGTGCTCTTCAAGTTTGCTGGCGTTGTATTTGTCTTTTTGACCAATGGTGACTGCTTGGGCCGTGCCCGTTTTGCCGGCGCTTTGGTAAGGGGTACCAGCAAACACACGCGCTGAGGTGCCTTCTTTGGCCACGCCCACCAGGCCTTGCTTGACAACCGCAATGTGCTCTGGTTTGAAGCCTAAATTCACAGCGTCGTCGCTGGCCACTTTACGGTCAACGCGCTGAATGGGGTCTTGTGTGGCCATGACAAGACGCGGTTTGTTTTGAACGCCGCCATTGGCCAAAATGGCAGTGGCATTGGCCAATTGGAGCATGGTGAAGGCGTTGTAACCTTGACCAATCCCCAGTGAAATGGTTTCGCCGCCGTACCAGCGTTGTTGCTCGGGTTTTTTATACGTCTTTTTTTTCCATTCGGTGCTGGGCAATGTGCCGCGCACCTCGCCAGGCAAATCAAGGCCAGTGATTTGTCCAAAGCCGAGGGGCTTCATGAAGTCGTGAATGGTGTCTACGCCCATGGTGTTGGCCAAAGAGTAGTAGTACACGTTGCTCGACAACACGATGGAGCGAACCATGTCTACAGGGCCTAGACCTGTGTCGCCATGGCTTCTAAAGGTGTGGCCGCCATACGACCAAGAGCCTGCATCATTGATGATGTCCGTGGCACTGCGCTTGCCGGTTTCCAAAGCTGCCAGCGCCATGAAGGGTTTGTAAGTAGAGCCCGGTGGGTAGGTGCCGCGCAAGGCCCGATTGAGCAAGGGCTTGTCGATGGACTCACTCAGCATCTTCCAGCTGTCGCTGTCGATGCCATCGACAAACAAATTGGGATCAAAGGTGGGCTTGCTGACAAAGGCCAAGACCTCACCGCTGCGTGGATCGAGCGCGACCAAAGCGCCGCGGCGGTCGCCGTAGAGTTCTTCAACCATCTTTTGAAGCTTGATGTCGATGGACAACACCACATTTTGACCTGGGGTGGCTGGCCTGCTGGCCAAGCGACGAACAGCCTTGCCGCCTGCGGACGTTTCGACTTCTTGAACGCCGGTGATGCCGTGCAACTCACGCTCATAACGCTGCTCAACGCCCAGCTTGCCAATGTATTGGGTACCGCGGTAATTGCCTTCGTCGTCGTTGTCTTCAAGCTGCGCTTTTTCTTTTTGGTTGATGCGGCCAATGTAGCCCACCACGTGGCTGGCCAAGGGGCCAAAAGGGTAGTTTCTGAACAAGCGAGCTTTGATTTCAACGCCGGGAAATCTAAATTGTTGAGCCGTGAATTTGGCCACTTCCTCATCGCTGAGCCTAGAACGGATGGGCAAGGAATCAAAGTTTTTGGTTTCTTCTCGCAGTCTCTTAAACCGCCGTCGATCACGCAGCGGAATGTCAATGATGTCTGCCAATGCATCGATGGTGGCCTCTAAGTCTTTCACGCGGGAAGGGGTAATTTCCAAGGTGTAGGCAGAGTAGTTGTTGGCCAACACCACGCCATTGCGATCGACGATGTTGCCGCGGTTGGGCACCGTTGGCAGAACGGCGGTCCGATTGTTTTCAGCTTGCGCTAACAGTTCTTCATGGCGAATCACTTGAAGATAAAACAAACGCATGCCCAGCAAGGCAAAGCAGAGCAACACCAAGCCTTGTAGAACCAAGATGCGCGTTTGAAATTTGTGAATTTCAAATGAGGTGTGACGCAACTCGCTCAACGAGGGCAGGTGAAGAGCCATGAATTAAAGGGGCCGGTTGGCGTCAGGGTCGTGGGCTCGGCGCTGCGGTGCCAACAAAATGAAATTGGCTGCAGGCCACAACATGGTTTCCAAGAAGGGCACCAACAACAAAGACCAGCCCGGAAAATCATCACCTGTGCTCATGCGAATGAGCAATCCCAAGGCGTCGGCCAGTATAAAAAATGGCAAGATTTGAATCATTTGTTCTTTAATCGGAAACCACAACAAACGGCGGTGCATGTTGTAGGCGAAATAGTTGAGCAAGACATAGCACAGTGCGTGTTGCCCCATGAGGGAAGACTGTTGCACATCCATCCAAAGTCCCAAGATGAAGGCAATGGCCATGCCCACCCTACGGGGTTGGTGAATGCCCCAAAAGAAAATGCACACCGCCAGCACATCTGGAAGCCACAAGGCCTGGGCCAAGCCCAGCAACATGCTCAAGACGACGGCGCCCACCAAGCTGACAATGATGAACAAGGGGCTGACAGGCAACAGCAGCGCTTGACCGCGTTCCATGATCATGGCGTTTTTCCTTTGGCGACAGGCTGGGCGCCAGTGGGTTGCAAGACCAAGATGTGTCGGCCCTTGAGTTCGGCCAAGGGGACCGCGTGAATGCGTGCGAAGGAAATGTCAACGCGCCTTTCGATGTGGCTGATGCGCCCCACCATCAAGCCAGCAGGATAGACCCCGTCAATGCCACTGGTCGTGAGCACATCGCCTTCTTTGACATCGGCACTGGCAGGCACGAATTTCAACTCAATGCTGGGCACGCCCATCAAAATGTCGCCACTGGTAATGTTGCGGGCGCCCGTTCGGCTGTTGAGCACCGGGATGCTTTGATCGCGATCGGTGAGCAATGTGACTTCGGCGCTCAAGGGGTAAACACGGGTCACTTGGCCCACCACGCCGCCCGCATCAATGACAGGAGATCCGAGCACGATGTTCTGGATGCTGCCCTTGTCGATCACGATGCGTTGGTTGTAGGGGTCGGGCACATCAAACAACACTTCTGCCACTTGCGATTCGCTGGCGAGCTTGTTTTGCAAACCCATCAGTTGGCGCAAATTTTGATTTTCAATTTGCAATTGCGCCACTTGCTGAGAACTGGCCGATTGCAAAAGCGCCTTGAGTTGTGCGGCTTCTAATTCTTTTTGCGCTTGGGCCAAAGATTGGAAATGCTTGCCAATGTAGGTTAACGCGTGACCTGGCTGAAGCACCAACCATTGAACGGGCATGACCAAGGTTGAAAGCCCGGCTCTGATGGGCTGTGTGAACTGCAACTGCTTGTCGCCGTACATCAAGATGAGGGACAGCGTGCCAAAAAAAATGAGCTTGGTCAGGGGCGCAAAACCCACCCTGAAAAAAGGTGGGGGTGAGCGGTCAAGGGAATCTAGCGCCATGACTTGCGCCGGTGTTATTCACTGGTAAAGATACTGCCCAATCGGTCCATTCGCTCTAACGCCATGCCGCAACCACGCGCCACACAGGTCAGTGGGTCTTCCGCCACCAACACGGGCAAGCCAGTTTCTTCGGACAGCAAACGGTCGAGGTCGCGCAGCAGTGCGCCGCCGCCGGTGAGCATCATGCCGCGATCAGAAATGTCGGCGCCCAATTCGGGGGGCGTGTGCTCGAGGGCTGTTTTGACGGCTGACACGATGTTGTTCAGGGGATCGGTGAGTGCTTCCAGAATTTCGTTGCTGCTGATGGTGAAGCTGCGGGGCACGCCTTCAGACAGGTTGCGACCTTTGACTTCCATTTCGCGCACTTCGCTGCCAGGAAAGGCGGAGCCGATGTTTTTCTTGATGGCTTCTGCGGTGGGCTCGCCAATGAGCATGCCGTAGTTGCGGCGAATGTAGTTGATGATGGCTTCGTCAAATTTGTCGCCACCGACGCGCACGCTGCCTTTGTAGACCATGCCGCCCAAAGAAATGACACCCACTTCGGTGGTGCCACCGCCAATGTCGACCACCATGGAGCCAGAGGCTTCAGACACGGGCAAGCCCGCGCCAATGGCTGCGGCCATGGGTTCTTCAATGAGGTACACCTCGGAGGCGCCAGCGCCCAAAGCAGATTCGCGAATGGCTCGGCGCTCAACCTGAGTCGAGCCGCAGGGCACGCAAATGATGATGCGCGGGCTAGGGCGGAAGGTGCTGCGGGGGTGCACCATGCGGATGAACTGCTTGAGCATTTGCTCGGTGACCGTGAAGTCGGCAATCACGCCGTCTTTCATGGGGCGAATGGCTTCGATGTTGCCGGGCACTTTGCCCAACATGGACTTGGCTTCGTGGCCCACGGCTTGCAATACTTTTTTGCCTTGAGGGCCGCCTTCGTGGCGGATGGCCACCACGGAAGGCTCGTCCAAGACGATGCCTTTGTCGCGCACAAAAATCAGGGTATTGGCGGTGCCCAAGTCAATGGCCAAGTCGGTCGAAAAATAACGGCGAAACGAGCTAAACATAAATATCCTAAGCAACGGCAGTTTGGGAGCAATCAACTGCAGTTTGGGGGGTCATTGAAGGGAAAAATTTGTGGGCTTGAAACAGCTTTTTTGAAGAGCTGACAGCGAACGCACGATAATAACCGATCACTTGAAAAAAAATGCAAATGGAACCCCCAAATTTGTGGGCTTCAAGCGCTTGTAAAGACTGACTTTTATGTCCTTAACCGCACTCGACATCGACCGAATTGCCAACCTAGCAAGGTTAGAGCTACAGCCTGAAGAGGGCCAACGCATGCTGGACCAAATCAACGGCTTTTTTAGCATCGTGGAAGCCATGCGCGCTGTTGACACCACCGGTGTTCAGCCTTTGCCACACCCCATTGCCACCATCCAAGAAGTGGCCTTGCGCCTGCGCGACGACGTGGCCAGTGAGCCCAACCAGCGTGAAGCCAACCAACAAAGCGCCCCCGCGGTCGAACGCGGTCTGTTTTTGGTTCCCAAAGTGATTGAATAAGGGGCCCACATGACTGCACTTCACGACATGACCGTGGCCGCCTTGGCGGTCGATCTTCAAGCCAAAAAAGTCAGTGCCACAGAGGTGGCCCAGCACTTTTTGGCCCGCAGCCAGGCCGATGCTTCTGGTGCTTTTCTCAGCTTCAATCCAGAAGCTACGCTGGCGCAAGCCAAAGAGGCCGACGCCCAATTGGCCGCTGGCACCGCTGGGCCCTTGGCCGGCGTACCCATGGCGCACAAAGATATTTTTGTCACCACCGATTTTCCCACCACCGCGGGCTCCAAGATGCTGGAGGGCTACCGTTCACCCTTTGATGCCACGGTGGTGCGCAAGCTGGGTGTGCAAGCTGGCGGCGCCGGCATGGTCAACGTGGGCAAGCTCAATTGCGATGAATTTGCCATGGGCTCTTCCAACGAAAACTCGGCTTACAAGTCTGTGACCAATCCTTGGGACACTTCCCGAGTGCCGGGCGGCTCTTCGGGTGGAAGTTCTGCTGCGGTGGCGGCACGCTTGGTCCCTGCTGCAACCGGCACCGATACGGGCGGCTCGATTCGCCAGCCAGCCAGTTTTTGTGGCATCACGGGCATCAAGCCCACTTACGGACGTGCCTCACGCTACGGCATGATTGCCTATGCGTCCAGCTTGGACCAAGCCGGCCCGATGGCGCGCACCGCTGAAGACTGCGCACTCATGTTGTCGGCCATGTGTGGCCCCGATTTGGATCGCGACGCCACCTCGCTCGATGTGCCTGCAGAAAATTTTGCACGCGACTTGAATGCCTCACTGGACGGTTTGCGCATTGGCATTCCCAAAGAGTTCTTTGGCGAAGGTTTGGCGCCGGGTGTCCGCACAGCCGTTGATGCGGCTTTGAAAGAATACGAAAAACTGGGCGCCAAGTTGGTGCCTATCAGCTTGCCTCGCACAGAGCTTTCAATTCCTGTGTACTACATCATTGCCCCCGCCGAAGCGTCCAGCAATTTGAGCCGCTTTGACGGCGTGAAGTTTGGCCATCGCACCAAGGATTACACCGATTTGGTGTCGATGTACAAACGTTCACGCGCTGAAGGTTTTGGCGAAGAAGTGAAGCGCCGCATCATGACGGGCGCCTATGTGTTGTCGCACGGTTATTACGATGCGTACTACCTGCAAGCGCAAAAAATTAGGCGCATGATTTCCGATGACTTCCAGCAAGCCTTCAAAGAGTGCGATGTCATTGCAGGTCCTGTGGCGCCTACGGTGGCATGGAAGTTGGGCGAGAAAGCCGACGATCCTGTGGCCAATTATTTGGCCGACATCTTTACCTTGCCTGCGTCACTCGCTGGCTTGCCAGGCATGAGTGTGCCTGCAGGCTTTGGTGAAGAGGGCATGCCTGTTGGCTTGCAGCTCATTGGCGATTATTTCAAAGAAGCACAGTTGCTCAATGCGGCACACCGTTTGCAACAAGCCACCGACTTCCACCTCCGCCAACCAGGAGGCGCACAATGAGCACGACACAAAAATCACTCTTGGTTCAAGGCTATGAAGTGGTCATTGGCTTTGAAACGCACGCACAGCTTTCAACCCAAAGCAAAATTTTCAGCCGCGCGCCCACAGCCTTTGGTGCCGAGCCCAACACGCAAGCTTGCGCGGTGGACTTGGCTTTGCCAGGCACACTGCCTGTGATGAACAAAGGTGCGGTAGAGCGTGCCATCGAGTTGGGCTTGGCGGTAGGCGCTCACATTGCCGAGCAAAGTATTTTTGCGCGCAAGAATTACTTCTACCCCGATCTGCCCAAGGGCTATCAAATTAGCCAGTTTGAAATTCCCGTGGTGCAAGGCGGCGAGGTGTCGTTCTTTGTGGGCGACGAGAAAAAAACCGTTCGCTTGGTGCGCGCGCACTTGGAAGAAGACGCGGGCAAATCCTTGCACGAAGACTTCATTGGCCAAAGCGGCATTGACCTCAACCGTGCGGGCACACCGCTGTTGGAAATTGTGACCGAGCCCGACATTCGCTCCAGCGAAGAGGCTGTGGCCTATGCCAAAGAGTTGCACAAAATTTTGACCTGGATTGGCATTTGCGATGGCAACATGCAAGAGGGCAGTTTCAGGTGCGATGCCAACGTGTCGGTGCGCAAGCCCGGTGCAGCGTTGGGCACACGCCGCGAAATTAAAAACTTGAACAGTTTCAAGTTCATGCAGCAAGCCATCGACTTTGAAGTGCGCTGGCAAATTGAACAAATTGAAGACGGCTTTGAAATTCAACAAGCCACGGTGCTGTTCGATCCCGACACAGGAGAAACACGCGCCATGCGCACCAAGGAGGATGCGGCCGATTACCGCTACTTCCCCGACCCCGATCTGCCGCCCTTGGTGATTGATCGCGATTGGGTGGCGCGTGTGCAATCAGAAATGACGGAGTTGCCCCGCGTGATGGCGGCACGTTTTGTGGCCGACTACGGTTTGCCCGAATACGATGCCACCACGCTCACTCAAAGCAAAGCCATGGCTGCTTACTTTGAAGCGGCTGCCAAGGCCTGTGGTCAAGCGAAGTGGGTCAGCAACTGGGTCATGGGTGAGGTGTCACGTCGCTTGAACGCCAGCGAAGTGGGCATTGAGAACGCACCAGTGAGTGCTGCGCAATTGGCCGCCATGATTGCGCGCATTGCCGACAGCACCATCAGCAACAGTGCCGCCAAACAAGTGTTTGATGCGCTGTGGACTGAAGGCGGTGACGTCGACGCCATCATTGAAGCCAAAGGCTTGAAGCAGATGAATGACACGGGTGCGTTGGAAGCCATCATTGACGAGGTGTTGGCCGCCAATCCGAAGAATGTGGAAGAGTTCAGAGCGGGCAATGCCAAAGCCTTGAATGGCTTGGTGGGCCCCATCATGAAGGCCAGCAAAGGCAAGGCCAATCCGGCGCAGGTGAATGAACTGTTGTTGAAGAAGCTGCAGGGCTAATTCAAGGTTTTCAGTTAAACACCGTAACGGTCTCGATAGGCCTGCACCTTGGGCAGGTGTTGGCCCATCTCATTGCCGCTTTGCGTGGACAGGTAAGCCAGCAAGTCAGACAGCTGCGCAATACAGCACACGCTCATGCCCAAAGTGTTGCGCACATATTGCACCGCGCTGTGCGACACATCTTTGACCGAGCCATCGACTTGAACTTCGGTGGCCATTTCTTGACGGTCCAAGGCAATGGCAATGGCGTGCGCAGTGGCCCCAGCCTTTTGAATGAGTTCGATAGATTCTCGCGCAGCGGTGCCTGCGCTCATCACGTCGTCCACGATCAAGACACGGCCTTGAAGCGGTGCGCCTACCAAGCTGCCCCCCTCGCCGTGGTCTTTGGCTTCTTTGCGGTTGTAGGCAAAGGGCACGGTTTTGCCCAAACGTGCCAACTCAATCGATACAGCGGCGCCCAAAGGAATGCCTTTGTAGGCGGGTCCAAACAGCATGTCAAATTCGATCCCGCTGTTGAGCAATGCTTTTGCATAGAATTGAGCCAGTTTTCCAAGTTTGGCGCCATCGTCAAACAAGCCTGCGTTGAAGAAATAAGGGCTCATGCGACCCGCTTTGGTTTTGAACTCTCCAAACTTGAGCACGCCAGCATCGACGGAAAATTGAACAAACGCTTGCGCCAATGCCGCTGTGTCGGTTTGCGTTGTGAGTCCAGTCACCATGGGGAATTCCTTGTTTAAATTAAGCAGCTTGAACTTGAACGGCATTCGTTCAGCGGCCACCAAAGGGGTGGAAGCCTGGATTGCTCAAACCAATCCTGATTGTATTTGTGTGCAAGAGGTTAAAGCACAAGCGCCTGATGTGGCGGGAAAATTTGAGACCTTGGCGGGGCTCAAGGGGCATTTCCACTTTGCAGAGAAAAAAGGCTACGCCGGTGTGGCGGTTTACAGCAAGCATGAACCCTCTGACGTCGTGGTGGGCATGGGTTCAGAAGAGTTCGATGCCGAGGGCCGTTTTGTGGAGCTTCGCTTTGACACCCCCAAACGCAAACTGTCGGTGATCAGTACCTACTTTCCAAGCGGCTCATCTGGCCCTGAAAGGCAAGAAGCCAAGTTTCGGTTCTTGGACCACATGGGACCGCATTTAAAGTCTTTGGGGGCAGAGCGCGAATTCATTGTATGCAGCGATGTCAACATTGCGCACCAACAAGCAGATTTGAAAAACTGGAAAAGCAATCAAAAGAACAGCGGCTTTTTGCCAGAAGAGCGAGCTTGGATGACGCACATGACCACCGAAGGCCCGTTGGTGGATGTTTACCGTCACCTGCATCCTGACACCACCGACGCGTGCTACACCTGGTGGAGCAATCGAGGGCAAGCCTATGCCAAAAATGTAGGCTGGCGCTTGGATTACCAATTGGCCACAGCAGCGTTGGCCAAAAGTGCTCAAAAGGCTGAAGTTTTCAAAGAAACTCGGTTCAGTGACCACGCGCCTTTGACCATTGACTACGCTTGGACACTCTGAAGACTTGAATCCTGGACCATCTGTGAAAGGCTGGCGCTTTGGCCAATTCAGTCGCGTGAGTAGGTGAGCATTCTGCCTTTGTAGGCCACTTGGTGCTCCTGAGCTTCCATCCACAAGCTCTCTTCATGGACCGTGAAGCCTTGCTGCGTCATGTTGCGGTGAAAGTGCGCTCGATTACCCCGGTTGGGATCCACCACCCACACCTCTGCGTGGTCTTCCAGGTGATCGTTGATGTAATGCGCCAGGTCGCCACGTTCATCGCGTTCGTACAAAATATCGGAGCCAATGATGAGGTCAAATTTTCCATCAACTTCCGTGTCTTGCGTTTGCGCCTGATGATGTCCCCAGTGACCATGCCGATAGTTCATCGGCCCGAGCTTGTTCAAGCGCAAGTTTGCTTTTAAAAACTCGCCTGCCAAGGGGTGACAGTCAGACGCTGTGATGTTGGCGCCGCGTCGATGGCCCACCAAACTGGCCAGCCCCAAACCACAGCCAATTTCTAAAATGCGTTCGTTGGCCACGGGTCTCAGGGCCATGCGTTCTGCCAAGCGAGAGCCTGAAGGCCAAAGCAAGCCAAACAAGGACCAAAAGGCAGAAGAAATCCCTAAATCATGAGCGGCATTGAGGGGGTCGTGAAATTGCTGCTTGTTGAGCAAAGATCGAATGAGCAAATTGGACACGCCCAAAATGGGAATGGACTCTTGCTTGGTTTCGTAGCCTGGTGCTTGAAGAGAGCTTGTCTCAGGTGTGAGGGGTTGTGGCACATGGGCATTCAGACAGTTGCGAATTGCACCTGATGCATGGCATGTTACTCGGTTAAGGCTAAGGCTAAGTGTTTAGGGCTCAGGGCTGAAGGCTTGGTGCAATGGCTGTGAGCGCTGAAGTGGTCATCCCATTGGCACTTAAATGAATGCGCCTTTGCGCACCCGCAATGGTTTCTGGACGATGTGCAATCACGATGCGCGTGACGTTCAAAGACTTCAAAGTGAGAGACACCGCTTTTTCATTGTCCAAGTCGAGGTGGCTGGTGGCCTCGTCTAGCGCCAGCACGCTAGGTTCAATGTAGAGGGCCCTCGCCAATAACAACCTTTGCTTTTGGCCGCCACTCAGACCTGCGCCCAGCTCGCCAATCAGGGTGTGGTACCCCATGGCCATGCGAGTGATGTCGGTGTGAATTTCGGCCAGCTTGGCGCACATTTCCACGCGATCTTGCTGAGCATGCATGTCAAAGAAGGCGATGTTGTCTGCAATGCTGCCCGTGAGCAACACATCGTCTTGCATGACGGTGCCAATTTTTTTGCGCACATTGGAAAGTCCCAGTTGGTGCACAGGTAAGCCGCCATACAACACCTTGCCTGAGCTGGGCGAGAGCAAACCCAGCATGATTTTAAGCAGCGTGGTTTTGCCGCTGCCGCTGGCACCCGTGATGGCAACATGCTCGCCGGCCGCGACCAACAGTTGAATGTTTTGCAAAATCCAAGGCTCGCCATCGCCATAGCGAAATGAAACATTGCGCAGCTCGATGCTGGCAGGAAGGTGTGCCAAATCATGAGCCGGCAGCTTACCTTGCGGCGTGTCTTGTTCGGGTGGGGTTAGCACAATGTCAGCCAAACGGTCTTGATGAAGGCTGAGCATTTTGAACTCAATGCCTTGATTGATGAGGGCACTGACCCGACCGGTAAACTGCATTTTGTAGCTGACGAACGCCATGAGCATGCCCACTGTCATGGCCGCAGATGTGTGCTCCTGCGTGCTGGTGAGCAAAATAAACTTGGCACCGAGCCAAAAGACCATCATGTTTTCAAAACCAAAAATCAAAGTGCGAAGCACATTGAACCCGAAGTTCATTTGGGCGGTTTGAAAATCGCGGTTCATCACTTCAATCATGAGACTTTGCCAGCGCGCACCGCGCTCGGCTTCGCGGCCAAAAAGTTTGAGGGGCGTCATGGCCCGAATGGTTTCAATGAAGTGGCTGTGCTCCTGACCGGCCAACACGAGTCGGTCTGAAGCCGCATGTCGAAAGCTTGAATAACTGAGCCACCGAACCAAGCCGTAAAGCAAAGCCGCAATGAGGACCACCGCCGAAAGCTGTGCAGAGTAAACGAACATCATGACCAAGGCTGCAACGGCCATCATGCCGTCTAACAAAGACTCGATCATGGTTTGCGTGAGGGTTTTTTGGATGTCGTGAACGGCGCCAAAGCGCGAGGAAATATCGCCCAGGTGACGTTGTTCAAACCAAACTGAAGGCAACTTGAGCAAGTGAGAAAAGACATTGCCCAGCCATTGAACAGAAACTTTTTGTCCCAGCACCATGACGCACCAGCTTCTTGCATAGGAAAGCGCCGCCTGTATCAAAAGAACGAGTGCAAAACCCCAGACCATCACGGACAGCAAATCTTGGTCGCCCGAAGTGAGGACATCGTCGACCACCGTTTGATTAAACAGAGGCATCAAGATGGCAAAAAATTCGAGCACCAAAGCCAATGTCAAAATTTGCAAGGCTGACTTCCCCAGCCCTTGAATGTTGCCCGTGAGTTGCGAAAGCTTGAAGCCAGGCCGCTTCACTTGTTGTTTGAAATGGGCTTGAGGAGAGAGCTCGAGCGCGATGCCCGTGAAGTGCTTTGAAGCCTCCTTGTGAGACAGAACCCTTTCGCCTAAGGCGGGGTCTAAGAGCGTGATCTTGGTGGCTGTGACCCTTTTTAAAACCACAAAATGGTTTAAGTCCCAGTGCAAGATGCACGGTGTTTGAAGCTGTTGCAGTTCATGCAGCTCTAATCTCAATGGCCTGGCATTCAAACCCAAGACCATGCTTTGATCGATGAGCTGTTGAAGATTGGCGCCTTTGGTGGACTGCGGAAATTTTTGTCGCAAAGCCATCAAGTCCCAATGCTGGCCATGCGCGGAAGCCATCATGCACAAGCAAGCCAGGCTGCATTCAGCGGTTTGAAGTTGGAGGACAGCTTGCACAGTTGGACAGGGCGGTAGGTCTTGTTTAAATAGCCTGCACAGGTGAGTGCGCAGGCTAAGAGTGGTGTGGGTGTGGCCTAGTTCTTATTCAATTCGCCAACGTAATTGCCTAACTGGTTGAAGTTGTCATAGTTAGGCGAACCTTCTTTTTGAACAAGAAAGAGATAGGCTTCAAATGCGCCAGCCATGGTGGTGATGACGTTGCTAGCGTTGTTGAGTATTCTTGAAGCCAAATTGCCACCTTGGACTTCTACAAATTCGTGAATGGTTAAATTTCTCATTTTTTTCTCCTAGTTGTGCTGAATAAATCGATTCAGCTTCGATACAAAAGTGCGAGTGCCACTTAGACACCCACTTTGCTTTTGACTTGGATGGCCAAGAGGGGCTCAAACACCCACTCCCAGATGCCGCGCATGTCTTGCAACACATCGGCTTCAAGCGACATGCCTGGCCGCAAGCTGTGGGGCTCGCCGTAGGCATATACTTGTTGTGATGCAAGTTGCACTTGAATTCGATAAAGTGGCTCATTGCTTTGAGCGCTGGCCAGCAACGCAGTGCCCTGACCGTGTGGCAAATCTTGAGGGGCGATGGGTGTGCCGCTGACCTCCATGACAGTGCCTTTGGCAAGGCCAAATTTTTGATAAGGGTAGGCGGCCAAGCGCATCCAAACTTCTTGGCCTGGCTTGATGAAGCCTGCAGTGCGCGTGGGTGCATAAAGATGCGCAAGCAAGCTGTGCGAATGTGGCAACAAGCTTGCGATGGTTTGGCCTGCTTGTACGGTGGCGCCCTGTAAGACATGCAAGGTGCTTAACACGCCCTCGTGGGGGGCCAAGATGCGACTGCTTTTGCGCGATTCATTTTCGACGGATTCTTGTTGAAGGCTGGCGCTGGCGCGATCGATTTGGCCAAGGTCGATGCGCAGCTGAGGTTCTAAATTGAGCCTCTCGGCTTGGGTATTTTTGAGTTCGCGTTGCAGCGCAGAGGTGTTGCGAACGAGGTTTTCTAAACGGGCTTGCAGGTCGATAAGTTCTTCGTGTTTGTTTTGGGCTTGCACATCGGACACAAAACCTTCTGCCGCCATTTGTTGATAGCGCAATAGCGTTTTTTGCGCCAACGCTGTTCGGTGCAAGGTGAGTGAATGTTCTTGTACGCTGTGATTGACCTCTAAAGCAAGTGCACGAATGCGTTCGTCCAGGTTGTTTTGGCGTTGCACATATTGCGACTCTCGCCCAAGCCGCTCTGCAGCCAAAGTGCTTTGCCGCTGTGCGATGTGAGAGGCCAACAGAACAGCTGTGCTGCCCAGCGTGCTGATTTTGTCGGTGTTGAGTTCAAACAAAGCTTGGCCCGCCTGCACCCACTGACCTTGGGCAACATGCACGAGTGTGAGCACGCCAGCCGAAGAGGCGCTAAGCTCAACCGTGCCTTGCTGCGGCATGAGGACACCGGAAATTCGGACCTTTCGAGCCACTTTGCCCCAAGCACCGAAAGCCACCATGCAAGCCGCCAAGGCCAATGCCACCAAAGCCACCATGGTGAAGCGGGGGTTGTGCGCCAGATGAATGCCACCCAACCAAGAGGCTTGCCTGGCTTGTAACACTTCGGGACGAAAAAGAGAGCTGCTCATATTGACTTGAAGTAAAGAGCCCTCAGAATATGCTTTGTGCGTGCAAACATTGATACATTGAGTTGCAGCCGAAACCGAATGAAATTTCTCAAATGCTTCAGTACCAAACCATCCCCGTCACACCTTTCCAACAAAACTGTTCATTGATTTGGGACGATGTCAGCCTGCAGGCTGCTGTTGTTGATCCAGGCGGTGATTTGCCTGTGATCCTTCAGGAAGTGGCTCGGCGACATTTGAAGCTCGAACAAATTTGGCTCACACACGCTCATATTGATCACGCGGGCGGCACGGCCGTTTTGGCGCGCGAACTGAGCTTGCCCATCATTGGCCCTCACCCAGGCGATCAGTTCTGGATCGACCGTTTGTCAGACCAAGGCCGCATGTTTCAGTTTCCTGAAGCCGAAGTCTTTACGCCCACGCGTTGGTTGCAAGATGGCGACACCGTTCAACTAGGCTCCCACACTTTGAATGTACGCCATTGCCCCGGCCACACGCCAGGTCATGTGGTGTTTTATTCACCCGAAATCAAACGCGCATTTGTGGGCGATGTTTTGTTCGCAGGCAGCATTGGCCGCACAGATTTTCCGCAGGGCGATCACGCCACCTTGATTTCAAGCATAACCGAGCGCTTGTGGCCCATGGGCGATGACACTGTTTTCATTCCTGGCCATGGCCCAGAAAGCAGCTTTGGCCGCGAGCGCCAAAGCAATCCGTATGTGGGTGGAACCTGAGGCCTTAGTTGGGCGATGCGTAAGCGCCTGATGGCAGCGCTTGCTCATAGAGGTGTGCCACTTTGGGCAAATTTGCTTCCAGCTCTTGAATGCGGTTGTTGCCGCTGGGATGAGTGGACAGAAAACTCGGCTGCCCCTTTCCGCTGGTGGCGCTCAACATTTTTTTCCAAAGTTGCACGCTGGCTTCTGGCTTGTAGCCAGCGCGCGCCGCAATTTCCAAACCCACCAAATCGGCTTCGGTTTCATCGTCTCGGCTGAACTTCAGGGTGAGCAGTTGGGTGCCCATGTTGGCAGCCACATCGCCGAGTTGACCCAAACCGAGGAGTTGAGAGGCCACCGACAATCCCAAACCCGTGGCCTTGGACTTGGCCATTTTTTCACGCGCATGTTCGCGAAGGGCATGCGCCATTTCATGGCCCATGATCATGGCCACTTCGTCATCGGTCAACTTAAGTTGGTCCAAGATGCCGGTATAAAAAGCAATCTTGCCGCCAGGCATGCACCAAGCATTGAGTTGATTGCTTCCAATCAAATTAACTTCCCATTTCCATTTGCGCGCGTCGGGGTTCCATTGTGCGGTGTAGGGAATCAGTCTGGCGGCAATGGCGCGCAAACGTTGTAATGGGGGATAGTCATCAGGCGCCAGTGCGCCTTTGCTACTGGCCTCCCCCAAAGTTTGGCGATAACTTTGTCGGGCTGAATTTTCCAAAGCCTCTGCCGGAATCAGCTTGCGCATGCTGGAAGCTTGCCCGACATCGACCTGCGCCAAGGCAGGCAAGCCCAGCAAAGCAGCAAATCCAAAACCGGCACCCTTGCACGATTGATTTAAAAGTGCACGGCGTGTCATGCCAGGGCCCTGGCTGGGCATTGGCGTGGAAGAATGGAGAGCAGTTGAAAAACAAAGCCGGCACATGCAATGAATCATAGTGCCGCTCTGCAAGAATTCAAGCGCATTGATGTTGGAAAACCTTTGCAGACTTGGATAATGTCGCTATGGACGAAAAGACTTTGAACCCTCCGCCTAAATTTTCTTGGCTTGCCTCTTGGCAAATTTATTTGCAGCCCGCCAGTCTGCGCATGCTGATGTTGGGATTTTCAGCTGGCTTGCCGCTGTTGTTGGTGTTGGGCACTTTGAGTTTCAGGTTGCGTGAAGCAGGGGTTGATCGCAGCACCATTGGTTACCTCAGTTGGGTGGGCTTGGCCTATGGTTTTAAGTGGGTGTGGGCACCGTTGGTCGATCGATTGCCCATTCCCTTCGTCACTCGACACTTAGGACGCCGAAGAAGCTGGTTGTTGCTGGCCCAAAGTTGCGTCATGGCGGGGCTGATTGGCATGGCCACAAGCGACCCCAGTCAAACCTTAGGCCCTGTGGTCTGGTGTGCCATTTTGGTGGCGGTGGGTTCGGCCACCCAAGACATCGCGCTGGATGCGTTTCGGATTGAATCGGCCGAGCCTTCGCACCAAGCGGCGCTGGCGGCCAGCTATCAAACAGGCTATCGCTTGGCCATGATCTGGGCGGGCGCCGGCGTATTGTGGGTGGCCGCTTGGGTGCAGGGCGATCAAACCTCTGGCTATGTTCAAGCGGCATGGCAAGCGGCTTACGGGGTCATGGCCGCCAGCATGTTGGTTGGCATGGTCACGGTGCTTTTGTCCAAGGAACCCGCGCACATTGAGTTGCCACCCGCCAAAAACGCCCGAGAGTGGTTACAAGGCGCCTTGATCGATCCGTTTGCCGATTTCATCCAACGCTACAAATGGCAAGCCGCACTCATTTTGAGTTTGATTGCGGTCTACCGCATCAGCGATGTGGTGATGGGCATCATGGCCAATCCTTTTTATGTAGACATGGGCTACACCAAAGCCGAGGTGGCCACCGTGACCAAAGTCTATGGCGTGTTCATGACGCTGTTGGGTGCATTTATAGGCGGCGTGATGGCGCTGCGCTGGGGGGTGATGCGCATTTTGATGTTGGGTGCGTTACTGAGCGCCTTGACCAATTTGTTATTTGCTTGGCTCAGTGGATGGGGGCATGACGTTCAAGCGTTGGTGGCGGTGGTGTCTGCGGACAACCTGGCCAGCGGCATTGCGTCTGCCGCGTTCATTGCTTATTTGTCTTCCTTGACCAACATCAAGTATTCGGCCACACAATACGCCTTGCTGAGTTCCATGATGCTGTTGTTGCCCAAGTTCATCGCAGGTTTTTCGGGTGACTTTGTCAATGCCTATGGCTATGCCCAATTCTTCAATGCCACCGCGTTCCTGGGCTTGCCCGTGCTGATACTGGTGGGCTTGGCGTGGCACTTTCAAACGGATCAAGCAGGTTCAAGAGACTGATTTACCAAACTTTACGCATGATTCAAGCTTGCTTGCTCAAATGGGAATTGAAAAGCGCATGATCGGGGATGGAACAAAATGAAAGTCCCCTTGTTACGGACATGACCGCACACCTGTTGATGATTGAAGACGACGATCGACTCGCCAAGATGGTGGGCGACTATCTGCGTCAATCAGGTTTTGATTTCTCTCATGCCGCCGATGCGGCAACAGGTCTGAAAGCTTTGCAACAGAACTCACCTGCGTTGGTCATTTTAGATTTGATGTTGCCCGACATGGATGGCCTGCAACTGTGTCAAAAAATCCGTGCATTGGCCACCGATCAAGCGCAAACGCCGATTCTCATGCTGACCGCCAAAGGCGACCCCATGGACCGCATCATTGGCCTTGAGTTGGGTGCAGACGACTATTTGCCCAAGCCTTTCGAGCCCCGCGAATTGCTGGCGCGCATCAAGGCTATTTTGCGGCGCAAAACCGACAAGTCCAGTGGGGCTCACAAGCGCATGCAATTTGGCAGCTTGGAAATTGACAAAGACGCGCGCACTGTTTTCGTCAAAGGCCAAGTTTGTGACCTCACCTCGTATCAGTTTGATTTGCTGGTGGCGATGGCAGAGCGCGCGGGCCGAGTCCTGTCGCGAGACCAAATCATGGAGGCGGTTCGAGGACGCGAGCTAGAAGCCTTCGACCGATCCATCGATGTGCACATGGGGCGCATTCGAATGGCCATCGAAGACGACGCCAAAGCGCCCGAAAGAATTCTGACGGTCAGGGGTGTTGGCTATGTCTTTGCCAAACAGCAACAATGAGGCGGCCCATGACTTGGTTTAACCTCGTGGCAAAACATTTGTATGTCCGAATTTGGCTGGCCGTTGTGGCCGGCGTGGCGGTTCTGATGCTGGTGGTGGGATGGGCTTGGAGCTTGTCAGTGGAGCATGTGGCGCAAAATGGTCCACAAGGTCTGCGTGAACTACAAGTTCGAAACGAACAAGGTGAATTGCTGGACGTGGTCCCAGGCCAGCTTCAGCGGGGTGTCGGTGTTCATTTCGAGTTGGTGTTGCCGAATGGCCAAAAGCTCAATTTGTTGCTGTCCAGAAGGCCGCCCGGTGCAGGCCCGGGGCCCGGTCCGGGAGCTGACATGGGGCCCGGCCCCCGCGGCATGAACCGAGGATTTGGGGGGCCGCCCAGAGACATGGCACCTTGGTGGGCCAGACCGCCCTATGGTTTTGTATGGATGCTCTTGCTGGTGGGTTTGGCGGTGGCCGTGGGTGTCTATCCCATTGTGCGCAGATTAACTCAGCGATTGGAAGCCTTGCAACAAGGCGTTCAAAAGTGGGGTGAGGGCGATCTCACCGCACGTGTGGCGGAATTTGGTCAAGATGAAGTAGCCGACTTGTCGCGCCGTTTTAACGCAGCCGCTGAACGCGTTCAAAACCTCATGACATCACAGCAAGCGCTGTTGAGTTCGCAAAAGTCTTTGTTGGCCAACGCCTCTCACGAATTGCGCTCACCCCTCACACGCATTCGAATGGGCCTTGAATTCATTGAGGCTGGCAATGAGGTGGCCAAGAAAGAAATTGCCCGCAACATTGCCGAGTTGAACCAGCTCATCGAGGAAATTTTGTTGGCCAGCCGGCTTGATGCCCAAGAGGCCGACATGGGCACCATAGAGTCAGTCGACCTGATGGGCTTGTGTGCAGAAGAATGTGCGCGGGTGGGTGCCGTATTAGAGGCGCATTCGGGATTGCAGCATTTTGAAATGCAGGGCGTGGCCAAGTTGTTGCGTCGTCTCATTCGCAATCTGCTTGAAAACGCGGGTCGGTACGGTGCCATCAAGGGTCCCGAAGATGTGTCGGTGGTTTGCATCAAAGAAGAAACGCACCTGCTGATCCAAGTTTGCGATCGGGGACCGGGTGTACCGCTTGCCTATCGCGACAAAATATTTGAACCCTTTTTCCGCTTACCTGGCGCCAGCGAACGGGCTGGCAGTGTGGGCTTGGGCCTGGCACTGGTGAAGTCCATTGCGCAGCGCCATGGTGGCCAGGTGAGCTGCCAAGACCGAGAGGGCGGCGGCTCTTGTTTTGAGGTGCGTTTGCCTTATTGAGGGTCGTCGCCCTGCATCTTCTATACTCCCGACCATGAAGATTGCGCACCTGCTTTTAACGCACAGTTTTGCCGGTACAGAGCGCTACGTGGTGGAGTTGGCCAATGCGCAAGCCTTGGCGGGCCACGATGTCACGGTTATTTTGCACAAGCGCGCGGCAGAACAAAGGCCCAACGCCATTGCCCATCGCTTCAATGAACACGTTCAAAAAGTCAGTGTGGGTGGATGGGGCTTTTTGTCATTTTGGACAGCCCGCCGCGCTTTGATGCAACTGCATTTGCAACAAGGGCTAGATGTGGCCCATGCGCACTTAAGTGCAGGATGTCGGGCGCTGCGTGGTCTGGAGGTTTCCTTTTTGCGAGTGGCCACTTTGCACATTCGCTACAAGCCCCAACAGCACCTGCACATGGACGCCTTGATTGCCATTGCGCCATGGCAACTGAAGGACGTGGCTGCTGACCAAATTGCGCGCACCCAGCAAATCAACAACTGGACCCAAGCCAAACCTGCGACGCCCTCTGCAAGACAAGAACTGCGCGCCCAATGGGGCATCGCCGACGATGAGTATCTGGTGGGTGCTTTGTGCAGAGCCGAAGCCAGCAAGGGCTTGGATGTGCTGATCAAGGCCTATCTGGCGAGGCGTCCCGCCAAAACCCGATTGGCCTTGGTGGGGGGTGGGCGCGATTGGGAGGCCTTGCGGCAACTGGCGCCAGCCGATGTCTTGATGCCTGGTTTCGTCGAAAAACCCGAAGATTGGTTCAGTGCCTTTGATGCCTATGTGAGTGCGGCGCGGTCAGAGCCTTTTGGCTTGGTTTTTTTAGAAGCCTTTGCGGCACGCTTGCCCGTGCTGTCCACCGCCAGCGAGGGTGCTCAAATGTTTCAAACAATGATTGCGCGGCCTCTGGTGCCCTGTGATGATGTGGCGGCCATGTCGCAAGCCTTGCAAGATCTGGCACAGGAGCGGCCCACCCAACTTGCTTATGACTTAAGTGGCTATGACTGCCAAACACAGGTTAAGCGCATCGAAGATTTTTACAAGGCTCAGTTGGCCACAAATTCCCAGCACAAGTGACTGAACTTGCCCTTCAGTTTGTAATTGAGGCGGCGAAATGATTGGCTGAAAGTGAGCGGCACGAGCGGCTTGAGTGCATCTTTGTGCACCACCCAATCTACTTTGCGCGCTTCAAAGTGACCGCTAAAGCCGTACATGCGGCCTAGCGGTTTGTCACCCGTGAAGTACTTGTGCGTTTTGTCCGTCATGATGTTGACATGGGTGGGGTCTTGGAAGGCTTCAAACGACGGATAGCAAGGGGTGAGGGCGTACAGCACACCGCCCGGCTTTAACACGCGGTGGACCTCGTTCATCAACTCAATGAAGGGAAACCGTGTCCCCTCGCCGTGGGGGGTGGGCAACACGCGTGGAATGTGTTCAAAGAAGTCGAAGGCCGAGACAGAGTCAAAGTATTGATCGGGAAAAGGAATGGCCTGCAATGCCAAATTGGCCTGCTTGATGGTCACGCCCGGCGTGGTGTTGGAGGGGTCGATGTCGACACCAAACAACTCAGTTTGCTGGTAAGGGTTGCGGGGGGTGGGGCCACATCCCAAATCCAAATGACGGGTGGATTGCATGGTCAAGTTCTTGAAGTGGTGGAGGCCGATGAGGCTGATGAGGATTGAAAGTAATGCGCCAAAATGGCCAAAACTTGACTGATGCGACTAGACCATCGGATGGGCGCGCGCAAGGCCAAGCCGCAGTAAATTAAACATTCAGACCCCGTAGGCTGAGGCTTGGTTCGAAACTCATACTTGGCCAATTTGAGCCATGAGTCGGTGAGCCCCACAGACTGCCGGTAGTGGTTCAACATTTTTTCGACGCGAAGTGCATACCGAGCATTTTTGAGAGGCGACTGGCTAAACTCTAGCAATGCATTGTGTGCGTGCTCTCTGTGCTTCACCAGAGGCTTGGCCACATAGTATTTGTGGCCTCCCAAAATATCTGCACCATAAAACAGACAATCGTCGGGCCTGGTTTTCCATTCGGCAATTTGATCTTGCGGCAGTTGCAAAATTTGATGCAGCAGTGCGCGCTTCAGGGTATTGCCTGAAGTGGCCACGCCTTGCCAACGTTGCACATACGCACCCATCAAAATAGACAGCCCCAAATCTCGGCTGTGCTGATGACGCTTGCGCTTGAGCATCAGGCCTGTGGCCGCTCCAAACTTTTGCATGTTGCAATACACATAGTCGAGGCTGGTGTCTGCGGTGTAAAGGCTTGCCACGGTTTCCAAGTAGTTGGGCTCCCACAGATCGTCTGAGTCGAGCAGCGCCACCACATCGCCTTGGGCCAGGGCGCAGCCAGCCACCCAAGCCGACATTTGTCCGGCGTTGTCTTGGGCCACGATGCGAACCCGAGGGTTGTCGTGAAAGGCCTGGTTCAAAAGGGTCGGGGAGTTGTCGCTCGAACCGTCGTCTACCACGATGATTTCAAGCGGCAAATAAGTTTGCGCCAAGGCGGATTGAACCGCCTCAATGACAAAGTCTTGGTAGTTGTAACTGCTCACCAAGACAGAAAAAGTGGGCTGCGTCATGTCAATCAATGTGATAGTGGTGGGGGCTGAAAAACGCTTTGGCCTTCATGCCCCAAAAGTTTTTGAGGGCAAAACGAAAAAACGATTTCTTCTTGTTGATAAACAGCAAAGCGTCGGCCTGCGTGCGCAAGTGCAGCACCAAAGTCAAAGAGAACCATTGATGCAATTGGGCTTGGTACAAGTGGTACAACTTTTGAAAAAACGCTTGATGGGGTTGTGCTACCTGCGCGAGATAAGAAAACCACTGGCACCGTTCTGTGAACAAGTGATAACGATTTTGAACTTCTTTTTTGTGACCCGAGCGCGCCAGATCCGTTTGCCCGCCAGCATGTTGTCGGTATTGAACCAAGGGCTGGTCGAGGTACTTGATGTCGCCCACACAAGCCGCCCAAAACGCTAGCCACCAATCGTGAAACTTGACGGGCGGAATGGGCAGCGCATGCGTGAGCAGCTCGCGCCGAAATAACATGGCATGACCTGAGATGCAATTCCAGAATGCAAACGCCAAGGGGTTATGGCCTTGCGCCATGTGAATGCGGTCTGAAATTTTCATGTTCATTGACGCGCCCTGGGCCGTGATCAATTCAGAATCGCAATAGGCCATGAGGTCCGGTCCCAGGCAAGCATGCAAGCGGGCCAACTTTTCGGGGTGCCAAACATCGTCTTGGTCGCAAGGTGCTATGAATGCGCCTTGGCACAAATTCAGAGCGCGGCTGAAATTGGCGTTGATGCCCAAATTGACAGGGTTTTGGAACAACTTGATGCGCGAGTCTTGGCCTGCAAATTTTTGAACGATGGCCACGGTGGCGTCTGTTGAGCCATCGTCGACCACCACAATTTCAAAGTTCTTCCAAGTTTGGGCTAGGAGTGATTCAAGCTGGGTGGCCAAAAACGCTTCGCCCTGATAAGTGCACATCGCAATCGAAATGAGCGCTTGCGAGGTGTCAGCATTCATGGGACTGTTTGAAATGCAGAGCTCAGTGGGCGCCGCTCATATGCTCACCCGCCTTGAGCTGGTAGACCGTGCCGCAGTAAGGGCACTTGGCGTGGCCATCGCGGCCCACATCCAAATACACCTTGGGGTGGTTGTTCCAGAGCTTCATGTCGGCTTTGGGGCTGGGGCAAAAGACACCGCCTTGGGGGTTCAAGTCTTTGGCCAGAAGTTCTACTGGGTGGCTCATGAACAGTGTCTTTCTATCAATTAAACGCGCGTTAACCAATGCGCATATTTGGGATTCTTGCCGTTGACAATGTCGAAGAATGCAGACTGAATTTTTTCAGTGACAGGGCCGCGGCTGCCAGCGCCAATCTCAAGCCGATCGAGTTCACGAATGGGCGTGACTTCGGCGGCAGTGCCCGTGAAAAAGGCTTCGTCGCAAATGTAGATTTCATCCCGAGTAATGCGCTTTTGCACAATCTCAAGGCCCAAATCTTTGGCGATGTGAAACACGGTGTTGCGGGTAATGCCATTCAATGCGCCGGCAGACAAGTCGGGGGTGTAGATCACACCATCTTTGATGACAAAAATATTTTCACCGGCACCCTCAGACACAAAGCCTGAAGTGTCGAGCAACAGGGCTTCGTCGTAGCCCTCATCGGTGGCTTCCATGTTGGCCAAGATGGAGTTGGTGTAATTGCTCACCGCTTTGGCTTGCGTCATGGTGATGTTGACGTGGTGGCGCGTGAAGCTGGAGGTTTTAACGCGAATGCCGCGCTTCATGCCATCTTCGCCCAAGTAAGCACCCCAAGTCCAAGCGGCCACCATCAAGTGAATGGTGTTGCCTTTGGGGCTGACGCCCAACCTTTGCGAGCCAATCCAAGTGAGCGGACGGATGTAGCCACTTTCTAGATTGTTTTCTCGCACCACCGCCTTTTGAGCTTCGATCACTTCTTCTTTGGAGAAGGGGATTTTCATGCGCAGAATTTTGGCACTGTTAAAAAGGCGATCGGTGTGCTCCTGCAAACGGAATATGGCTGTGCCATCGATGGTTTTGTAAGCGCGAATGCCTTCAAAGGCGCCGCAACCGTAGTGCAGCGTGTGGGTCAGAACGTGAATCTTGGCATCACGCCATTCGACCATTTTGCCGTCCATCCAAATTTTGCCGTCACGGTCTTCCATCGAGGGGCTTGCGGTGCTCATGTTGCTTTGTCCTTTTTTGTCAGATTCACAAGGCGCTTATTTTAGGCGGCATCGGGGTCTGCGGGTCGGCTCATTTCCCAGCTTGTTAATTTGCCGTCCTTGAAAGTGCAGACCACAAAGGATTCACCCGTGTCGGTCCATTTGAATATTTCTGGCTGAGCGTCTGCCTCTGTCACGCGCTCCCCCAGCGATTTGGTCATGGCAATCACGTGCATCAAGTTGACGCCTTTTTTGAGCTTGGCGTTGAGCATGACCGCACTGCCCACATGCCCCACGGGCCGGTTGGCAGCGCGGCTCATCACGGTCACCATGCGCGTGAAGTGCAACAAAATCCACATGACCACGGCACCTGTGGCCACAGCCACCCCGGGCCACTTGTATTGGTGCCAGGCACCTGCCACGAAAACCACAACACCCAGAGGAATTAAAAATTTAGAAAAGTTCATGTGCTGATCTTAAAGTCCCCGGACGCAATTCATGGCGTCTTCGATCCGGTCCACCGGGTAAATGGTGAGGCCTTCAAAGTTCTTGTCGTTCTTTTTGGGCGCATTGGCTTTGGGCACCACAGCCACCGTGAAGCCCAGTTTGGCGGCTTCTTTGAGCCGCTCTTGGCCTCGGGGCGCAGGCCGTACTTCGCCGGCCAAACCGACCTCGCCAAAGGCAATGAAACCCTTGGGCAAAGGCTTGCCCCTCAGTGATGAAGTGATTGCTAACATTACCGCCAAGTCTGCCGCAGGCTCACTGATTCGAACACCCCCCACAGCATTGACGAACACATCTTGGTCCATGCAAGCCACGCCGGCATGGCGGTGCAAGACCGCCAACAGCATGGCCAAACGGTCTCTTTCCAGGCCCACAGACAGCCTGCGCGGGCTGGGCCCGCCGCTGTCGACCAGGGCTTGAATTTCAACCAAAAGGGGTCGCGTGCCCTCCAAAGTGACCATGACGCAACTGCCCGCCACGGGCTCTGTGTGTTGCGACAAAAAGATGGCGCTGGGATTGGAAACACCCTTCAGGCCTTTTTCGGTCATGGCAAAAACACCAATTTCATTGACAGCACCAAAGCGGTTTTTGATGGCCCGAATGAGGCGGAAGCTGCTGTGCGTGTCGCCCTCAAAGTACAGCACGGTGTCGACCATGTGCTCAAGCACGCGAGGCCCCGCCAAGGCGCCTTCTTTGGTCACGTGGCCTACCAACACAATGGCAGTGCCCGTGGCTTTGGCGGCTCGGGTGAGATGGGCCGCACATTCACGCACCTGCGCCACCGAACCGGGGGCCGAGGTCAGTTGGTCGGAATAAACCGTTTGAATCGAGTCGATGACGGCAATGTGGGGACGCTCGGATTGCAGCGTGGCCAGAATTTTTTCGAGTTGAATTTCGGCCAGTACCTGAACTTGGCTTTTGTCTAGACCCAAGCGCCTTGAGCGAAGCGCCACTTGAGCGCCACTCTCTTCGCCTGTGACATACAGGGTGTTCATGCCTTTGCGTTGAAGCGCGTCCAAGGCTTGTAACAGCAAGGTGGATTTGCCAATGCCCGGGTCACCACCGATGAGGACCACGCCGCCTTCCACCACCCCGCCGCCCAAAGCGCGGTCGAGCTCTTCCAAGCCTGTGGCTGTGCGATCGACGTCGGTGGCTTCAATGTCGCCCAGTTTGGTGAGTTCAGAGGTTTTGGAAAGTGCTTGAAATTGGCTGGTGTATCGGTTGTTGGCGCTGCCGCCTGCACCCACAGTGCTTTCAATCAGGGTGTTCCAAGCACCGCAGGCGGGGCATTTGCCCAACCAACGTGGGGTGGTGCCACCGCAATCGGAGCACGTGAAAATGGTTTTGTCTTTGGCCATGGCGCAAGCCTAACACCGAGTCGCTGTCAATTTGGCGCAGGGCGCTTTCAAACCCAGCCTTGTAGGAGTTTGTGCGTGATTTCGGCGGCGGGCAAGGCTTCGCAGTCAGATGCGTTTTGACCCGACCACAAGGGCGAGTAGTCGCTCAAGCCATGTGCTTCTGCTGCTGCACGCAAGGGGGCAAGGGCCGCAGTGGCCAAGGGAAAGTCGGGGGCCTCAGGATTGAGCGGCCCAAAATCTTTCATGAATTTGTTGACAATGCCGCGAGCGGGCCGGCCGCTGAACAAGTTGGTCAAGGCGGTCTGCCGAGCGGCGTCTGACATCAGAGCTTGACGGTGCAGCGCACTGGTGGTGGCTTCGTGGCTGGTGAGAAAGGCGGTACCCACTTGGACGGCGCTGGCCCCCAAAGCTTGAGCGGCACGCACGGAAGCTGCACTGGAGATGCCGCCAGCGGCAACGACGGGCACCTTCACGGCTTTGATCACTTGGGGCAGCAAGGCGAAGGACCCCACTTGGGTGCTGAGATCCGTTGTGAGGAACATGCCGCGATGACCGCCTGCTTCAAGGCCTTGGGCAATGACGGCATCCGCGCCGCGTTGCTCAAGCCATTGGGCCTCTGGGACTGTGGTGGCCGAAGACCAAATTTGAATGCCCCAAGCTTTGAGTTGCTGAACCCACTCAGCCTTTGGCAAGCCAAAGTGAAAGCTGACCACGGCGGGTTTGATTGCGACCATGAGCTTCAAACTGTCCTCGCTGAAGGGTGCCCGGCCAGGGCCAGCGCCTACGGAAGAAGGGTCAATCCCATGGGCTTGGTACAGCGGGGTGAGTTTCAGGCGCCAAGCAGCTTCTTTTTCCGGTTGAGCGGCGGGCGTTGCATGGCAGAAAAAATTTAGGTTCACGGGCAACTTCCCGCCCCAGTGAGCCTGCTGGGGGTCTGTAGCGATGACCTCTTGATAGGCACTGAGCTCATGCTGCAATTGCACTGCGTTGAGCATGGCAGCCGGAATGCTGCCCAAGCCGCCAGCCTTGAACACGGCAGCGGCCAAGCAATGGTTTTGCGAACCTGCCATCGGAGCTTGAATGAGTCGCAGTTTGTGAAGGTCAAAAAATGAATGGGGCATGGCTTCATTATTCACTCTCGGTGTGCTGATCGTGTGATACTTGCGCAAAAAATCCTTGTTAATTTTTGTGGAGACTGCGTCATGCAAACACCCGTCAACCAATTCAAAAAAGCCTTGAGCGACAAGCGCCCGCAAATTGGTTTGTGGATGGGCTTGGCCCACAGCTACAGTGCCGAAATTTGTGCCATGGCCGGATTTGATTGGTTGCTGATTGACGGTGAACATGCACCCAATAACTTGCAAAGCATTCAGCAACAACTCCAGGTGATTGCTGCTTATCCGGTCAACAACGCCATTGCCCGCGTGCCGGTGGCTGACACAGCGTTGATCAAGCAGTATTTGGATTTAGGTGCTGAAACCTTGTTGATTCCCATGGTCGATACAGCTGAACAAGCCGAGCAGTGCGTGCGCGCCATGCGTTATCCGCAAGACGATGGCGGCGGCGGTGTGAGGGGCATGGGCGGTGCGCGAGCCTCGCGCTGGGGGATGTTTCCCAACTATGCCAAAGAAGCCAACGCCCAAGTTTGCTTGCTGGTGCAGGCTGAGACGCGCGAGGCTTTGCAAAACCTAGACGCCATCGCCGGCACCCCTGGCGTGGATGGTGTGTTCATTGGGCCTGCTGATTTGTCGGCTTCTTTGGGGCACGTGGGCAACCCCAACCATCCCGAAGTGCAGGCGGCCATAGAGCTTGCCTTTGCACGGATTTTGAAAGCCGGCAAAGCGCCTGGCATTTTGACCTCCGACGAAGCGCAAGCCAAACATTATTTGGCGCTGGGCGCGGTGTTTGTGGCCGTGGGTTTGGACACGCAAATTCTGGCTAGACAAACCGCCGCTTTAATCCAAAAATTTAAGCCTGAAGCAAGGCTTGTGTTGCCGTCAAGTCAGCATGTTGTTTGACGCTTTCAAGCCAAACCTTTTTTCAAATTCAAGGCCGTGTCGTACACCACGTTTTTGGATGCGCCCGTGATGTCACTGGTCAATTTCACGGCGGTTTTCAAAGGCAGTTCGGTCAGCAAAAGTTTCAGGGTGCGCAAGCTGTTGGCGTCTAAGGCCTCTGTTGTGTCCTGCTTGGATTTTTCTAAAGCATGAACCACCAAGGCAAACTCGCCGCGCACGTTGTCTGATTTTTCTGCAAACCAGGCCGCTAGTTTTTCTGCGGGCAGGGTGTGGATGGTTTCAAACTGCTTGGTCAACTCACGGCCCACGGTGATCAGGCGAGAACCCAGAATGGCCATTGCTTGCGCCAAGGCCTCAATGCGATGCGGCGCCTCAAGCAGCACCACGGCCCGCGGTTCGCCACTCAGCAATTCGATGGCGCGCTGCCTGTCCATGGCTTTGGAAGACAAGAAGCCTTGGAACACAAAGCCAGCCTCGCCAAGGACGCCTGCGGCGCTGAGCAAGGTGGTCACGCTGCTGGCGCCAGGCAAAGGCATCACGCGATAGCCGGCTGCCGCTACGGCGGCCACCAAACGTGCTCCAGGGTCGCTGATGGCGGGTGTGCCCGCGTCGCTGACATAGGCCACTCGCTCGCCCTTCGCCAAGCGCGAGATGACTTGCGCTGCAGCTTCTGATTCGTTGTGCTGATGCACTGCCAACAACTGCGCACTGTTTCGGTCTAAGCCGTAGGCCCGCAGCAACTGTTGTGTGTGCCGGGTGTCTTCACACGCCAAGGTGTCGGCCCTTTCAATGACATACAAAGCGCGCAAAGTGATGTCGGCCAGGTTGCCGATGGGGGTGGCCACCACATACAGTGTGCTAACCGGGTGGTGTTGCGGCCCCACGGCCTCTTGAGCGGCTTGAAACGCTTTACCATAGGCCGACCCTAGCGCAGCCGAGGTTGTGGAAGATGCCGCCCCGGTGCTTGGCAATTGCGCTTCAGAATTTTCAGAAAGTGATGTCAATGGTGTTTTCCAATTTAACAAGTCAGAGCACCAAACAAAACGGTGATGCCGCAGAAGCGGCCGCCTTGAATTTTTTACAAGCACAAGGTTTGCGTTTGCTCCAGCGCAATTATCGAACGCCGGGCCGGGGTGGTGGTGAAATTGACCTCATTTTGCAAGAATCCGACAGCACGGTGGTGTTTGTGGAGGTTCGAAAGAGAAGCTTGAGTCGTTTTGGCGGTGCTTTGGCCAGCGTCGGTAAAACCAAGCAGCGCCGTATTGTTTATGCAGCGCGTTGTTATTTAAGGGGCTGGCGTCATTTGCCTCCCACCCGTTTTGATGTGCTGGCCTGGGAGCCCGAGGGCATGGTTTGGCTCAAAGCCGCTTTTGACGCCAGCGCCGCTGTGTGATGGGTCAAGCATTCTTCAAATGAAGTCATCAATGTCATCACCAGCGGGTATCATCAGGCCCATGTTAGACCTGCGAATTCAGCAACACTTTATCGACAGCGCAGACCTCCAGTACCAAGCGGCCGAAACCTTGGCCAAGCCCTTGGATGCGGGCGTGCAAGCGCTGATGGCCAGCGTCACCAGCGGCGGAAAAGTGTTGGTCTGCGGCGAGGGCAGCGCGGCCGCCCTTGCAAAATATTTTGCCTGCTTGTTTGTGGGCGGCTTTGAGCGCGAGCGCCCCGAATTGGCAGCCATTGCTTTGAGTCATGATGGCTTGGGCGATCCTGCCTACGCCAGCTTGGCTCGCCAAGTTCGCGCCCTCGGTCAGGCCGGCGATGTTTTGTTGTTGCTCACGACAACGGGCGAAGAAGAGGGGCTGATGCGAGCGCTTCATGCAGCTCACGAGCGAGACATGACTGTCATTGCCCTGACGGGCAAAGGCGGTGGTGCGATGGCCAAAGCCTTGCGTGAAACCGATGTGCATGTGGGCATTCCGCACGACCGTGCCGCCCGAATTCGTGAAGTTCAACAATTGGCCCTGCATTGTTTGTGCGATGGCGTGGACGCCCAACTCATGGGCGATCAAGACGCTGTGGCCTGATCGCTGTTTAGATTTTTAAAGGACTGCTTTGTGAAAAACTCTTTCAAACGCCTCATCTTGGCTGGTTTGGCCACCAGCAGCCTGTTGCTCGGTCTTTCTGCTTGCGCGCCTCTTTTGGTGGGCGGCGCAGTCATGGGCGGCTTTGTGGCCATTGACCGCCGCACAGCCGGTATTCAACTTGAAGATGAAAGCATTGAGTTGAGAACCGCTCAAGGCTTGCGCCAAAACCTCGGGGCAGCAGCGCACATCAACGTCACCAGCTACAACCGCATGGTGCTCCTGACGGGCGAAGTGGCCTCAGCTGCCGATCGTGAGTTGGCAGAGCGTTTGGCCAAAAGCCAAGAGAATGTGAATTCAGTGGTCAACGATCTGGTCATTGAGCCCGCCAGCTCCATCACCCAGCGATCCAAAGACATCATCATTTCTGGCCAACTCAAAGCCTTGTTTGTGGATGCCAAAGACTTGCAAGCCAACGCCTTCAAGGTGGTCACCGAGAGAGGCGTGGTTTATTTGATGGGCCGGGTCACTGACAGAGAAGCGCAGCGCGCCACAGAAGTGGCTCGGGGTGGCAACATCAGCGGCATTGTCAAAGTGGTGCGAGTGTTTGAAATCATTTCTGACGACGAGCTGAAGCGCTTGAGCGCTCAGCCCTTGTCGCCCCAAGCCCAACCCAAACTCTAAGCTTGGGTTAGCCCAAACGCTTGATCAAGCTAGAGGTGTCCCAGCGCTTGCCGCCCATCTGTTGCACGTCGGCGTAAAACTGGTCAACCAAGGCCGTCACGGGCAAGCGCGCGCCGTTGCGCTTGGCCTCTTCCATGACCAAGCCCAAGTCTTTGCGCATCCAATCGACGGCAAAGCCAAAATCAAATTTGTCGGCCACCATGGTTTTGCCACGATTGTCCATTTGCCAGCTTTGTGCCGCGCCTTTGCCAATGACGTCCAACACCAGGTTCATGTCGAGGCCCGCTTTTTGGCCAAAGGCAACGGCTTCAGACAGGCCCTGAACCAAGCCGGCGATGCAAACCTGGTTGACCATTTTGGTGAGTTGGCCCGCGCCAGATTCGCCCATCAGGGTGTAGGCGCGAGAGAAGGCCATGGCCGTGGCATGGGTGGCTTCAAACACGCTGGCATCACCGCCACACATGACCGTTAACAAGCCATTTTGTGCGCCGCCTTGTCCACCTGATACGGGGGCGTCAATGAAGTTCAGACCTTGAGCCTTGGCCGCCGCATACAGCTCGCGGGCCACATTGGCAGAAGCGGTGGTGTGGTCGACAAAGATGGCACCTTTCTTCATGCCTGCAAAGGCACCGTCGGCGCCCAACACCACGGATCGCAAATCATCGTCATTGCCCACACAGCAAAACACAATGTCAGCGTCTTTGACCGCTTCTCTGGGGCTGGGCGCATGGGCGGGTTGGCGTGAGCCGGCAAATTCTTGGCACCAGGCGGCTGCTTTGGCCGCGCTGCGGTTGTAGACCGTGACCGCATGGCCAGCACGCGCCAAATGGCCCGCCATGGGGTAGCCCATCACGCCAAGGCCTAAAAAAGCCACATGTTGTGAAGGTGCGGGGTCGTAGGTTTTGGCGTTGAGGCTGCTCATGATGTGTGAAGGGTCTGAGTTTGAAAATGGGACTGAAAGTGCGGGTCGCGCCATCAGTGTTTCTGATTGTCCATCAGTTTGAGATTTTGCGGGTATTTGCTTAAATCACGCACTGTTTGGCCACTGATTTTGCCGGATTGGTAGAGCAGACTCAGGCTCTGATCGAGGGTTTGCATGCCCACTGCCTGACCGGTTTGAAGCAAAGAATAAAGCTGGCTGACCTTACCTTCCCGAATCAGGTTTCGTACGGCAGGTGTGCCCACCATGATTTCGTGAGCGGCCACACGACCCCCACCCTTTATGGCCGGGCAGAGGGTTTGCGCCAGCACCGCAATGAGGCACTCTGCAAACAACGCACGCACGCCCTCTTTTTCGCCAGACGGAAACGCATCCACCAAGCGGTCGATGGCCTGCGGCGCGCTGGCCGTGTGCAAGGTGGACAGCACCAAATGACCGGTCTCGGCGGCGGTGAGTGCCAAGCGGATGGTGCTGACATCGCGCATTTCGCCCAACAAAATCACATCAGGGTCTTCGCGCAAGGCGGCGCGCAAACCTGATTCAAAGTCGGGTGTGTCGCGCCCGACTTCTCTTTGGTGGACCAAACACTTGAGGGAAGGGTGAATGAATTCGATCGGGTCTTCTAAGCTCAAAATGTGACCCGCCCTTTGCGTGTTGATGTGCATTGTCAATGCGGCCAACAATGTCGATTTGCCGCTGCCCGTGGGCCCTGTCATGAGGACCAAGCCGTGAGAATGTTCACCCCAGGACTTCACGCAGGCGGGGGCCTCTAAGCTGGCCAAGGTGGGCGTTTGCGCCGGAATTAAACGCAACACCATCGCAGGCCCTCGCGCTTGCAAAAATGCATTGACCCGAAACCGACCCAAGCTGGGCAGCGCCACAGCAAAATCGATGGGTTGAAACAGAAGGGCGGGTGTCGGCGTGCTTGTGCTTGGAAGTAGCAGCTTGGCCAGTATGTCGAGCAAATCTTGTGGTCTCAAGGGAGGCACGGGCTCATCTGAACTTAAGTCTTGCACTCTTTGCAATTGGCCATGCACACGAAGCCAGGGCACCTCGCCCGTGGAAAAATGCACATCTGAAGCACCTGAGAGCCGCGCTGTTTGCAATACCTTGAGCCAATCCATGTCTTTTCCTTTTGGCCTTCAGATTTGTTAAGCTTTGACCCATGAGTGAATCAGTTTCTGACAATCTGGCCAAAGTCCGCAAGCGAATTGAGCTTGCATGCGTTGATGTTGGAAGAGACCCGAGCGCCGTTTTGCTGTTGGCAGTGTCCAAAACCAAAACAGCGCAAGCGGTGCGTGAAGCTTATGCGGCAGGGCAGCTGGCTTTTGGCGAAAACTACATTCAAGAGGGTGTTGACAAAATCGCAAGCTTGGCCGATTTGCCTCTAGAGTGGCATTGCATTGGCCCCATTCAAAGCAATAAAACAAAGCAGGTGGCCGAAAATTTTGAGTGGGCGCACAGCATCGACCGGCTCAAAATAGCGCAACGCTTGTCAGAACAAAGGCCGCCTCATTTGCCGCCCTTGCAAGTTTGCTTGCAAGTGAATGTAGACGGGGGAAACAACAAATCGGGCGTTCAACCCTCTGAATTGTTAGGGCTGGCCAAACAGGTTTCTTTGTTACCTCGCCTCACTTTGCGCGGCATCATGAGCATTCCCGAGCCCGTCTCCTCGCCACAGGCCACACATGCCGTCCATCATCAGGCCAAAATCTTGTTTGACAGTTTGGTGGCCGCAGGCATCGGGCTCGACACCCTTTCCATGGGCATGACCGACGACTTGGAAGCGGCCGTTGCAGAAGGCAGCACGTGCGTCAGAGTGGGCACAGCCATCTTTGGCCAACGCGCCTTAAAAACGGGGTAAGTCGGGGTGTGAAATTTGTCCGCCTCGCACCAGCATCTTGCCGTATTCAGCGCAGCGATTGTGGGTGGGAATGACCTTGCCAGGGTTGAGCAAACCTAGGGGGTCGAAGGCCTTTTTCAGGCCCAGCATTTGCGCATTTTCTTCACTTGAAAACTGCACGCACATGCTGTTGAGTTTTTCAACGCCCACGCCATGCTCGCCCGTGACGGTGCCGCCCATGGCCACACTGGTTTCCAAGATGTCGGCACCAAAGAGTTCGCAGCGCTGAAGTTGGTCGGGGTCGTTGGCATCGAACAAAATGAGTGGGTGTAAATTGCCATCGCCGGCATGAAACACATTGGCACAGCGCAGCTGGTATTTATTCTCCATCTCGGCAATGGCCAGCAAAATGTCGGCCAAGCGTTTGCGCGGGATGGTGGAGTCCATGCACATGTAGTCGGGACTGATGCGGCCTGAGGCAGGAAAGGCGTTTTTGCGGCCGCTCCAAAAACGCAAGCGCTCTGCTTCGTCTTTGCTGACCGCAATGGCCGTGGCACCGCAGCCGCGCAGCACATCGATCATGCGTTCAATTTCCTCCGCCACTTCCTCAGGCGTGCCATCGCTCTCGCACAACAAAATGGCCGCGGCATCGAGGTCATAGCCGGCATGCACAAAGTCTTCCACGGCGGCGGTCATGGGCTTGTCCATCATTTCTAAACCGGCCGGAATAATCCCAGCGGCTATGACGGCCGCTACGGCATCACCAGCTTTGCGAATGTCGTCAAAACTGGCCATGATGCAGCGCGCCAATTGAGGTTTAGGCACCAGCTTCACCGTGACCTCGGTGGTGATGGCCAACATGCCCTCGCTGCCCACCAAGACCGACAACAAATCGTAGCCCGAGGTGTCGAGCGCATCGCTGCCAAAAACAATTTCTTCACCTTCAATGGTGAGGCCCTTCACTTTGAGCACATTGTGCAAGGTCAGTCCGTATTTGAGGCAATGAACACCGCCCGAGTTCTCGGCCACATTGCCGCCAATGGTGCAAGCAATTTGACTGGACGGATCGGGCGCGTAGTACAAGCCATAAGGCGCGGCGGCTTCTGAGATGGCCAAGTTGCGAACGCCGCACTGAACCACGGCCGTGCGCGAATGCGGATCGACTTTCAAAATCTGATTGAACTTGGCCATCGACAAGGTGACGCCCAACTTGTGCGGCATGGCGCCTCCCGACAGGCCTGTTCCTGCGCCGCGCGCGACGACCGGTACTGCCAATGCATGACACGCTTTCAACACAGCCTGCACTTGGCTTTGTGTTTCGGGCAAGGCCACCACCAAGGGACGCTCTCGGTAAGCGGTCAGTCCATCGCACTCATAGGGCACGGTGTCTTCCAAGGTGTAGAGCAAGGCATGCGCTGGCAACACGGCGCTCAAGGCTTGCACCACTTGCGCTTGGCGATCGGCGCGAGACAGCGCTTCGAGATTGGTGAGTGCGTTCATAGCATCTTTAAAAAGACAAATTAGAATTATTTGAAGATCACGGTTTTGTGGCCGTTTAAAAGTACGCGGTGTTCGCTGTGCCATTTGACGGCACGGGCCAGCACTTGGCTTTCGGTGTCGCGGCCTTGCGTGGTGAGGTCGTCAACGGTTTTGGAATGATCCACCCGGGCCACATCTTGTTCGATGATGGGGCCTTCGTCCAAGTCGGCCGTGACATAGTGGGCGGTGGCACCGATGAGCTTGACGCCGCGGTCATGTGCTTGGTAATAAGGCTTGGCACCTTTGAAGCTGGGCAAGAACGAGTGATGAATGTTGATGGCGCGGCCGGCCAATTTTCGACACAAGTCGTTGGACAAAATTTGCATGTAGCGCGCCAGCACCACCAACTCGGCGCCTTCCGATTGAATGATCTCGTATTGTTTGGTCTCCGCTTCAGCTTTGTGAGCCGCGGTGACGGGAATGTGGTGAAAAGGCACGTTGTAACTGGCGGCCAATTGGTAAAAATCGCGGTGGTTGCTCACGATGGCGCGGATGTCGATGTGCAGCAAACCGCTTTTCCAGCGAAACAACAAATCGTTGAGGCAGTGGCCTTCTTTGCTGACCAAGATGACCGCGCGCATGGCTTGTGTGGTGTTGTGCAATTGCCAGCTCATGTGGAACTGCTCAGCCAAACTCACCAACTGGCTGCGCAAGCCGTCTTCACTCACTTCGTCGCAGGCAAACTGCACCCGCATGAAAAACAAGCCTGTGACAGGGTCGCTGTATTGAGCGGCCTCTTCAATGTTGCCGCCGCGTTCAAGTAAAAACCCCGACACGGCATGCACAATGCCAGTTCGGTCGGGGCAGGACAGCGTGAGAATGTATGCGTGATTCATGGGCAACATTGTGGCATGGACGCCTTGGTCTGGGCGTGCCTGACTGCACACAACTGAACTGACTCGCCCCTACAGGCTCTCAGAGGCTGTAGGGGCCCTTAAAGATTCTGCAGATCAGTGAATCAAGACAGGGTGCTGCGCCAAACCTGTGTATTGCTCTAAGGTGTCTTCTACCTCTTCTTGGGTAGGCGTGTTTTCCTGCCAAGCCTGAATGTGCATCTGAAACATTTCTGCCCAAGAGCCATCCAAATAAACCTCTTTGCCAGAGCGTTTGTCGACAATCTCAAAGCCATGTCGTTCGAGAGTGGGCGCTAGACTCACAGGTGCGGCCTCACCGGTCTCGTTGGCCAACACATGCATGAGGGCGAAAGATTCGGATTCGTACAACAAGTTCATGGTGTCATTCTGACTGAAGTTCATGCCAAATAGTTGGGGTTTGAAAATTTTTTTTCAAGGGCAATTCAAGGCATTAAAAACGGCAAGCGTTCGGTGCCGCGCATCTCCATGTCAATGAAATTGCCACTGACCTGAGAGATTTTGATTCGGACCGGCAAACCGCCGTGTGCTTTAGACAGCCACATCTCCACTTGACTGTCGAATTTGCCACGCGGCAAACACACCCAGCGCTGCGTGGCCATGCGCTCGCCGTTCACATCAATGGCCTCTTCAGCCGTGAAAGTGAGACTCCAATTGACGGCGTCACGCGTGGTGGCCGTTTGAACGTTCATGACCGAGCCTACTTTGAATGTTTGAGAAGCCACAGCGGAGGCCATTTGAATGAACAAGCTCACTTGATCTTGCGCGCCAGCCTGCATTTCCACACTGGGAACGTTGGCACTGAAACTGATTTTGTTTTGCTCCGAATCAAAATGAGCGGCCCGCTCGCCGCGCCAGCTGTCTGAGTGTCGGCGTGGCGCCAAGCCTTGTTCGGTGAGCACGCCCACGCTTTTCCAAACGCGGCTGCCGATTAAAAAAGCACTCACTCGCAATTCAGCCTCGTAGCGCCGCTGCGCGCTGTCGGGCGGCATCACTTGCCATTGGAGTGAGCCGAGGGCATGGTAGACCAGCCCGCGCTCTTGACCCGTCAGCCGGTAATTGATTTTGATGCTCTCTGGCACATCGCTGGCTTTGGCGTTCAAAGCCTTGTCTTGTGGCGGCGTGTTTGGCGGTGGGGCGCTCAGCTCGGCGGTTGGGGCAGGGGGCTGCAACTCGGCTGGCGCTGGGGTTGAAACTGGCTCGTTTTGAACGCCCAAAGCAGTTGACGCGGGCAACACAGGCAAGGCCGGCGATGCAGCCGCTTCTGATCGTGTGGGTTCAGGCAACATGGCTGTAGCAACGGCCGACAGACTGGCGCCTGAAGACGGCGCCTTTGGCATTGGGGGAGCTGCCTTTGGCAGGGGTGGCTTGGCGACAGAGGGCTTTGGCACTTCGGGGCCGGGGGTAGCGCTCGGTGGAGAGGCATGGGTGCTGGCAGAAATAACGCGCGTTTGCAAAGCCCCCAATTTGGTGGACGTGGCATCGATGTGCCAAAGACTTTCTGTGGCCGATAGCAAGAAACCAAGGTGCAACACCAGCACCAAGATGGTCAATGCCCCAATTTTTGTGCGACTTGGGAAGCTCATGCCATCCGCTTTAAAAAGCATGTCAATTTGGTAATGTCCATCGTAGATCAAAGCCTGAATGAATTCTATCGCCCAACAGATTGGTTAAACTGACACACATGAAATTAGCAACTTACAAAGATGGCTCACGCGATGGCCAGTTGGTGGTGGTCTCTAAAGACCTTGGCACAGCACACTATGCAACGGGCATCGCGCAACGCATGCAACAAGTGCTAGACGACTGGAACTTTCTGGCGCCTCAATTGGAAGATGTGTACCAAATTTTGAACCAAGGTAAAGCGCGTCATGCCTTTCCTTTTGAGCCCCAACAATGCATGGCACCTTTGCCCCGCGCCTACCAATGGGCCGACGGTTCTGCCTACCTCAATCATGTGGAATTGGTGCGAGCGTCGCGCAATTCAACAGTGCCAGAAAGCTTCTACAGCGACCCCCTCATGTACCAAGGCGGCAGCGACGATTTGTTAGGCCCCTGCGACAAAGTCGTTTGTGTGGATGAAGCGCACGGCATCGATTTTGAAGCAGAAATTGCAGTCATCACTGGCGATGTGCCCATGGGCGTCTCCCCCGAAAACGCTTTGGACGGTATTCGGTTGCTTGTGCTGGCCAACGACGTGAGCCTTCGGAATCTGATTCCAAACGAATTGTCCAAGGGTTTTGGATTTGTTCAAAGCAAGCCCGCGACCGCCTTCAGCCCTGTGGCTGTCACCCTCGATGAATTGGGCGAAGCTTGGCAAGGTGGACGTTTGCATTTGACACTACAGTCCACTTGGAATGGCCGCAAGGTGGGCATGTGCGAAGCCGGCCCAGAAATGAGTTTTCATTTTGGTCAACTAATTGCGCACTTGGCCAAAACGCGCAATGTGCGTGCGGGCAGTTTGGTGGGCAGTGGCACGGTCAGCAACCAAAGCGTGGACGTGAACGGCAAGCCTGAGTGGCCTAAAGGCTACAGTTGCATTGCCGAAAAGCGTGCCATTGAAACCATTTTGGACGGCCAGCCCAGTACCGATTTCATGAAGTTTGGCGACACCATTCGGATTGAGATGAAGGGCCTAGATGGCCAAAGTATTTTTGGCGCCATTGACCAACAGATTGTTTCCAACTCAATGAACTCTTGAGGCTAGGCCTGGTCGCTCATGCTGCTCTTTGGCCGATTGGCAAGGCAGACAGCGCAATGCCGGCGGAAATGCCAACAAGCGGGTGAGTGGAATTTCATGGTCACAAATTTCACATAAGCCATATCTGCCATTGGCAATTCGATGCAGCGCCATTTCGATGGCCTCCAATTCGGCCACATCGTGTTCTTGAATGGCGAATGCGGTGTCTCGCTCGGTGATGTTCTGAGCATGCGTTTGCTCTGCCGCCGAAAGCTGTGACCATGCCGCTTCGGCACGGCTCCTGTTGCCGCCTCGTTCATCGTTCATTTTGTCGATCAGCTGTGCTTTTTGTGCAATCAAGAGTTGTCTGAGAGATTCAGTTTGCAGCTGTTTTTTCACGAGGCCTCCTTTTGGCTTAATTCATCATGAGACAAGTGATCGTAGTCACAGATGCGACGGCCCCAATTGATGCAAATCAAGAAAGCAGCTCTCAAGCTATTTCTTTAAGCGACAATGAGGAAATGATTTTTTTTGGAGAAGTGAATGAGCCAAATTGTTGACTACAGCCAATACAGCACGCTGCGCATTTCGAGGCGCGGCGTCAACCAAACTGTCTTGGACATTCAAATGCGGGCCGATGGGCCAGGCGGCAATGGCAAGATCCCCACCGCGGGTCACCGAGCCCATTGGGAGTTGGCCGAAATTTGGCGCGATGTCTCGCGTGACGACACCGTGCGTGTGGCGGTCCTGCGGGGCGAGGGTTTGGGCTTTTCAGGCGGTGGTGATTTTGCGTTGGTGGAAGACATGACCCAAAATTTTGAAGTCAGAACGCAAGTCTGGAAAGAGGCCCGTGATTTGGTCTACAACGTGATCAATTGCGACAAGCCCATTGTGAGCGCCATGCATGGCCCCGCGGTCGGCGCAGGCTTGGTGGCGGGCTTGTTGGCCGACATTTCCATTGCCAGCAAAACCGCCAAAATTGTGGATGGCCACACCAGATTGGGCGTTGCCGCTGGCGACCATGCCGCCATCATTTGGCCCTTGCTCTGCGGCATGGCCAAAGCCAAGTATTACCTTCTGTTGTGTGAGCCTGTCAGCGGCGAAGAAGCTGAGCGAATGGGCTTGGTGTCGCTGGCAGTCAATGAAGACGAGTTGCTGGACAAAGCCTATGATGTGGCAGATCGCTTGGCCAACGGCAGTCAGACAGCCATCCGCTGGACCAAATATGCTTTGAACAATTGGCTGCGCCAAGCGGGCCCAGCCTTTGATGCCTCTTTGGCTTTGGAGTTTATGGGCTTTGCTGGCCCCGATGTCAAAGAGGGCGTGGCCAGCTTGAGAGACCGCAGACCCCCGCAATTTTGATTGACCTTCAGGAGCGACCCATGAGTGAACCTTCCGCATTTGGTTTTGGAAAATTTGTGCCCGGTTTCGATTTTTTACAGAGCCTGGGTCAGGCGGCCAACCCCAGCGCCAAGGGCGCGCCTCAAGGCATGCCCAACATGGCCAGCTGGGTGGCACCCACCCTGAGCGTGGAAGACTTGGACAAACGCATTCAAGAACTCAAAACGGTTCAATTTTGGTTAGAGCAAAACACCCACGCCCTGAAGGCCACCATTCAGGCACTGGAGGTGCAAAAAATGACGCTGGCCACCTTGCAGGGCATGAACGTCAACATGCAAGACTTGGCCAAAGCCTTCACGGCCAAAATGCCCGACGTGAACAAAACCCCTGACGTGCCCGAAACGCCGGCGCAGACTCAGACGCAAGACAAGCCTGAAGCAGACTCCAAAGTCAATGCCAATGAAAGTGGACCTGCCGTCGATCCCATGCAGTGGTGGGGTTCCCTCACGCAACAGTTTCAAAACATTGCGGCGGCAGCGGTGAAAGATGTGGCGGCCAAGGCCATGAAAGAGGGCCCGAAAGCAGCTGGCAAAACAGCCGCCAAATCATCTGCCAAATCATCTGCAAAGTCGAAAACCACAGCAGCCAAGAAGACCACTTCACGCGCACGCAAGGCCTCGCCAGCCGCTGCGAAGTCCGCCAAGGGCTTGGCTTGAGCCTGGTTTTAAACGCCTCTGGCCCGCGCTGATTTGAAGTCGGCTTGGTAGGCCGCAAAACGCTCAGCATCTAGGGCTCCCCGCACTTCTTTCATGAGGTTCAGGTAGTAGTGCAAGTTGTGGATGGTGGTAAGCATCGGTCCCAACATCTCACCACATCGGTCGAGGTGATGCAAATAGGCGCGGCTAAAGCCTGCTCTGCCGCCCTCGTCCCACGCCACGCCCAAGCTGCCCGCGCAGGCATAACATGTGCACGTGCTGTCCAAGGGTTGGGGGTCTGATTTGTGTCGCGCGTTGCGCAATTTCAAATCGCCAAAGCGTGTGAACACCGTGCCATTGCGCGCATTGCGCGTGGGCATGACGCAGTCAAACATGTCGACACCTTGCGCCACACCTTCTACCAAATCTTCGGGCGTGCCCACACCCATCAGGTAGCGCGGTTTGTGCGCAGGCAAGCGGTGCGGTGTGTGCGCCATGATTTGTAGCATTTGCTCTTTGGGTTCACCCACACTCACGCCGCCGACCGCATAGCCCGGAAAATTCATGTCGACCAATTGCTCTAAAGACTCTTGGCGCAAACTTTCAAACATTCCGCCCTGCACAATGCCAAACAGCGCATTGGGATTTTGCAAGCGCTCAAATTCTTCTTTGCTGCGCGTGGCCCAACGCAAACTCATCTCCATCGACTTGCGGGCTTCGGCCTCGGTGGTCAGGTGGCCTTTGGTTTCGTAAGGCGTGCATTCGTCCAGTTGCATGGCAATGTCGGAATTCAAGATGGTTTGAATTTGCATGCTCACTTCGGGCGACATGAACAGCTTGTCGCCATTGACGGGTGACGAAAAATACACGCCCTCTTCGGTGATCTTGCGCATCTCGCCCAAGGACCAAACTTGAAAGCCGCCTGAGTCGGTGAGGATGGGTTTTTGCCACTGTTCAAAACCATGCAAGCCACCAAAGCTGGCCATGATGTCGAGGCCTGGGCGCATCCACAAATGGAATGTGTTGCCCAAAATAATTTGTGCGCCCATTTCCTCCAGGCTGCGCGGCATCACGCCCTTCACCGTGCCATAAGTGCCCACCGGCATAAAGATGGGAGTTTGAATCACGCCATGGTTGAGCGTGAGTTGGCCTCTGCGCGCATGGCTGTGCCGGTCGGTTTTGAGAAGTTCAAATTGAAGCATGCTTCATCCTAAGCATTGGACAAGGAAGGGGCGACAGCGCGTTGCAACAACATGGCATCGCCGTAGCTGAAAAAACGATACTGCTTTGAAATGGCATGGTCGTACAAGTTCATCACATGCGTGTGGCCCGCAAAAGCACTGATCAACATCATGAGCGTGCTTTTGGGCAAATGAAAGTTGGTGATGAGGCAGTCCACCCACTGAAACTCAAAACCTGGCGTGATGAAAATTTGGGTATCGCCCTGCGCCTGATCAAACTTGGCCCAAGACTCCAAAGTCCTCACCGTCGTCGTGCCCACGGCCCACACCTTGCCACCTCTGGCGCGGCATGCATGAAGTGCTTGTTGCGTGGCCACAGGCACGTCATACCATTCGGCGTGCATGGTGTGCTCTGCAATGTTGTCTGTTTTCACTGGCTGAAAGGTGCCTGCGCCCACGTGCAATGTCACGTTGGCCGCATGAACGCCTTTGTCTGTCAGTTGTTGTAGCAAGGCCTCGTCAAAATGCAGCGCCGCTGTTGGGGCGGCCACTGCCCCAGGCTTACGCGCAAACACCGTTTGGTAGCGCCTTTCGTCGTCGGCTATTTCTTCTGCGCTGGCACTGCCGTCGTCAGGGCGTTCAATGTAGGGCGGCAAGGGCACGTGACCATATTGAGCCATCAGGGCGTGAGGCTCATCACTCAGTTGAAAGCAAAACAAGGGCCCTTGTTCATTCGGCCAGCGACCCACCAATTGGGCCGTGAAGCCCTTAGCGCCCAAAGCGCCACCATGGCCCATCTGAAGCACTGCGCCTAAAGGTGGCTTTTTACTCACCTTCATGTGCGCCACCACTTGATGGCCTGGTAACACCCGCTCAATGAGCAACTCCACTTTACCGCCCGTGGTTTTTTCGCCAAAGACCCTGGCCTTCACCACTTGCGTGTCGTTGAACACCAGCAAGTCGCCTGCATTCATCAAGCTTGGCAAGGATTTGAAGATTCGGTCAACAGGCACACTGCTGCTGCCATCGAGCAGTTTTGAGCTGCTGCGATCGGGCGCAGGATGCTGCGCAATCAAATGCGCTGGGAGCTCGAAATCAAAGTCGCTCAAACCGAAAGAATGCTGAAGCGTGTGTTGAACAGCGGCTTGAGCCAAAGGCGATGCTGAAGAAATCATGTGCTTGAGGGCTGAACAAGCCCGTTCCAAGTGAGTTAATGTTTGATTGTCCCATGTTCCAGATCAAGACTTTACAAATCATTTGTATGAAAACTTGAGGAAAGAGCCCAACATGTGATGAATATTTCAGAAAGTAAATAGCTTCTTTCACAAGAGGGCATATTCTTAACAGTACCTTACTGGCATGCAAAAAGTATCTGAGTCTCAACTATTCGCTGATCGGTTGCGCGGCGCGTTGGAGAGTGCAGGTGTGCGAGCATCGCCTACCATGGTGGCCAATGCGTTTAACCTTCGCTACCACGGTCGCAGCATCACCCCGCATACCGCTCGTAACTGGTTATTGGGCAAAGTCATGCCCACCCAAGACAAGCTTCGCGTATTGGCGGAGTGGTTGCAAGTCAGTCCGGACGAGCTTCGGTTTGGCCGAGCGCCTGGCAAAACCTATGTCTTCGAGATGAACGCTGGCCCCATTGAAATGGGCTTGGCCGACCGTGAAATGGTCGACCGGTATTTGTCTTTGGACGCAGAAGAGCGCAAAACCATTCGCGACGTGGTGACGGCCTTCGTGCACGCCAAGTCGGCACACCCTCACAACTGAGCTTTGAGGCCCTGGCCTGTCAGGCAAGGCAAAATGGTGGCATGTCCGCCAAAGATTCAGCGTCCCGTGCACCCAAAGCGTCTAGCGCACCCAGTTCAGCCAAGCCCTTGTCTGCGCCGCAAAAGGCCATGCGCAAAATGGGCTTGGTGCGGGACATCGATTTGGCCTTGCACATCCCCCTTCGCTACGAAGACGAAACGAGCATCGTCAAATTGCGTGACGCCCGAGAGGGCGATGTCGTTCAAATTGAGGCCACGGTGGTGGCCACCGAGATTCAACTCCGACCTCGTCGCCAAGCTTTGGTGACCGTGGACGACGGTACCGACACCTGTGTCTTAAGATTCTTCAACTTTTACCCTGCCCAACAAAAAGCCTTGGCCGTGGGTCAAGTGATTCGAGCCCGAGGCGAGGTGAAAGGCGGCTTCATGGGTCTGACCATGATGCACCCTTCGTTTCGGCTGGCCAAAGGTGAACTGCCCCAAGCCCTCACGCCCATCTACCCCACCACGGCGGCCTTGCCCCAGGCCTACTTGCGGCGCGCCATTGACAGCGCGCTGGCCCGAGCCGATTTGAGCGAAACATTGCCCGCCAGTTATGCGTGGCCCAACCCACCCCGAGGCCAAAAGGTCAATGGCTTGCGCCAAGCACTCACCCACTTGCACCACCCGGCTCCCGATGTGGCCATTGCGGCCTTAGAAGACCGCACGCATCCTGCTTGGCAAAGGCTCAAAGCCGAAGAGTTGTTGGCCCAACAACTGTCCCAGCGCATGGCCATTCAAGAGCGAGACAAGCTTCGTGCGCCAGCGCTGCGGCAGCAAGTGGGCGGCTGGCGCGATAAGTTGCAAGCGGCCTTGCCCTTTCAATTGACGGCGGCGCAGCAACGGGTGAGTCAAGAAATTGGCCATGATTTGGCCCGCCCTGTGCCCATGCACCGCTTGCTTCAAGGGGATGTGGGGGCAGGCAAAACCGTGGTGGCAGCCTTGGCCGCCATGCTGGCCATTGATGGCGGATGGCAGTGCGCGCTGATGGCGCCCACTGAAATATTGGCGCAACAACACTTTGCCAAATTGGTGGGATGGTTGGCGCCCATGGGCGTGCAAGTGGCTTGGCTCACAGGGAGCCAGAAAAAAAAAGAGCGTACCCACATGTTGGCCCTCATCGAATCGGGTGATGCCGCCCTGGTGGTGGGCACCCACGCCGTCATTCAAACGCAAGTAAAGTTTAAAAAATTGGCCTTGGCCATCATCGATGAGCAGCATCGATTTGGCGTGGCACAGCGCTTGGCGCTGCGGGACAAAATGCAGGAAGCCGGTATGGAGCCGCATTTGCTCATGATGACGGCCACGCCCATTCCACGCACCTTGGCCATGAGCTACTACGCCGATTTGGACGTGTCGGTCATTGATGAGCTGCCGCCCGGCCGAACCCCGGTTGTGACCAAAGTTATTTCCGACAGCCGAAGAGACCAAGTGATTGGCCGCATTGGGGCGCAGTTGGCTGAGGGTCGGCAAGTTTATTGGGTCTGCCCTTTGATAGAGGAAAGCGAAGCGCTGGACTTGACCAACGCCACAGCCACCCACGAAGAGCTGACGGCCATGTTGCCAGGGGTGACGGTGGGGCTGCTTCATTCTCGAATGTCGGCCCACGAAAAAAAAGACGTCATGGCCCAGTTCACACAAGGCAGCATGGGCGTGTTGGTCAGCACCACCGTGATCGAGGTGGGGGTGGATGTGCCCAACGCCTCCTTGATGGTGATTGAGCACGCCGAACGGTTTGGGCTGAGCCAATTGCACCAACTGCGCGGCCGCGTGGGGCGGGGTGCGGCAGCGTCTGCCTGCATTTTGTTGTTCGGTACGCCAGAGGGAGGCCGTTTGAGTGAAACGGCCCGGGAGCGATTGCGCGCCATGGTGGACACCAACGATGGTTTTGAAATTGCAAGACGTGATTTGGAGATTCGGGGGCCAGGTGAGTTCTTGGGTGCGCGACAATCGGGAGCGCCCTTGTTGCGTTTTGCCGATTTGGCCACCGATGAAGCCTTGCTGAAATGGGCCCGTTCCGTGGCACCTGTCATGTTGGAAAATGATCCAGTCTGGGCCGAGCGGCACATCGCTCGGTGGTTAGGCGGAAAATCTGAATTTTTGAAAGCTTGAGACATTGGCATGACACTCACAGAGCTGAAATACATTGTGGCGGTGGCCCGCGAAAGGCACTTTGGCAAGGCTGCCGAGGCATGCTTTGTGTCGCAACCCACTTTGTCGGTGGCCATCAAAAAGCTGGAAGAAGAACTGGATGTGAAGTTGTTTGAGCGCAGCGCCAACGAGGTGAGCGTGACTCCCTTGGGCGAAGAAATTATTCGCCACGCGCAGCACGTGCTTGAGCAAGCGGCGGAAATCAAGGAAATTGCCAAGCGCGGCAAAGACCCTCTGGCGGGTGCTTTGCGCTTGGGCTTGATCTACACCATTGGGCCGTATTTGTTGCCCGACCTGATGCGGCAGATCACAAAGCTGACGCCGCAAATGCCGCTCATGTTGCAAGAAAACTTCACGGTCAAGCTCATGGAAATGCTGCGTGCAGGCGACATCGATTGCGCCATCTTGGCCGAGCCTTTTCCTGACACCGGCTTGGCCACTGCCGCTTTGTACGACGAGCCCTTTATGGCGGCCTTGCCGGCCGCACACCCCATGGCCCAACTCAAAAGCATGACGGCTGAGCAGTTGAAAAACGAAACCATGTTGCTGTTGGGCAATGGCCATTGTTTTCGCGATCATGTGCTTGAAGTCTGTCCTGAATTTGCCAGGTTTTCCAGCAACGCAGAAGGCATTCGCAAAAGCTTTGAAGGCTCTTCTTTGGAAACCATCAAGCACATGGTGGGGGCCGGCATGGGCGTCACCCTGGTGCCGCGTTTGTCAGTGCCCCCTGAAGCCTTGGCCGTGCAGCCCAAGCGCAAAAAAAACGAAGACCCCCAAGTTTGTTATGTGCCCATCGTTGACGAGCCGGCTGGTTTGCCGCCCATGCGCCGCGTGGTCTTGGTGTGGCGTAAAAGTTTCACTCGTTACGAGGCCATTGCGGCGCTTCGCAATGCCATTTATGCATGCGAATTGCCCGGTGTCACGCGTTTGTCCTAAGACAGCATGCCCACCCCACCATGCGTGAAAAACTTTCTGTCTATTTAGACCTTATTCGTTGGAACAGACCCGCAGGCTGGCTCTTGTTGCTGTGGCCCACTTTGTCGGCATTGTGGGTGTCGGCCGCTGGCTTTCCGGGCTGGCATTTGGTGGCGGTGTTCACACTGGGCACCATCCTCATGCGCAGCGCGGGTTGTTGCTTGAACGACGTGGCCGACCGAGATTTTGACAAGCACGTGAAGCGAACGGCTGAGCGTCCCGTCACCAGTGGTCGCTTGAGCGTGAAGGAAGCACTTGTCTTTGGTGCGGTGCTGGCGCTCATGGCGTTTGGTTTGGTGCTCACTTTGCGCCCCGAAACATTGCCTTGGTCGTTTGCGGCTTTGGTGGTGGCCATCGCTTATCCCTATGCCAAGCGGTATGTGGCCATGCCGCAAGCCGTGTTGGGTGTGGCGTTCAGCTTTGGCATTCCCATGGCCTATGCCGCCGTGACAGGCGAAGTGGCATGGCAAGCCGGCGCTCTCTTGGTGGGTAACATCTTTTGGGTTTTGGCCTATGACACCGAATACGCCATGGTTGACCGCGACGACGATTTGAAAATTGGCATGAAAACCTCGGCCATCACTTTGGGTCAATGGGATGTGCCCGCCATCATGGCTTTTTATGCTTTGTTTTTGCTGATCTGGGGGGCTTTATTAGATGCCGTTCAACACCCATTGATGTTGCTGGGTTTGGCCGTGGCCGCCCTGCAAGCGCTGTGGCATTTTGTGCTCATTCGGCACAGAACGCGCGAGGGCTGTTTCAAAGCCTTTCGCTTGAACCATTGGGTGGGTTTTGCCGTCTTTGCCGGTGTAGTGTTGCGCTATTTGTAAGGGCCGATGGCGTTAATCTTTACCGAACTCGTCGCCCAATTCGGCCGCTCTGTGCTGCGCGGCCAACATGGCTTTCACAAAAGATTCTTTCACCTGATCTTGGTCAAGGGTGCTGAGGGCGGCAAAGGTGGTGCCACCCTTCGAGGTGACGCGCTGGCGCAGCTCCTCGGGTGAATCATTCGATTGGCTGGCCAAATGCGTGGCACCCGCAAAGGTGGCTTTGGCCAACTGATAGGCCTGCGCTTGCGGCAATCCCATCTTCACGCCGGCTTCGGTCATGGCCTCTAAAAAATAAAAGACATAGGCGGGACCCGAACCCGACAGCGCTGTGACCGCATCGAGGTCGGCTTCTTGTTGAACCCATACCCATTCCCCGGTGGCTTGGAGCAATTGTTCAATCAAGTGTTTGTCGGAGGCGCTGGCACCCTGCCGTGCAAACAGGCCCGTCATGCCTTGCCCCACCAAGGCCGGGGTGTTGGGCATGGCGCGCACGATTCGGTCGGTTGAAAGCCAACGTGCCATGCTGTCCGATCGAATGCCCGCGGCCACCGACAAATGCAATGCCTGCGAGGTGAACGGGGCCACAGGCAATGTGGCTTCCTTGAACACTTGGGGCTTCACCGCCCAAACAACGAGGTTGGCTTTTTGCAAGGCGTCGGTGGCTTCTGGCAACACCGCGACGCCCAATGCTGCGCTCAATTTGGCGGCCGTTTCAGCATGCGGCTCAATGACTTGAATGTGTGAGGGCGCAAAGCCTTGCTGAATCAAACCGCCCAAAATAGCGCTGGCCATGTTGCCGCCGCCCACAAAAGCCAGTTGTGCTTGCTGAAAGTCGGTTTGCTGGTTGAGGTTCATGTCATATCTTTGTTGGATCAGGAGGCGAAATAGGATTTGTGTTCATAAAATCCATGCATGATGCATATTGTCTCTTTTTCGGACATTGGGTTTGAGTTTCAGTTAATCTTGATCGCATGACTTACATCCTTGCACTTGACCAAGGCACCACCAGTTCCAGGGCGGTGTTGTTCAATCACGATGGCGCACCCGTCGCCATGGCGCAGCAAGAGTTTCCCCAATATTTTCCAAAGCCGGGCTGGGTCGAACACGACGGTTTGCAAATATGGCAATCGCAAAAAAATGCCATGTTGTCGGTGCTGAAAAAAGCAGGTGTCAGCCCCCATCAAATCCATGCGATTGGCATTACCAATCAGCGCGAAACCACCCTCGTTTGGGATCGCAAATCGGGCCAACCCATTGCGCCTGCCATTGTTTGGCAAGACCGACGAACCGCCTCAGCGTGCGAGGTGCTTCAACGACAAGGCCACGGCCCCAGCATTCAACACAAAACCGGCTTGGTGCTTGACGCTTATTTTTCGGCCACCAAAATTGCGTGGCTGCTTGATCATGTGCCCGGTGCCAGGCAAAAAGCAGAAGACGGCCAATTGGCCTTTGGCACCATGGACACGTGGCTCATATGGCAACTCACAGGAGGCCGTGTGCATGTGACCGATGCCAGCAATGCATCGCGCACCTTGCTTTTCAATCTGCACACCCAAGCTTGGGACCCTGTGTTGCTCAAGCGCTTTAACATTCCTGCAGCCGTCTTGCCGCAAGTGGTGCCCAGCAGTGGTGTGTTGGCCCTCACCGATCCAGAATGCTTGGGGGTTTCGTTGCCCATTGCGGGCGTGGCCGGAGATCAACAAGCGGCCTTGTTTGGCCAAGCTTGCTTTCAACCAGGCATGGCCAAAAACACCTACGGCACGGGCTGTTTCATGCTCATGAACACAGGCCATCGGCCGGTGACCAGCAAGCACAAGTTGCTGTCCACAGTGGCTTGGCTTGGCCCCAACACAGCAGCGCATCCCATGGCCTATGCGCTGGAGGGCTCGGTGTTCATGGCGGGCGCCACTGTGCAATGGTTGCGTGATGGTTTGCAAATCATTCAAAAGGCCAGTGAGGTCGAGGCTTTGGCAGCCAGTGTGAGCAGCACCGACGATGTGTTTTTGGTGCCTGCTTTTGCAGGCCTTGGCGCACCCGAGTGGGACGCCCAAGCCCGTGGCACGTTGCTGGGCATGACGCGCGGCACCACGCGTGCGCACATTGCCCGCGCAGCCTTAGAGGCTATTGCGTGGCAGGTGGCGGATGTGTTTCAAGCCATGGCCAAAGACAGTGCGCTGTCTCTGACCGAATTGCGTGTGGATGGGGGTGCCAGCCAAAACAATTTGTTGATGCAAATGCAGGCAGACGCCTTGGGGGTGCCGGTGGTGCGAGCCAAGGTGCATGAAACCACTGCTTTGGGCGCTGCCTACTTGGCCGGACTCGCCACAGGGTATTGGCACGACGCCGCAGAAATTTCAAGTCAATGGGCGCATGACCAAATTTTTGAACCACACATCGCAAGTTCGGCAAGGCAAGCAGGACAGGCCCGTTGGCACGAGGCTGTGGCGCGATCTCGTGCATGGGCAAAAGCTTGATGGCATGACCCCCTTGATCACAGACCGAGCGCAGTTGCTGGCGCAGTTGGCCAGCGTGGATGAATATGATGTGGCCGTCATTGGCGGTGGCGCCACGGGCTTGGGTGTGGCAGTGGACGCGGCAGCCCGAGGATTGAAGGTGGCGCTGGTGGAAGCCCATGACTTTGCAAAAGGCACTTCTTCTCGGTCTACCAAATTGATTCATGGTGGGGTGCGCTATTTGGCGCAAGGCCATTTGCATTTGGTCATTGAAGCCCTGCGCGAAAGAAAGCGCTTGTTGCAAAACGCACCGCATTTGACGCAAGCCATGCCCTTTGTCATGCCGGCTTACCGCTGGCGCGACCTGTTACTTTTTGGCTTGGGCTTGAAGTTGTATGCCTTGTTGTCGGGGCGTGCCAGCTTGGGCCCTACGCGGTTTTTAAGCCGTCAGCAAACCCTGAATCGGCTCACAGGCGTCAAAGTGACTGGCTTGGTGGGGGCTGTTGAGTATTGGGATGGTCAATTTGACGATTCACGTTTGGCTTTGGCGCTGGCGCGCACTGCCGCTGCCAAAGGTGCTGTCGTTGTCAACTACTTGCGCGTGACGGGCCTGATCAAACAACATGGTACAGGCCGCATTGGCGGTGTCATCTGCCAAGACACCGAGACGGGCCTCGAACACCGTGTGAAAGCCCGTTGCGTGGTCAATGCCACGGGCGTCTGGGTGGATCAGATTGAGGCCATGACGCAAAAGACCACGGAGGCCATGGCCGAGCGCTTGCTAGAGCACAAAGCGCCGCATGCGGTGAGGCCCAGTCAAGGCGCCCACTTGGTGGTGGATGCGTCCTTTTGGCCAGGCCCATCGGCGCTGCTGGTGCCGCACACCCAAGATGGTCGCGTTTTGTTTGCCGTGCCATGGCAAGGTCGGGTGCTGCTGGGCACCACCGACACGCCCAAAGATGCCCTTGAATGGGAGCCACAAGCCCTAGACGCCGAGGTTGATCAAATATTGAAAGAAGCCTCGCAGTATTTGGTGAAGCCGCCGCAACGCTGGGATGTGTTGAGCGTTTGGGCAGGCTTAAGGCCCTTGGCCAGGCCCGCCCAAACCACCGACAAGCTGGCACAAGGCGCCACCCAAAAAGTCAGCCGTGAGCACGCCATCCATGTGGCTTCCAATGGGCTGGTGAGCGTCACGGGCGGCAAATGGACCACGTATCGCACCATGGCGGCGGACGTGATGCAAGCCATTCGCCGAGCCCACATGCTGTCCCTCACCTCGGAAGATGTGACGGTGAACTTGCCAATTTGGGGTGCCGATGTGGCGGCAAACCGGCCCATTGACGCATACAGCCCCTATGGCAGCGATGCCCCCATGATTCAAGAAATGGCGGGCGCTGAACATTGGTTGACGCCCCAACTGAGTGAAGCCATGGTCCGATTTGCGGCGCGCTGCGAGTACGCCAGAACCGTTGAGGATGTCTTGGCGCGCCGCAACCGTTTGCTATTTTTGGATGCTGCCGCCGCTTTGAAAGTGGCCCCTCAAGTCGCTGCCCTTTTGGAAATGGAAACGGGAGTGCCGGCCCAACTGGACGCCTTTGAAAAACTGGCCGTGAGTTATTTGTTGCCTTTAGGGAGCCTTTAGGGAGCCTTTAGGGAGTCACCAAATAGTGCTCAGGGCACCCCTGAAACGGGTCTTCTCATTGAAAACTTTCCCAATTTCTACAAATTTGGCTCAAAAAGTGTTGACACTCCAAGAAAATAGAGTAACAATCGCGGGCTTAGCTCCTAAAAAAGCGTAGTTATCTACCCAAACAAAAGCACTGCGAGTGGTTCGCGGTGTGGATGACGGGTCCAAGACTGATCTTGGTGCTTCTGGTTTTCAAGTTGCTGTATTTAATGACGGCGCTCTGATGGCTGGGGGTGCACAAGGTGCAAGTTGGGAAATATTGAAATGATTCAGACAGAAACTCGGTTGGATGTTGCTGACAACACCGGCGCTAAGTCCGTTCTTTGCATCAAGGTGCTTGGCGGATCAAAGCGTCGTTATGCCAGCGTTGGCGACATTATCAAAGTGAGCATCAAAGAAGCTGCGCCCCGTGGCCGCGTCAAAAAAGGCGAGGTTTACAGTGCCGTGGTTGTTCGTACTGCCAAGGGCATCCGCCGTGGCGATGGCTCGCTCGTTAAATTCGACGGCAATGCAGCAGTTTTGCTGAATGCCAAGTTGGAGCCTATTGGCACCCGCATCTTCGGCCCAGTCACGCGTGAATTGCGTACTGAGAAGTTCATGAAGATCGTGTCCTTGGCCCCTGAAGTTCTTTAAGGACAAGTCATGAACAAGATTCGCAAAGGTGATCAAGTGATCGTCATCGCCGGTCGTGACAAAGGCAAGCGCGGCACCGTGTCGCTCCGTGCCGATGATGCGCACGTGGTGGTTGAAGGTATCAACCTGGTTAAAAAGCACGCCAAGCCAAACCCTATGAAGGGCACCAATGGCGGCATTATCGAAAAAACCATGCCTATCCATCAGTCCAACCTGGCCATCTTCAATGGCGCTACAGGCAAGGCCGATCGTGTGGGCATCAAGTTGTTGGCCGATGGCAAACGCGTTCGCGTTTACAAGTCCAGCGGCGAAGAAATCAAGGTGGCATAAAAATGGCACGTCTCCAACAACAATTTCGCGAAAAAATTGCCCCCGAGCTGATGGCCAAGTTTGGTTACAAGTCGGCCATGCAAGTTCCTCGCATCACCAAAATTACACTCAACATGGGTGTGAGCGAAGCTGTGGCCGACAAAAAGGTCATGGACAACGCTGTGAGTGATCTGACAAAAATCGCGGGTCAAAAGCCTGTGGTCACCAAGGCCAAAAAGCCAATCGCCGGTTTCAAGATCCGCGAAGGCCAAGCCATTGGTTGCATGGTCACATTGCGTGGCGTGCAAATGTACGAATTTCTCGATCGCTTCGTTACCGTGGCTTTGCCCCGTGTGCGTGACTTCCGTGGTATCTCCGGCCGTGCTTTCGATGGCCGTGGCAACTACAACGTTGGCGTGAAAGAGCAAATTATTTTCCCTGAAATTGAGTACGACAAGGTTGACGCTTTGCGCGGTCTCAATATCAGCATCACCACGACGGCCAAGACCGACGAAGAATGCAAAGCATTGCTCGCCGGCTTCCGTTTCCCGTTCAAGAACTGAGGTGGCACGTGGCTAAAGTAGCATTGATCGAGCGCGAGCTCAAGCGAGACAAATTGGTAGCCAAATACGCGGCGAAACACGCGGAATTGAAAGCCATTTCTCAAGATTTAAAACGCAGCGACGAAGAGCGCGCAGCAGCCCGTTTGGGCCTGCAAAAGCTCCCACGCAACGCAAACCCCACACGTCAACGTAACCGCTGTGCCATCACTGGCCGTCCACGTGGTACGTTCCGTCAATTTGGCCTCGGCCGCGCCAAGATTCGTGAATTAGCCTTCCAAGGCAACATTCCCGGCATGACCAAAGCCAGCTGGTAATCGGCAGGAGATACAACATGAGCATGAGTGATCCCATTGCCGACTTGCTGACTCGCATCCGCAACGCACAAATGGTGGCCAAGGCCTCCGTTTCAATTCCCTCTTCCAAAGTGAAGGTGGCCATTGCCCAAGTGCTTAAAGATGAAGGTTACATCGACGGCTTCCAAGTCAAAACAGAGGGCGGCAAGTCCGAACTCTCCATTGCCCTGAAGTACTACGCAGGCCGCCCTGTGATTGAGCGCATTGAGCGCGTCAGTCGCCCTGGCCTTCGCGTTTACAAAGGCCGCGATGCCATTCCACAAGTCCTCAACGGTTTGGGCGTGGCCATCATCACCACCCCCCAAGGCGTGATGACCGATCGCAAAGCGCGCGCAGCCGGTGTCGGTGGCGAAGTTCTTTGCTACGTCGCTTAAGCGCAGGAGACTAGAAAATGTCCCGAGTCGGAAAAATGCCTGTGACCATCCCCGCTGGTGTGGATGTGTCCATCAAAGAAGACCAAATCAGTGTCAAAGGAACTGGCGGCACACTTGCCACCGCTTCTAGCCTGTTGGTCAAAGTGAACAATGACAACGGTAAGATGACCTTCATTCCGGTCAACGAATCCCGTGAAGCCAATGCCATGAGCGGCACCATGCGTCAGCTGGTCAACAACATGGTGATCGGTGTGACCAAAGGCTTTGAGAAAAAGCTCACCCTCATTGGTGTGGGTTACAAAGCTGCTGCCCAGGGCAACAAGTTGAACTTGGCTGTGGGTTACTCGCACCCTGTCAACATTGACATGCCTGCTGGCATCAAGGTGGAAACACCTGCGCCAACCGAAATCATCATCAAAGGCGCTGACCGCCAACGTGTGGGTCAAATCGCTGCTGAGATTCGTGCTGTTCGTCCTCCCGAGCCTTACAAAGGCAAAGGCATCCGTTATTCGGATGAGAAGATCACGATCAAAGAGACTAAGAAGAAATAAGGAGCTGCACCATGTTGACCAAAAAAGAGCAGCGTCTCCGTCGTGCACGTCAAACACGCATCCGCATTGCACAGCAAGGCGTGGCACGTTTGACTGTGAACCGTACCAATCTTCACATTTATGCCAGCGTCGTTTCCGGCGACGGCAGTACTGTGTTGGCCAGTGCATCCACAGCCGAGGCTGATGTTCGCAAAGAACTCGGCGCGACCGGTAAGGGTGGCAACGCTAACGCGGCGCAATTGATCGGCAAGCGCATCGCTGAAAAAGCGAAAGCTGCTGGTGTTGAAAAAGTGGCTTTTGACCGCGCAGGTTTTGCATTCCACGGTCGTGTCAAAGCTTTGGCTGAAGCCGCTCGCGAAGCTGGCTTGCAGTTCTAAACGGATCGGAAATTACAAATGGCTAAGTTTCAGGCAAAAGCACAAGGTGACGGTCCAGAAGACGGTCTCCGCGAAAAAATGATCGCGGTCAATCGCGTCACCAAGGTGGTAAAGGGCGGCCGTATTTTGGCGTTCGCAGCTTTAACCGTGGTTGGCGATGGCGATGGCAAAGTGGGCATGGGCAAAGGCAAATCAAAAGAAGTGCCAGCCGCTGTTCAAAAAGCCATGGAAGAAGCGCGTCGCAACTTGCAAAAAGTGTCGCTTAAAAACGGCACCATTCATCACACCGTTTACGGTCACCACGGTGCAGCGCGCGTCTTCATGGCGCCCGCTCCCAAGGGTACTGGCATCATTGCCGGCGGCCCTATGCGTGCTGTTTTCGAAGTGATGGGCATCACTGACATCGTGGCCAAAAGCCATGGTTCGTCAAATCCTTACAACATGGTTCGCGCTACCTTGGATGCATTAACTCAATGCACAACGGCATATGAAATTGCCTCCAAGCGTGGCAAGAGCGTTGAAGACATCTTCGCTTAAACCAAAAAGGCAACAAGATGACAACACAACAACAAACCGTCAAGGTCCAACTGGTTCGCAGCCCTATCGGCTGCAAACAAGACCACCGCGACACCGTTCGTGGTTTGGGCTTGCGCAAGCTCAACAGCGTCAGCGAATTAGAAGACACACCTTCTGTTCGCGGCATGATCAACAAGATCAGCTATCTGGTCAAGGTTCTCTGAGGTAATTCTGATGGAACTCAATAGCATTAAACCTGCAGCTGGCGCGAAACACGCCAAGCGTCGCGTTGGCCGTGGTATCGGTTCTGGTTTGGGTAAAACCGCCGGTCGTGGTCACAAAGGTCAAAAATCTCGTTCAGGCGGCTACCACAAGGTGGGTTTCGAAGGCGGTCAAATGCCTTTGCAACGCCGTTTGCCTAAGCGTGGCTTCAAGTCTCAACTCTTGAAGTTCAATGCCGAAGTCACATTGACAGCATTAGACAAACTCGGCTTGCCCGAAGTTGACTTGCTCACACTGAAGCAAGCTGGCCTGGTGGGCGAGCTGGCCAAAGTGGTCAAAGTTGTTAAAACAGGTGAGTTGTCCAAAGCTGTCAAATTGACAGGCATTGGCGCAACAGCAGGTGCTAAGGCAGCCATTGAAGCTGCTGGCGGATCATTGGCTTAATCGGCCACGTTTTCACAAGCATTTAAAAGAGATTAGCAGTGGTCACCAGCGCAACAACAGCCAACAAAAGCAAGTACGGAGACTTAAGTAGCCGTCTTGTTTTCTTGTTGCTCGCGCTCGTGGTTTACCGTGTGGGCGCTCACATTCCTGTGCCAGGCATTGACCCCGCACAACTGCAACAACTCTTCAATGGTCAACAGGGCGGCATCCTCAGCTTGTTCAACATGTTCTCGGGTGGCGCTTTGTCGCGCTTCACCGTGTTCGCGTTGGGCATCATGCCTTACATCTCTGCGTCCATCATCATGCAATTGCTGACCTATGTCTTGCCTGCTTTCGAGCAGCTCAAGAAAGAGGGCGAAGCAGGGCGTCGCAAAATTACACAGTACACCCGCTTTGGCGCCTTAGGTTTGGCGTTGTTCCAATCTCTGGGCATTGCCATGGCCTTGGAAGCATCTGCAGGCCTGGTCATCTCCCCTGGTTTTGGTTTCCGCATGACGGCTGTTGTCAGCCTCACTGCTGGCACCATGTTCCTCATGTGGTTGGGTGAACAAATCACCGAGCGTGGTTTGGGCAACGGTATTTCGATTCTCATTTTTGCCGGTATTGCTGCAGGCTTGCCAGGCTCTATCGGTGGATTGTTGGAGTTGGTTCGCACAGGCGCCATGGGCCCTCTGGTTTCTATCTTCATCATTGCAGTGGTTATCTTGGTCACTTACTTTGTGGTGTTCGTCGAACGCGGCCAGCGCAAAATTTTGGTCAACTATGCTCGCCGTCAGGTCGGCAACAAGGTGTACGGCGGTCAATCTTCACATCTGCCTTTGAAGCTCAACATGGCTGGCGTCATTCCACCCATCTTCGCTTCTTCCATTATTTTGTTGCCAGCCACTGTGATCAATTGGTTCAGTTCTGGTGAATCCGACAACCCTGTCGTGTTGTTCATGAAAGACATGGCCAGCGCACTCACACCTGGTCAACCGATCTATGTGATGTTCTATGCAGCGGCCATTATTTTCTTCTGCTTTTTCTACACTGCCTTGGTGTTCAACAGCCGCGAAACGGCCGACAACCTCAAGAAAAGTGGTGCGTTCATCCCCGGCATTCGCCCCGGTGATCACACTGCCAAATACATTGACAAGATCTTGGTGCGTTTGACATTGGCAGGTGCCGTGTACATCACCTTTGTCTGTCTCTTGCCCGAATTTTTGATCTTGAAGTACAACGTGCCCTTCTATTTTGGCGGCACCTCACTTCTGATCATTGTGGTTGTGACCATGGATTTCATGTCACAAGTTCAGAATTACATGATGTCACAGCAGTATGACTCGCTTCTCAAAAAAGCGAATTTCAAAACAACGCTGTGAATGAATCGACAGTTCAAAGAGTTTTAGGAGAAATGAAATGAGAGTTTCGGCTTCGGTCAAAAAAATTTGCCGCAACTGCAAAGTCATTCGCCGCAAAGGCGTGGTTCGTGTCATCTGCACAGACCCACGTCATAAGCAGCGTCAAGGCTGATTGCAAGAGTTATTAGAGGACCAAAATGGCACGTATCGCTGGTATCAATATTCCACCGCACAAGCATACTGAGATTGGCTTAACCGCCATCTTTGGTATCGGTCGCACCCGCGCTCGCAAAATCTGCGAGGCTTCAGGCATTGCTTATTCCAAAAAGATCAAAGATCTGACGGATGGCGACCTGGAAAAAATTCGCGATCAAATCGCATTGATCACCATTGAAGGTGACTTGCGTCGCGAAACAACCATGAACATCAAGCGTTTGATGGACATTGGTTGCTACCGTGGTTTCCGCCACCGCCGTGGTTTGCCCATGCGTGGTCAGCGTACTCGCACCAATGCACGGACTCGCAAGGGCCCGCGCAAAGGCGCTGCAGGCTTGAAGAAATAACAGGGATTGAGAGACCACTATGGCAAAAGCCCCATCCAATAGCGCCGCACAACGCGTGCGCAAAAAAGTTCGCAAGAACGTTGCCGACGGCATTGCACACGTGCACGCCTCGTTCAACAACACCATCATCACCATCACGGATCGCCAAGGCAATGCCTTGTCTTGGGCGTCATCCGGTGGTCAAGGTTTCAAGGGTTCACGTAAATCCACGCCGTTTGCAGCGCAGGTTGCTTCCGAAGTGGCTGGCCGTGCCGCCATTGAACAAGGCATCAAGAACCTTGACGTTGAGATCAAAGGCCCCGGCCCTGGTCGCGAGTCTTCAGTTCGTGCATTGGGAGCCTTGGGCATCCGCATCACTTCGATTGCAGACGTCACACCCATGCCACACAATGGTTGCCGCCCTCAAAAGCGCCGCCGTATTTAATTTACAAAGCCCACCGCCATTGCCGTTTGGCCATGGCTCCCGCATGTCTCATGCGGTAGTTGACAGAAAAGGAAGATCAAGTGGCACGTTACTTAGGCCCTAAGGCCAAACTCTCACGCCGTGAAGGCACCGACCTGTTCTTGAAGAGCGCACGTCGCTCTATTGCGGACAAATGCAAATTTGACTCTAAGCCAGGCCAACACGGCCGCACTTCGGGCCAACGCACGTCAGACTACGGTCTGCAGTTGCGTGAAAAGCAAAAAGTGAAACGCATGTACGGCATTTTGGAAAAGCAATTCCGCCGTTACTTCACTGAAGCTGACCGCCGCAAAGGCAACACCGGTTCCAACCTGTTGAGCTTGTTAGAGTCACGTTTGGACAACGTTGTTTACCGCATGGGCTTTGGCTCCACACGCGCTGAATCACGTCAGATGGTGTCGCACAAGGCTGTGACCGTGAATGGTCAGTCTGTCAACATTCCTTCTTTCCTCGTAAAAGCTGGCGATGTGGTGGCCGTGCGTGAAAAGTCTAAGAAGCAAACACGTGTTTTGGAAGCTTTGCAATTGGCTCAACAAGTTGGCATGCCAGCTTGGGTGGAAGTCAATATCGAAAAAGTTGAAGGTGTCTTCAAGAAGGCTCCTGACCGTGATGAATTTGCGTCTGACATCAACGAATCTTTGATCGTTGAATTGTATTCACGTTAATCTCATTTTTTTTCAATCGTTCCCTCGCTGTGATGCATTGCAGCTTGGGTGCTTCATCAGCCTTACCGGTGTAACGTACCGGGGGTATTGAGAGGAAGTCTGCATGCAAACCAATCTGTTGAAACCCAAAGCCATTCAAGTGGAGCAACTTGGCCCTAACCGCGCCAAGGTAACCCTAGAGCCTTTCGAGCGTGGCTACGGCCATACGCTGGGCAATGCGCTGCGCCGCGTTTTGTTGTCTTCCATGGTGGGTTATTCCGCCACTGAAGTCACTATAGCCGGTGTTGTTCACGAATACTCGTCCATTGATGGCGTGCAAGAAGATGTCGTCAACATCCTGTTGAATCTGAAGGGTGTGGTTTTCAAATTACACAACCGCGACGAAGTTACTTTGAGCTTGCGCAAAGACGGCGAAGGCCCTGTCACTGCAGCCGACATCCAAACACCGCACGACGTTGAAATCATCAACCCTGAGCACATCATTGCCAACCTGTCACAAGGCGGCAAAATCGACATGCAAATCAAGGTTGAAAAAGGCCGTGGCTATGTGCCAGGTTCAATGCGCCGTTTTGCCGATGAGCCCACCAAATCTGTGGGTCGCATTGTGCTCGACGCCTCTTTCTCACCTGTGAAGCGCGTCAGCTACATTGTAGAAAGCGCTCGCGTTGAACAGCGTACCGACCTTGACAAGTTGGTGATTGAGATGGAAACCAACGGTGCCATCAGCGCCGAAGACGCTGTGCGTTCTTCTGCCAAAATTTTGGTTGAGCAATTGGCTGTGTTTGCACAGCTCGAAGGCAGCGAATTGTCTGCCTTTGATGCACCCGCACAACGCGGTGGTGCCAGCAGCTTTGATCCTATTTTGTTGCGCCCCGTGGACGAACTCGAACTCACGGTTCGTTCTGCCAACTGCCTCAAAGCAGAAAACATCTACTACATCGGCGACCTGATTCAGCGTACCGAAAACGAATTGCTCAAGACCCCTAACCTGGGTCGCAAGTCACTCAACGAGATCAAAGAAGTTTTGGCCTCACGCGGTTTGACATTGGGCATGAAACTCGAGAGCTGGCCACCCGCTGGTTTGGAAAAGCGTTAATTCAAGCGCAGCTCAAACTGCGTTTTTAAGAAAGCCCCACCTGCATCCAAGGGGTGGGCAGTGCACGGGCAGTACCTGATACGGCTGCCTGATTAATAAAGAAAGGAACAGCACCATGCGTCACGGACACGGACTACGTAAACTCAATCGCACAAGCTCACACCGCTTGGCAATGCTGCAAAACATGATGAACTCCATCATTGAGCACGAAGTCATTAAAACCACAGTGCCCAAGGCCAAAGAATTGCGCCGCGTGATCGAGCCCATGATCACTTTGGCCAAAGAAGACACCTTGGCCAACCGCCGTTTGGCTTTCAACCGCTTGCGCGATCGCGACAGCGTCACCAAATTGTTCACCGACCTCGGCCCCCGTTTTGCAAAGCGCCCCGGTGGTTACACACGCATCTTGAAAATGGGCTTTCGCGTTGGCGACAATGCACCCATGGCTTTGGTTGAATTGGTCGATCGCCCCGACGTGGCCGACGCAGCACCAGAAGCTTAAACAAGCACGCTTGCAGCTTTAAATTTAAATTCTTAAGTATTAAAGCTGACTAACAAGGTATACTCTCGTTCTTACCGCGGGGTGGAGCAGTCTGGTAGCTCGTTGGGCTCATAACCCAAAGGTCGTTGGTTCAAATCCGGCCCCCGCAACCAAATTAAACCAAGGTACATACTGGAGACACCGGTCTTGTGGTTGATTGAAAAAATACTCACTTCGGTGGGTATTTTTTTGACCATTTCGTCTTAGCGGCCACCAAGCTCAAATGCGCAAGCGCCAATTCAGCGCTTGCTTCGCGAACCTCAGAGCGCGATCCACCAAAGACCCGATGCACGGCCTCGCAGTGCATGGCCTGAAAGGCGTCACGCCATGCCCAAGCCAGCCATACGGTGCCCACAGGTTTGGCAGGAGAGCCACCTGTCGGGCCCGCAATGCCCGTGACAGCCACACTGCAATCGGCCATTGAATGCATCAAAGCGCCCAAGGCCATGGCCTTGGCCACCTCTTCACTCACCGCGCCATGGGTTTCAATCAGGGGCGCGGGCACACCCAACATCTGTGTTTTGGCCGCGTTGGAATAGGTGACAAAGCCTCGTTCAAACCAAACACTGGAACCTGACAATTGGGTGCAGCTGGCGGCAATCAAGCCACCGGTGCAACTCTCAGCGGTGGCCATGCACAGCTTGTGCGCCAACATCACTTGCGCCAGAGATTCACAAAGGGATTCAATGTGCGGCGTCACCAAGCTCTCCAAATTGCAAAACAAAGCAGCGTGCAAAACGCCGCCACAAAATCGTCGAGCATGATGCCAAACGCACCGCGCCAACCAAAGCCTTTGAACAACTGATCCGCCCAGGCCACAGGGCCTGGCTTGGCGGCATCAAAAAATCTGAACAATGCAAAGGCCACCAGTTGGGTTGTGAAACCAGCCGGTGACAACAGCATGAGAATCAACCAAAAAGCCACCACCTCGTCCCAGACGATGGCACCGGGGTCAGAAATTTGCAAGTTGTGTGCGGTGACTTTGCACGCCCAAATGCCCACCAAGCTGGACAACAAAATGATCGCTGCCTGTTCACCAGAAGAGAAAAAATCTTGAAACGCCCACCAACAAAGCCACGCCCAAAGTGTGCCCATGGTGCCAGGTGCTTTGGGTGAAAGACCCGAGCCAAAACCTAAAGCGATCCAATGCGCAGGATGCCGAAGCATGAAGCTGACATCAGGTTTCATGGTGTTTTGAAGTGATCAAAAGAAGCATAGGAATTGAGCAGGGTCTGGCCATTGTTGCCAAGCAAGGTCAACTGGGGAGACGCTGTGATTTTGCCAATGCGAGTGACGGGGGTGGCTGAACTGGCGCAGGCATTGAGAATGGCTTGGCGTTTGTTTTCAGGCGCCGTGAAAACCAACTCGTAATCATCGCCACCCGACAAAGTAAGGCGCAGAAGATCATCATGGCTTAGGCCCGAACCCTGTGCGCAAGCCATGGTGCTAAGCACTTGATGGGTGTCAATCTCGGCGCCCACGCCAGAGGATTTTAAGATGTGTTGTAAGTCGCCCAAGAAGCCATCGCTGACATCGATGGCTGCGTTGGCAAGCCCACGCAGCGCCAAACCCAAATCAATCCGAGGGGTGGGTTTTTCCATGCGCAAGCGCGCTGCTTCAAATACCGCCTGCGGCACACGCAATGCGCCCCGAAAAACTTCCAAGGCCAGACGGGCATCGCCCAAATGACCGCTGACGTAAATGTCATCGTCCACTTGTGCGCCACGGCGCAACAAAGCTTGTTGCGCAGGCACTTCGCCCAGCACGGTGATGCATATGTTCAGAGGCCCGCGTGTGGTGTCACCGCCAACCAGATCGCATTGGTGGCGGTCTGCCAAGGCCCACAGCCCTTTGGAAAACTCAGACAGCCAATGTGGGACCACTTCGGGCAATGCCAGCGACAGCAAGAAAGCTTTGGGCTGCGCACCACATGCGGCCAAATCGCTTAAGTTAACGGCCAGCGCCTTGTGCCCTAAATGCAGCGGGTTGACGGTTGAGAGAAAGTGGCGGCCCTCGACCAGCATGTCGCTGGACACAGCCAACTGTTGGCCCGCTGTAACAGACAAAAGCGCGCAATCGTCTCCCACCCCCAGCACGGCATGGCGCGGGGGGCGTTTGAAGTAGGTTTCGATCAGATCAAACTCGCCCATAAACCCAAGCATAACCTCAAGCGCGGCCAAAAGAGAGGTCAAAAGTGAGGCCACAAAATGAGACAATTCGTTCATGACCACTTACCGCATCGCCCCATCACTCTTGTCAGCCGATTTTGCCCGTTTGGGTGAAGAAGTGCGCAACGTCATTGCCGCTGGTGCCGACTGGATTCACTACGACGTGATGGACAACCATTACGTGCCCAATCTCACTTTCGGCCCTATGATTTGTCAGGCTTTGAAGCCGCATGCCAAAACGGCCACTGGCCAAGATGTGCCTGTGGATGTGCACCTCATGGTGCAGCCGGTGGACGCCTTGGCGGCCGCTTTTGCAGAGGCTGGTGCAGACCTCATCAGTTTTCACCCCGACGCCTCCAGCCATGTGCACCGCAGTGTGCAGTCCATCAAGTCCAAGGGCTGCAAGGCTGGCGTGGTGTTCAACCCTGCTGAATCGCTCGACGTTTTGGAGTGGGTCATTGACGACATCGACCTGATTTTGATCATGTCGGTCAACCCTGGCTTTGGCGGTCAGAGCTTCATTGACAGCGCCTTGCGCAAAATTGAGTTGGCGCGCAAATGGATCGATGCCTCTGGTAAAGACATTCGCCTAGAGGTAGACGGCGGCATCAAAGTCGACAATATTCGGCAAGTGGCGAATGCGGGGGCCGACACCTTTGTGGCGGGCAGCGCTATTTTTGGCAAGCCCGATTACGCGGCTGTCATTCAGGCCATGCGCAAGGAATTAAGCCTTGGCTAAATTTAGCGGCATGCAGATAGCGGCCCCCACGATCTCTAGGAGTGCCACAAGGTGATCACAGAACTTGAATTTAAAAGCCTTGCACAACAAGGCTTCAACCGCATTCCGCTCATGTTGGAAGCGTTTGCCGACTTAGAAACGCCCTTGTCACTTTATTTGAAGTTGGCGCACCACAAAGACAGCGGTAAGTACAGTTTCCTGCTGGAATCGGTGGTGGGCGGAGAGCGTTTTGGCCGATACAGCTTCATTGGCTTGCCTGCGCGCACCTTGCTGCAAGCCCGCGGCTTTGGTGATGAGGCTTGCACAGAAGTGGTCACCGATGGCGTGGTGGTGGAAAGCGTGAAGGGCAATCCGCTCGATTTTATTGAGCAATACCAGCAACGTTTCAAGGTGGCTTTGCGACCCGGTCTGCCCAGATTTTGTGGTGGCTTGGCGGGCTACTTTGGCTACGATGCGGTGCGTTACATCGAGAAGAAGCTCGAAAAAACTTGCCCACCCGACACCTTGGGCACACCCGATATTTTGTTGTTGCAGTGCGAAGAATTGGCCGTCATAGACAACTTGTCGGGCAAGCTGTATTTGATCGTGTATGCCGACCCTGGCGTCCCGGAGGCCTATGGCAAAGCGAAGAAGCGTCTGCGCGAATTAAAAGAACAATTGAAGTACTCCGTCAGTGCGCCTGTGGTGAACGCCACGCAAACCTATCCTGCCGAGCGCGACTTCAACAAAGAAGATTATTTGAAGGCCGTGTTGGAAGCCAAGGAGCTGATTGCAGCGGGCGATTTCATGCAGGTGCAAGTGGGTCAGCGCATTAAAAAGCGCTACACCGAAAGCCCCTTGTCTTTGTACCGTGCGCTCAGGTCACTCAACCCCAGCCCCTACATGTACTTCTACAATTTTGGCGACTTCCATGTGGTGGGCGCCAGTCCTGAAATTTTGGTGCGACAAGAACAAACCGAAGAAGGCGTGAAGGTCACCATTCGGCCTTTGGCAGGCACGCGTCCCCGTGGTGCAACCCCCGAAAAAGACAAGGCTGCAGAACTCGAATTGGTCAACGATCCCAAAGAGCGAGCCGAGCATGTGATGCTGATTGACTTGGCGCGCAACGACATTGGCCGCATCGCCAAAATAGGGTCCGTCAAAGTGACAGAGGCCTTTGCCATTGAACGCTACAGCCACGTGATGCACATCGTGAGCAACGTAGAAGGTATTTTGAACGAGGGCATGACCAACATGGATGTGCTCAAGGCCACGTTTCCAGCGGGCACGCTCACGGGTGCACCCAAGGTGCATGCCATGGAACTGATTGACAAACTCGAGCCCACCAAGCGCGGGGTGTATGGCGGTGCTTGTGGCTATTTGAGTTATGCCGGCGACATGGACGTGGCCATTGCCATTCGCACCGGCATCATCAAAGACCAAGTCTTGTATGTGCAGGCCGCAGCCGGCGTGGTGGCCGACTCTGTGCCAGAGATGGAGTGGAAAGAAACCGAGCACAAAGCGCGCGCATTGCTGCGCGCCAGTGAATTGGTTGAGGAAGGCTTGGCCTAATCAGCATGAAAAAAATCAAACTGTTGATGGTCGACAACTACGACTCCTTTACCTACAACATTGTTCAATACTTTGGTGAACTGGGCGCTGAGATTGAAGTCTTTCGAAACGACCAAATTACGCTGGAAGGCATTGCGCAAAGAAACCCCGAAAGGTTGGTGATTTCGCCGGGCCCGTGTTCGCCTGCAGAAGCTGGCATCTCGGTGGCCGCCATTCAACACTTCGCCGGCAAACTGCCCATCTTGGGTGTGTGTTTGGGCCATCAAAGCATTGGGGCAGCCTTTGGCGGCCACATCGTTCGCGCACAAGAATTGATGCACGGTAAAACCAGCCTCATTCAAACCTTGCAAGTGGGTGTGTTCCGAAATCTGCCCGAAAAATTCACGGTCAACCGTTACCATTCGCTGGCCATTGAGCGCAGCACGTGCCCAGCCGATTTGGAAGTAACCGCTTGGACAGACGATGGTGAAATCATGGGCGTACGCCACAAGCACCTGCCCATTGAGGGCGTGCAGTTTCACCCTGAATCCATTTTGACCGAGCATGGCCACGCCATGCTCAAGAACTTTCTAGACGCATGACATTGAATCAAGAGGCCAGCATGCCCATCACCGCACACGAAGCGCTCCAGAGAACCATCGAACACCGTGAAATTTTTCACGATGAAATGCTGAAGATCATGCGCATGATCATGAACGGCGAGATGTCACCGGTCATGACGGCCGCTTTCATCACGGGCTTGCGTGTGAAAAAAGAAACCATTGGTGAAATCACGGCCGCCGCGCAAGTGATGCGTGAGTTTTCCACCAAGGTTCACATTCCCGACACGCGTCACTTGGTGGACATTGTGGGCACCGGCGGCGATGGCTCGCACACTTTCAATATCTCCACTTGCGCCATGTTTGTGGCGGCTGCGGCTGGTGCGAAAACGGCCAAACACGGCGGCCGCAGCGTGAGCAGCAAGTCGGGCAGCGCTGATGTGCTTGAAAGCTTGGGGGTCAATATCAATTTATCGCCCGCGTTGATTGCGCAGTGCGTACAGGATGTGGGCATTGGTTTCATGTTTGCGCCCAATCATCACCCCGCCATGAAAAATGTGGCGCCCATTCGCAAAGAGTTGGGCGTGAGAACCATCTTCAACATTCTGGGGCCCTTGACCAACCCTGCAGGCGCACCCAACATTTTGATGGGCGTGTTTCATCCCGATTTGGTGGGCATTCAAGTTCGCGCCTTGCAAAGACTGGGGGCAGAGCACGCACTGGTTGTGTATGGCCGAGATGGCATGGACGAGGTGAGCTTGGGGGCCGCCACCTTGGTGGGTGAACTCAAAGAGGGGCACATCAGTGAATATGAAATTCACCCTGAAGACTATGGCATGGCCATGGTGAGCAATCGCGCATTGCGCGTTGAAACACCGGAAGAGTCGCAAGCTGTCTTGCGCGGCGTCTTGAACAACGAAGTTGGCGCTGCGCGCGACATTGTGATCTTGAATGCCGGCGCTGCTTTGTATGCCGCCAATGTGGCCACCTCCATTCAGGAAGGCATTGTGTTGGCGCAGCAAGCCATTGCATCAGGTGCCGCCAAACAAAAGCTGGATCAATTCATTGCATTTACGCAGAAGGCGGGCCTTGCAGCATGAGCGATATTCTGAAAAAAATTGTGGCCGTCAAGCATGAAGAAATTGAGGCAGCCTTGATGAAGAAGCCCTTGGCCATGGTTCGGGCCGATGCCGAAAGCCGCGTGCTGACGCGTGATTTTGTGGGCGCTGTTCAACACAAAATGGCAAACCAACAAGCGGCGGTGATTGCTGAAATTAAAAAAGCCAGCCCCTCCAAAGGCGTGCTTCGCGACAACTTCATCCCGGCCGACATCGCCCAAAGTTATGCCGAGCATGGTGCCGCTTGTTTGTCGGTCTTAACCGATGCCTCATTTTTTCAAGGCAGCGTAGACTTTTTGAAGCAAGCCCGCGCCAGCTGCGACCTGCCGGTGCTGCGAAAAGATTTCATGGTCGACGCCTATCAGGTCTATGAATCACGTGCCATGGGCGCCGATTGCATTTTGCTCATTGCGGCGTGCTTGGACGATGCGCAAATGAAAGACTTCGAAGCCATTGCGCGCAGCTTGGACATGGCGGTCTTGGTGGAGGTGCACGACGAGGCCGAATTGGCGCGCGCGCTCAAACTCAAAACTCCTTTGATTGGCATCAACAACCGCAATTTGCGTACCTTTGAAGTGTCTTTGGACACCACCTTGGGCATGCTGAAAGATGTGCCAGCCGATCGCATTTTGGTTACAGAAAGTGGCATCTTGAGTCGGGCCGATGTTGAGAAAATGCGCGAAGCTCAGGTCCATGCTTTTTTGGTGGGCGAGGCCTTCATGCGCGCAACCGACCCTGGCCTGGCCTTGTCTGAGCTGTTTCACTGAAACCACTGGCCGGCCCCATGCAAAGCGGATGGCTGTTTGAAACGGAAGAATCCGCACCCGCGCCAGCGCGCAACCAGATGCGCCCTCAAGACTGGCCGCCCAGTTTGGCCCATGTGTCAGTGTCCTGGCAACGCTTGCTGGAAGCCTTTTGGCAAAGCGAAACCGGGCAGCGCCTTGATCAAAGAATGCGAGCGCGAATTGCGGCGGGGGCGGTCATTTACCCACGCTCGCCCTATCGGGCTTTAGAACTCACCCCATTTGAAAAAGCGAAGGTGGTGGTGTTGGGCCAAGACCCTTATCATGGGACTGGGCAGGCCGAGGGCTTGGCTTTTTCGGTGAGCGAGGGCCAAAAAATACCTCCCAGCTTGCGCAACATCAGGAAAGAAATTGAGCGTGACCCTGCTCTTCAATGGGACAGGGGCGCCACCGAAGATTTTGTTCTCCAAGCCAATGCGGTGCGCTCAGGCAGTTTGGTTTCTTGGGCCGAACAAGGGGTCTTGTTGCTCAACACGGCACTGACTGTTGAAGACTCAAATCCTGCCAGCCATAGCGATTGGGGTTGGCAAGTACTTACTGATTGCATTGTGAATGCCCTTGCGGCCGACGCCATGCCGCGCGCATTTTTGCTGTGGGGCGCACACGCCCAAGCCAAACTGGGCCTCATCGAACCCTTGAACAAGGATGGCCGCCATCTTGTCATGAAGGCCAATCATCCGTCGCCTTTGTCGGCTTCAAGACCCCCCCTGCCTTTTTTGGGATGCGGGCATTTTGGCGCTGTGAACCAGTGGTTGGCAGCGCAACATCAAAATCCAGTGAGATGGCAATTTTCAATCTGACGGCTTGCTGACCCCTGAAAAATAGTGGCATAATCCCAGATTCGCTGAGGAGGGGTGCCCGAGTGGCTAAAGGGGGCAGACTGTAAATCTGTTGGCTTACGCCTACACTGGTTCGAATCCAGTCTCCTCCACCAGCAAAACTTGCTTTTTGACTCACTTGGTGAATGACTTTGTTAAAACTCAGTCAAAGATAACAGTGAAAAAATCAGTGAAAAAATTAGGAAAAAAATTAGGTTAGAGATTAGGTGATCTGATTGGTGAGAGTGCGGGAGTAGTTCAATGGTAGAACCCTAGCCTTCCAAGCTAATGACGCGGGTTCGATTCCCGTCTCCCGCTCCAGTTTTTTTCTTGGTTTGTTCAACAAAGCGAGTCTGAGTTTTGTAGCCCTTGTGGCTCAGTGGTAGAGCACCCCCTTGGTAAGGGGGAGATCGCGGGTCCGATTCCCGCCAAGGGCACCAGTTTTGAGTCATTGTTTTTAATGTTTTTTTCGGAGTCGAGAAATGGCAAAAGAGAAATTTGAGCGGACAAAACCGCACGTCAACGTTGGCACGATTGGTCACGTTGACCACGGCAAAACAACCCTGACAGCGGCCATCACCACGGTGTTGGCGGCCAAGTTTGGTG
>Ga0214921_10000481_pt1 | contig 74249 bp, 72 predicted proteins | sample LL1505_MetaG_FD_177992 | JGI IMG/M metagenome (GOLD analysis project Ga0214921, IMG submission 177992) | Freshwater microbial communities from Lake Lanier, Atlanta, Georgia, United States - LL-1505 | ecosystem: Environmental > Aquatic > Freshwater > Lake | place: USA: Georgia | collected... | reverse complement strand
CTACAATTGCAGGCGGCTCCACCGCCTGCAGGCCGCGTGAACAACATCAGCGGCTACGCGACGCAGCGGCTGTGACCGGAATCCGACAGGCTGCTAGCGTGCGTTTGAGCGTATCCGCCAATTGCGCGAGAAGCAGTGGCAGTTGGATCTGTTCGGAGACCAACATTTGCTGGCGCGTAAAGGACAGGAGATGGCTCGTCAGCCGCGAGCCCCTTTGGGCGGCCCTCAGCGCTATCTCCAGGTCGGCGCGGACCAGGGGGCGATCATCCAACTCCTCGATCGCCGCCTCAAGTGCGCCCATCAGCACATGCAGGACATTGTTGAAATCATGGGCAACTCCAGCGGAAAGTCGCCCGACTGCTTCAGCACGCTGCACCTGTCCAAGGCGGCTCTCCACCAACCTGTTTTCCTTGTTGGTGCGCAGGCGGTCGACGGCAGCGGCCAGGAGATTCGCATAGCTTCGAAGGAAGTTGGAATCATTTTTGCTGAACTCACGGGGTTTGCGGCTATCGACCTGAAGTATGCCAAAGGGGCGCCGATTTTGCCCGCCAATAATGGCAACATTTGCAAGCGCCTTGACGCCGTTATCGATCAGAAATTGTGGATAGGTGAAGCGTGTTTCAGTCTCCACGTTCGGAGAGATCATCGGTTCTCCCGTTTGGAGCACAATCGCTTCGGATGTGTCGCCAGTGGCGCTTACGGTCATGACACCGACGACGCCGGGCTTCCAACCAATCCCAGCGCGGACGAGGAGCACCTCTCCGTTCTCCTGCAACTCCAGGACCTTGGCCAAGTCTGTCCCTAGAGCTTTGGCGACCAAATGGCAGGCCTCGGTCAGGGTGCCATCAAGATCATCCGAGCGGAGCGCGAGTTCGCCAAATTTCCCCAGGGCGGTCGTGTAGGCCTCAGTATTGTTTAGCATGTGGCGCTTCTTTCTTTCATTCGGGATCATTTTTTTCAATGCCTCGAATATTGGATTCGTCCGATCTGCGTTTAAACCGATTCATCATGACAATAAATTGGAGCTATGCCAGCTTAAATTCATATAAAAGACAAAAATTTCTTCAAAAATATAAAAAAATTAAAATTATATTTTTCGGTAAATTTACTTTCGTTTCTTGAAATTATACGATGAAAAATCAGGGTGGCGGTGATGCGCATGGCAGTCATTAAAATTGTGGCGGTCTTGTCGTGGGAGGCCGGACGAATAACTTGCGCTTTACGGCAGCGGCGCGCCAGGCTGAAGCGGTCTCAGGCATGGGCCTGCGCCGTTATTCCCGCCTGAGCGGGACCGGATCGCAACTGGCCCCGATCCACCACGCCGCGTCGGTGCGGGGGGCAGCACAAGCCCAGGCATGGTCGCCGCCTGAGGGTTATCACTGGATTTTATCGGGAAATAGTCCTATGCCAACCACTGCTGTTTCGACAACCTAATCCTGACCACCCCCCCAAAAACAGTCGCGGGGGGGAATTTGTCCGCAAACCGCATTCCTGCGCCGGCGCGCTAATTAGTCCAACTTCCCCGCTGCCGTGGGCAGAATACGCCGCAGGCTGGGGGACCGCACCATCTCGGTCTCCTCCGACGTCCAGCTTCGGTTGATAATGGCCTCAGTTGGGCCGTCGAGCCGCAAGATCACGAAATACCAGCCACCCCGCACCGTCGCTCGCCAGTTGGCTGCCCGCCCTTGCGGGGCTTCCGGGCCGAAATAGAGGTCGGTGGTGCCATCCGCATTCAGCACCGGCCGGTCGCGCGGGCCGATCGAGGGGAAGGGCTGGCCATTGGCCAGGCTAGAGGGATTCGCAGCCTCGCATTGAATTTCAGGAAGCCGCGGGTCGTATTGCCCCAGTCCAGGTTGATGCTGTCTGAAGGGTTGGTCGGCGGGCCGTCGGCCACGGGTTTGGCTCAGCGCCGATCAGGCCAGACATGGAAGCTCCGGCCATTCAGGACCTCATCGAAGCCGAGGACCCGGCTGGTTCGATAGGCGGTCCTCGCCGCTCGGTCGAAGATCACGCGCGTGCGGGCATCGGGGGCAAAGGGCCCAGGCTGAGACGACATGCAGCGGGTGAGCGGCAACGCCATGCCCGCGGCACGATATCTCGCCATCGATCGCAACCATCTCGGTTGCGGCGTCGGCGAGGCTGGCGACCCAGGCGGTGAAGCAGGCCGAGAAGGTCGCGGCATCGAGCACACCGCAAAGCGTATCATGCGAAGGCATATTTCGGGCGAAGGGCAGGAAGGCCAGTCTGGGCCCGGCCCATTGCCGGAGCTCGACGATGTTCTGCGCCCTGGCTGTGGCCTCGCACAGAATAACCAGCAGGATCTCCGGCAGCGGACAGACCCCCTTCCAGAATTGCTGAGGGTCGCCCAGCGCCGGGAAATGATCGAGCGACGCCGCGACCGTCCGGGAATACCTCCATCGAGAGGTCTCCCATGAACCAGACTTCCGCCCGCTTCGGGATCCTTCCAACGTTCAAGCGATTGCCCGGTTGCATATCACGGTTGTTTGTCTTTTAATTTCACGAGCATGAACCGGTCTTTTATCTTTTTGTGGCTGCTGCTCATTTCATGGCCGGCGCTGGCTCAGCCTGCGGCGGGAGATGCGCCGCGCCGGCAGATGGTTGTGGCCTCGCATCCCCTGGCCAGCGAGGCGGGGATGGCCATGCTGCGCGCCGGCGGCACGGCGCTCGATGCCGCCATTGCCGTCCAAGCCATGCTGACCCTGGTGGAGCCGCAATCCTCCGGCATCGGCGGTGGCGCCTTCCTGCTGCATTATGACGGCCAGCGCGGCGTCACCCAGGCCTGGGATGGCCGGGAGACGGCGCCCGCGGGCGCGCGCGGCGATCTCTTCATGCAGAATGGCCAGCCTATGCCCTTCGCCGCCGCCGTGGTGGGCGGCCGCAGCGTGGGCGTGCCCGGCGTGCTGCGTATGCTGGAGGCGGCGCATCGGCAACATGGCGCGCTGCCCTGGGCGCAGCTCATGCAGCCCGCCATCACCGTGGCCGAACAGGGTTTTGCCGTCTCGGAGCGATTGTCGCAGGCGATCGAACTGGCCACCGCCAATCTGCGGCGCGATGCGCGGTTGGCAGCGCTCTATCTGCAGCCTGATGGCACCGCCCTGCCGCCAGGCAGCATGCTGCGCAACCCGGCCCTGGCCGCCACCTTGCGCGCCGTGGCGGAGCAGGGGGCGGATGCGCTGCATCGTGGTCCCATCGCCGCCGAGATTGCGATGGTTGTTCGCAGCCATCCCAATGCCGGGCTGATGACTGCGGATGACCTCGCCGGTTATGAGCCCTTGCGCCGCGAGCCACTCTGCCGGCCCTATCGGCAATGGACGATTTGCGTGCCGCCGCCGCCCTCGGGAGGGCTCGTGGTGCTGCAAATCATGGGGCTGCTTGAGCATACCGCCATTGGCCAATTGCCGGCCGGCAGCGCCGAGGCGGCGATGCTGCTCGGCGATGCCGGCAGGCTGGCCTTTGCCGACCGCAACCGCTTCCTGGCCGACCCAGCCGATTTGCCCGTGCCGGTCGAGGGTCTGCTGGACCCTGCCTATCTGCTGCTGCGCGCCCAGGCTTTGCAGGCCGGGCGTGGCATTGCCGAAATCCGCCATGGCAATCCCAGAATGGCGCCGCCCCGCGCCACCCAGCCGCCGCAGCCCGAGGCCGGCACGGCGCATCTCTCAGTGGTCGATTCGCGCGGCAATGCGGTGGCGATGACCACGACGGTTGAGGGCAATTTCGGCGCCCATATCGGCGTCGGCGGCTTCGTGCTGAACAATGAATTGACCGATTTTTCCTTTCGGCCGGAGATCGACGGCTTTCCCGTGGCCAATCGGGTGGCGGGCGGCAAGCGGCCGCGCTCCAGCATGTCGCCAGCGCTGGTGTTTGATGCGCAGGGCAGGTTGGTGGCCATCACCGGCTCGCCCGGCGGGGCGCGGATTATTGGCTATGTCGCGCAGTCGCTGGTGGCGCTGCTGGATTGGGGCATGGAGCCGGCGCTGGCGGCGGCGTTGCCGCATGTGGGGCCGCTGAACAATGCGGTGGAGTTGGAAGAGGGCACGGCGGTTGCCCGGCTGGCCGCCATGCTGCAGGAGCGCGGCCTACCGGTGGTGACGATGGCGATGCCCTCGGGGCTGAACCTGATCCGCATCCATCCCGGCACCCCGCCTGTGGTGAGTGGTGCGGCAGACCCAAGGCGCGAAGGGCTGGTCGCGGCGGACTAAAACCGCAGTCGCCCGCAGCAAATTCACTTGAAATGGCGCCGATGCCTCGATCATGATGACCTGCAAGTCACAAAATCAGGATGCAGCAGCATGGGCGGATTTCTCACCGATGATGACCTGAACGCGTTGCGGCCGGCCGATGAGGTGATGTTCCCCTCACCCATCCCGACCCAGGTGATCAGTTCGGACGAATTCTGGCCCAGCCCGCAAACCGAGCGACAGAAGCAGGTCGAGGCCCGGATCAAGGCGATGGCCGATGATTACGGCGCCAAGCAGGGGCTGGACCGTCGCCGCTTTCTGCAGACCGCCTCGGGCATGGCGGCGGCCTTTCTGGCGATGAACGAGGTCTATGGCCCGCTCTACACCGTCTCACGCGCCGAGGCACAGCAGGCCGAGACCGCCGCAGCCCGGCAATCCAGCCTGGCCGGCCAGTTCATCATGGATGTCCACACCCATTTCCTGCGCCCCGACACCCGGATCATGACCTTTGTCGAGGCCCGGCGCTCAGTCGGCCAGGCCGGCTGGAACCCGGCTTTGGTGGGGCGCGAACAGAGCATCCAGGACCTGATGGAGGCGAATTGGTTCAAGGAGGTCTTCCTTGATTCCGACACCTCGGTGGCGATGATTTCGGGCGCGCCTTCGGACGACCCGCAGGATTGGTTCCTCACCAACGACATGAAGTTCGATGCCCGCAAGCGGGTGAATGATGCCGCCGGCACCCGCCGGGTGATGAGCCATGCCATTTTCACCCCCGGCCAGCCCGGCTGGATGGATGAGGTGGAGCGCTGCATTGAGCAACTGCGCCCCGATAGCTGGAAGGGCTATACGGTGGGCGACAACACCAACAAGCATCTCGCGCAATATCCATGGCGGATGGATGATGAGCGGCTGATGTACCCCTTTTATGAGCGCATCCTGCGCGCGGGAAACAACATCGTCTGCGTCCATAAGGGGCTGTATCCGCAGCAGGTGACCGATCGTTTCCCGCATCTGCTGCCCTTTGCCGGGGTGGATGATGTGGGCCGCGCCGCCAAGGACTGGCCGCAAATCAATTTCGTGATCTACCACTCCGCCTATCGCTGGGTGGGTGGTGGTGGCGCGGGCGTAGGGATTGACCAGTTCAACCGCACCGGCCGGGTGGATTGGACCACGGATTTGGCCGACATTCCGGCGAAATTTGGCGTGAACAACGTCTATGGCGATCTGGGCCAGATCTTCGCCCAAACCACGGTGGTGGAACCCGGGCTATGCGCCGCGCTGATGGGCACGCTGATCCGTGGCCTGGGGGCGGATCATGTGGTCTGGGGCACTGATGCGATCTGGACTGGCAGCCCGCAATGGCAGATCGAGGCGCTGCGCCGGCTGGAAATTCCCGAGGCGATGCAGCGCGCCCATGGCTTCGCGCCGCTGGGGGCTGCCGATGGGCCGATCAAGAACATGATCTTCGGCGGCAATTCGGCGCGGATGTATAATTACCAGCGCCGGGCTGATTTGCTGGATGACCCGGTGGCGCGGATCAAGCGCGATTACGCCGAGAATGGCCCGGGGCGCAGCAATCTGGCCTATGGCTATGTGGCGCGGGGCTGAGGGCTTCAGCCGTCGGCGCGAAGTTTAAGGATTTCGCGCAGCAGCCCGGTCGTGCTGCCATCATGCTGGCCGGGCTTTACCACCCGCTCTTCCAATTGGGCCAGCAGCGGGTTGGCCAATTGCTTGCCCAGCTCCACGCCCCATTGGTCGAAGGGGTTGATGTCCCACAGCGCGCCCAGCACCGCGACCTTGTGCTCATACAGCGCGATCAACTGACCGAAGGTGAAGGATTCCAGCCGTGGCAGCACGATGGTGGTGCTGGGCCGGTCACCGGGGAAGACGCGGTGTTCGACCAGCCTTTCGATCGCCGCCTCATCGCTGCCAGCGGCACGCATTTCGGCCCGCACGGCATCCGCATTCTTGCCTGCCAGCAGGCCCTCGGCCTGGGCCAGGCCATGGGCGAGCAGGATGCGGTGGTTCTGCGTCCAGGGATGGTCGGGCCGGGCGATCAGGATGAAATCCACCGGCACTGGCTGTGGGCTCTGATGCACCATCTGCATGAAGCTGTGCTGGGCTGAGGAGCCGGGCTCGCCGAACACCACGGGCCCGGTGGCCTGTGGCACCGGCGCGCCCCGCAGGGTCACGCGCTTGCCCAGGCTTTCCATTTCCAATTGCTGCAAATGCGCTGGCAGGCGGCGCAGGCGTTCATCATAGGGCAGCACGGCGCGGTGGTTCAGGCCCAGCGCATTGACGTGCCAGACCTCGGTGAGTGCCAGCAGGACGGGCAGGTTCTCGGCCAAGGGCGTGCGCAGGAAATGCAGGTCCATCGCCCTCGCACCCTCCAGCATCCGCTCGAAACTGTCCCAACCCAGGGCCAAAGCCAGGGAAAGGCCGATGGCCGACCACATGGAGAAGCGACCGCCGACATAATCGCCAAAGGGAAAAACCCGTTCGGAGGGAATGCCGAAATCGGCGCAGGCCTGAATATTGGTCGATAGCGCGGCCATATGGGAGGCCGCCTTGTCCTCGCCCAGCGTCTCTGCCAGCCAGCCCTTCACCAGAACCGCATTGGCCATGGTCTCCTGGGTGGTGAAGGTTTTGCTGGCCACCAGGACCAGGGTGCGGGTGGGGTCCAGGGTGGCGAGCAGGGCGCGCCAGCCATGGCCATCGACATTGCCCAGATGCAGAGCCTGCATCGGCGAGGCCGGGTTGATCAGCGCGCGCACCGCCATGACCGGGCCCAGGTCACTGCCGCCGATGCCGATATTCAGAATATGGGTGAAGCGATTGCCGGTGGCGCCGCGCAGCGCGCCGCCATGCACGGCCTGGGTGAAGGCATGCATGCGCCCCAATGTGGAATGCACCTCGGCCGCAACGGCGGCCCCGCCCGAGGCGCGGCTGGCGCCCACCGGCGCGCGCAGCGCCATATGCAGGGCGCGGCGGTTTTCGGTGACGTTCACATGCTCGCCATTGGCCATGGCGTCGCGCCGTTCCTCAACGCCTGCCGCCTTGGCCAGTTCCAGCAAGGCGGCCATGGCGCGGCCGTCAATCGCGGTTTTGCTGATATCCAGCAGCATATTGTCGGCGCGGAACGACATGCCCTCAAACCGCTGCGGATCGGCGGCGAAGAGGCTGCGGATACTGTCCGGCGCAGTGCCGTCGGCGCGCGGGGTTTGTCCCGCCGCCATCACCGCCGCCCAGGCTTCTCTCATATTCTCACCCATAACAGGTTCCTACAGGCCAATCGGCTGGCCGGCTACCACGATCGAGAGTGGTGTTTCGCCAAATGCCCGCGCGGCGCGGGCCACATCATCGCGAGACAGGGCAGAGAGCCGGGCAGGGCGGCCGGCCAGCCAGGCGGGCGTGCGGTTGTTCTGCATCAGGCTCAAAAGGCCAGCGGCGATGCGCCGGCTATCGCTGAATTGCAGTGGCAGGGAGCCATTGAGGAAATCCACCGCCTCGGCCAGTTCATCCGGCGTTGGGCCATCATTGGCCATGGCGCGCCAGCTTTGCTCCAGCAGGGCCAGCATATCGGCCGCGTTGCGATTATCGGTGCTGGCCTGGCCCACGATCACGCCTCGGCCAAACAGCACATCCATGCCCGCGCCGATGCCATAGGTCAGGCCGCGTTCCTCCCTGATCAGCTTCATCAGCCGTGAGGAGAAGCCGCCACCGCCCAGGATGCGCAGCGCGACCTGGGTGGGTTCCCAGCGCGGATCGGTGGGCAGGGGGGCATTCTGGCCGAATTGCACGGCCGATTGCGGTGCGGGCTTTTCCACCACCTGGCGGCCGAATTGCGCCAGCGCCGGCAATTCGGGCAGGGAAGGCGGGGCGCCGCGTGGCAGCCCGCCGAAGAGGGCGGTGATCGCCGCGCGCAATTCTTCTGCGGTGATGGCACCGGCGGCGGCGATCAGCAGCCCCTCGCCGCGGAATTGCCGGGCAATTGACGCGGTCAGGTCGGCCGCGGGGATGGCGGCGAAGCTTTCGGGGCTGGAACTGCGGCCGGCTGGGTGGCCCGGAAAGCCAGCGGCCCAGAAGGCGCGGCTGGCCATGCCGCGCGGCGTTTCGATCGCCTGCCTTGCGCCGACGATGGCGCGCGCCCGCACCCGGTCGAGGTCGCGTGCGTCCAGCCGGGGCTCGGTCATGGCCAGCCGGGCGAGGCGAATGGCCTCGGGCAGGGCATCGCTCAGCGCGCGCAGGCTGCCCGATGTGGTATCGCGCCCCACGCTGAAATTGATCGAGACCCCGGCATCGCGCGCGGCATCGGCGAAGGCCAGATTGTCGAGGTCACCGGCACCCTCGGTCAGCATGGCGGCGGCCAGCGCCATCATGCCCTCATGGCCGACAGGGTCAAAGGCGGAACCGCCGCGCCAGGACCAGTTCAGCGAGACGACGGGGACGGAAGGGTCTTCCACCAGCCAGGCGGTGATGCCGGCTTCCTCGATGATGGTGATGGGCAGGGCGAAGGGGGCGCGCGGCGGCAGATCGGCCAGCGAGGTTGCGTTGGGGATCATGCCGGCAGCAGCCAGCCGGTGGTGGCGAGGGGATTGCCCAGCACGGCGCGCGCCGCCGCATTCACCTGGGCTTGGGTCACTGCCCGCAGCCGGGCGGGCCAATATTCCGCCTCCTCAATCGGCAGGCCGAGCGAGAGGGTGCCGCCCAGCATGCGCGGTGCGGCGCCAATGCCGTCCAGCGCCAGCAGCGCGCCTGCGGTTTGCTGGCGGATGGCGCGGGCGGTCTCGGCCTCGGTCACGCCATCATCGAGGAGTTTTTTGATTTCGGTCATGATTGCTGCCTCCAACGCCTCTCGCGTCGTGGGTGCGCGCAGGGTGGAATAAATGGTGAAATTCGCCGCCCCCGCCGTCTCGCCATCATAGCCGGCGCTGGCATTGACCGCGAGGCCGCTTTCCACCAGCGCGCGATGCAGGCGCGAACCGGTGCCCCCGCCCAGGATATGGGCCAGAATCTCCAGCGGATGGGCGTGGTGGGTGTCGCCCCAGGTCATTGAGGGGGCGGCGATGGCGCGCATCAGCACGGCCTCGCGCGTTGCGGCCTCGCGCCGCTCAAGCCGCTCTTCGACTGCGCTGGCGGGGGTGGCGTTGCGCGCGCGGGGGGTGAAGGGGCGGGCGGGCACCAGGCCGTAAGTGGCCTCGGCCAATTCGCGCGCCCGCGCCTCGGTCACGTCGCCGGCCAGGATCAGCGTGGCATTGCTGGGCGAATAACGGGCGGCAAAGAAATCCAGCATGTCCTGGCGCGAGATGGCGCGGATTTCCTCCGGCCAGCCGATGATCGGGCGGCCGCGCCAATGCTGGCGGCCCCACATCGCGGCATCGAAACTCTCCTGAAAGAGCGAGCGCGGCTGGCTTTCGATCACCTGCCGGCGTTCCTCCAGCACCACATTGCGCTCGGCCTCGAATTCATCGGGGTTGAAGGCGGGGCCGGCCATGCGGTCGGCCTCCATGCGCATCATCAGCGCGAGGCGGGAGCTTTCGACATGCTGGAAATAGGCCGTGGCATCGCGTGAGGTGAAGGCATTGTCCTGCCCGCCTTCGCGCGCCACGAGGCGGGAAAAATCACCCGAGGGCACATTTCCCGAGCCCTTGAACATCATGTGTTCCATGAAATGGGCAATGCCGGAGAGGCCGGCAGGGTCCTCGCCTGAGCCTGCGCCATAGAAAACATAATGGGCGACGACCGGCGCGCGGCGGTTTTCCGCCAAGACCACCTTCAGCCCATTGCCCAGCACCCAGGTCTTGGCGCCGAAGAGTGGCCGCTCTGGCGCGGCCGGGGGCGAGGTTTGGGCGGCGGCAGGCAGGCTGCGTGCGGCTGGCATGGCAATGGCGGCGGCGATGGTGGTGCGTCGGGTCAATTTCGGCATTCCTGGCAGATGGGGCTTGGCAGCCCGCTTGGGAATGCCGCAGGTGAGATTTCCTTGGCGGAAAGCAACTCAACGGGCCTGCGGGCAGAAGTCCAGCCCGGCTTTGCAGCGACAGGGCGCGGGTGCATGCTTATGCTTCGCTTTCAGCGCGCCAGCCAGGAGAATTAAGGCCAATGCAACACCGCCCGAACACCGCAAGCTCGGTCACAATAGCATGATGCGCGCCGCCTGGTGGGAGAAGAACGGTCCCGCGGCCGAGGTGCTGACCCTGGGCGAGATGCCCACCCCCAGCCCCGGCTCGGGTGAGGTGCTGGTGCGCGTCATGGCCAGCGGGGTGAATCCCTCGGATGTGAAATCCCGCCTGGGCCGCGCGCCGGCCTTCCCGCGCATTATCCCGCACAGCGACGGCGCGGGGGTGATTGAGGCGGTGGGCGAGGGTGTGCCGGCCGGCCGGGTCGGGCAGCGGGTCTGGCTCTGGAACGGCCAATGGAAGCGCGCCTTTGGCACGGCTGCCGAATATTTTTGCGCGCCTGCCGTGCAGGCGGTGGAATTGCCAGAAAATACCGATTTCGCCGCCGGCGCCTGCTTTGGCATTCCGGCGCTGACCGCACTGCAAGCGTGCCTGACCGATGGCGGCGTTTCTGGCCAGGCGGTGCTGGTGCAGGGCGGCGCCGGGGCGGTGGGGCATTACGCCATCCAATTCGCCCGGCTGTTAGGCGCGCGGCAAGTGCTGGCCACCGTGAGCGGCCCGGAGAAGGCCGCCCATGCCATGGCCGCCGGGGCTGATGCCACGATCAATTACCGGGCCGAGGATGTGGTGGCCCGGGTGCAGGCGCTGACGGGTGGGCGCGGGGTGGAGCGGGTGATCGAGCTGGATCTCGCTGGCAATGCCGCCACCCTGCCGGGAGTTTTGGCGCCGGGCGGTTTTGTCGCGGTCTATGGCTCGAACCGCCCAGAGGCCTCGCTCTCCTTCTTCCCCAATATCGTCTCGGGCATCGGCTATCGGTTTTTCATTGTCTATGAACTGACCGATTCCGATCGGGCGCGGGCGGTGGGCGCGCTCAATGCCTGGGCGCGGGCAGGGCTGCTGCAACATGCCGTGGCGGCGCGGATGAAGCTTTCCGAGATCGTCGCGGCGCATCAGGCGGTGGAGCAGGGCACCGCCATGGGCAATCTGGTGTTGGAACCCTAAAACCTGGCTCGGAGGGTGGCCGGCCCTCAGCCGTCGATTCGAATGCCCAACTCGCGGATGAGTGGCCGCCACACCGCATTCTCGGCGGTGACGAAGGCGTTGAATTCGGCCGGTGACCAGGGCCGGTATTCGATCCCCAGCATGCTCATCCGGCCGGAAATCTCCGGCGACTGGATGGCGGCGATCATCTCGGCACTGAGGCGGTTGATGATCGGCGCCGGGGTTGCGGCCGGCACGCTCATGCCCTGCCAGCCATAGGCCACGGCCTCGGCGAAGCCCAATTCGCGCAAGGTGGGCACGGCGGGCGCCTTGTCGGAGCGGGCCTCGCTGAGCACGCAGAGCGCGCGCACCCTGCCATCGGCAATGAAGGGCAGGCCGGTGGCGGTGTCGATCACCACGCTCTCGATATTGCCGGCGAGCAATTCCTGCATGGCGGCGGGGCCACCGCGGAAGGGCACATGCTGGGCATCGAGGCCGGTGCGGCGCTTGACCATTTCCATCGCCAGATGGTGCGGGCTGGCCACGGCGGGCGTGCCATAATTGGGCGCCTGGTTGCGGGCGCCGGCCTGAAAGGCAGCGAAATCCTGCCAGGGGCTATCGGCCTTCACCACCAGATAGAGTGGGAAGCGACCAATGAAGCCCACGCCGGTGAAATCACTGTCTGGGTTGATCGGCAGGCGGGCATAGAGGGCGGGATTATAGACCAGAATGCCGTTATCGACATGCAGCCAGGTCAGGCCATCGGCCGCGCTGCGGGCCACCGTTTCGCTGGCCAGCACGGCACCGCCGCCAGGGCGGTTCTCCACCACCACATTCTGCCCCAGGCGGGGCGCCATGAGGCCCGCGATCAACCGGGCGAAAGCATCCGAGGCGCCGCCGGGAGGATAGCCCACGATCCAACGCAGCGGCCTATCGGGGAAGCCCTGCGCACTGGCCGCACCAGCGGCTAGTACGCAAGGGAAGGCCAGGGTGGTTCGGCGGGAGAGGCGCATGCGAGGTTCCTGTGAATTCGGCGGATTGAAGCGGGGCTGGCCGCAGCCTGCAAGGTGGCGTTCTTCCCTATCCTGCCCTTAAGACATCTTGGCCAGCATCCTTTGGTATCGGCCATGGCGCCATTGCACGAGTCGGAAGGCCGCCCGCCCTGCCAGGCTCGAGAGCATCCCGCGCGGCGGCAGCCCCACCGCCTTGAACATCATGCCCATCGCACGGTCGAGATGCGGCTGGCGGTAGAAGCCCATGGCTCGGCCCATATAGCCGGCGATGCAGCGCTGATGGTCGTAGCTGGCACCCGCCGGCTCATTGGAGACGTGATAGGCGAAGGCCAGTTCGTCATCCTCGCTTTCAGTGGCACGGCCCAGCGCCACCTGGAAGCGTCCCAGCCGTGAGAGGTTTTCGCGCGCCAGGTAGCGCCGCAGATGATCGTAGAACAGCTTGAAATGGCGGTATTCATCGGCAGCAATCAGGCGGCAGACCTGGACCAGCACCGGCTCGGCCGAGGCATCGGCGAGCGCGGTGTAATAGCTTGAGGTGCCGGTTTCGACGATGCAGCGCGCCACGAGTTCGCCTGAGCGCGAGCCACGGGTTGAGGCATCGGCCCTGACATCGATTTGGTAGCCCGCGCGATATCGGGCAAAGCAGCCGGGATAATCGAAATCGGGATCGGCAAGGCTAGCCCAGCGCCCCAGCGCATCGCCATGCTGGACTTCCTCTAAAGCCCATCGGTCCGCCGCTGCCGTGAAATCCGGATCATCGGCGAATATGCTTTTGAGGTAGAGCGCGTAATCATCGCCATTGCGTTCAACCATGGCCGCTGATTTGACCAGGGCCACAACTTCAGGATTGACCGATGCCGGCTCAAACCGGTGCCAATCGATATCGTCCAGAATCCAATGCTTCATGAACGCGATGTTCGTCTGTCGGCCCCTGGTTTCAAGTCAGGAGATTACGATGCCTGAGCGAGTGTGGCCATGCTGCGCATGGAGAGCAGCCGGGTCATCGCGGCGTCGCGCTTCTCCGGGCTGGCCATGGCGGCGGCGTTGTATTCGGCCTCTGCCTCGGCCACACGGGCCTCGGCAGCGGCGCGGCTGATCTCGGCCAGCGGCGTGGCCTCATCGGCCAGCACCGTCACGCGGTCGGGCGTCACCTCGGCGAAGCCGCCAGCAACGAAGAGGCTTTCGGTGATCTGGCCATTCTCGGTGACACGGATGGCGCCACCGCGCAGCGCCACGATCATCGGCGCATGGCCAGGCAGCACGCCCATCTCGCCCTCGGCAGCGGGGATGATGACCATATCGACCTGGCGGGAGAGCAGCAGCTTCTCCGGCGAGACGAGTTCGAGTTGGAAAGTGGCCATGTCACGCCCTCAAGTTAAAAGTCAGCGGCGGCCAAGGCCGCCATGGTCGCCCCGGACCTAGGCCCGGGGCGGAACAGGCTGCGATCAGGCGGCCTGCTTGAGCGTCTCGGCCTTCTTCACCGCATCCTCGATCGGGCCGACCATATAGAAGGCGGCTTCGGGCAGGTGGTCGTATTCGCCCTTGCAGATGGCGGCGAAGCTGCGGACGGTGTCCTCAAGCTTCACGAAGACGCCCGGCGTGCCGGTGAAGACCTCGGCCACATGGAAGGGCTGGCTGAGGAAGCGCTGCAGCTTGCGGGCCCGGGCGACGATGAGCTTATCCTCTTCGGAGAGCTCATCCATGCCCAGGATCGCGATGATGTCCTGCAGCGACTTATAGGTCTGCAGAATGCGCTGCACTTCGCGGGCGGTGTTGTAATGCACCTCGCCCACCACGCGGGGATCCATGGCGCGGCTGGTGCTGTCCAGCGGGTCCACGGCGGGGAAGATGCCGAGTTCGGCGATCGAGCGGTTCAGCGTCGTCGTCGCATCAAGGTGGGCGAAGGAGGTGGCGGGCGCCGGGTCGGTCAAGTCATCGGCCGGCACGTAGATGGCCTGCACCGAGGTGATGGAGCCCTTCTTCGTGGAGGTGATGCGCTCCTGCAGCGCGCCCATATCGGTCGCCAGCGTCGGCTGGTAACCCACGGCGGAGGGGATGCGGCCCAAGAGCGCAGAAACCTCGGCGCCGGCCTGGGTGAAGCGGAAGATGTTGTCGATGAAGAACAACACGTCCTGGCCCTGCTCGTCGCGGAAGAACTCGGCGATGGAGAGGCCCGAGAGCGCCACGCGGGCGCGCGCACCCGGCGGCTCGTTCATCTGGCCATAGACCAGCGCCACCTTGGAGCCTTCGGTATTGCCATCATTGAGCTTGATGACGCCGGCATCGACCATTTCGTGGTAGAGGTCATTGCCCTCGCGGGTGCGCTCACCCACGCCGGCGAAGACCGACACGCCGCCATGGCCCTTGGCGATGTTGTTGATCAGCTCCTGGATGGTCACGGTCTTGCCCACGCCGGCGCCGCCGAAGAGGCCGATTTTACCACCCTTGATGTAGGGTGCGAGCAGATCGATCACCTTGATGCCGGTGACCAGGATTTCCGCGCTTGTGGCCTGGTCCTCGAAGGAGGGGGCGGCACGGTGGATGGTGTAGGTCTTGTCATGCGGCACCGGGCCACGCTCGTCGATCGGCTCGCCGATGACGTTCATAATGCGGCCCAGCGTGCCGGCACCCACGGGCACCGAGATGCCCACGCCGGTATCGGTGACTTCCGAGCCACGGACGAGACCATCGGTCGTGTCCATGGCGATGGTGCGCACGGTGCGCTCGCCCAGATGCTGCGCCACTTCGAGCACCAGCGTGCGGTCACCGATCTTCACGGTGAGCGCGTTGAGCATGGCGGGCAGTTCTTCTGGGAACTGTACGTCAACCACGGCGCCGAGCACCTGGGTGATCTTGCCAACATTGTTCTTCATCATGTTCATGTCCATTGGCGGTTGGCTCGGCGCCGCGTCGGCTGCCGGCTCGGTTTTGGCGCGGGCCTTGGATTTAGGAGCCTTTGGTTCCTTGCCCATGTCAGACCGCTTCCGCGCCAGAAATGATTTCGATCAGTTCACTCGTGATATTGGCCTGGCGTGTGCGGTTGTAGTTCAGCGTCAGTTTTTTGATCATCTCGCCGGCGTTGCGCGTGGCATTGTCCATCGCGTTCATCCGGCTGCCCTGTTCGCCAGCGCCCGACTCGAGCAACGCACGATAGACCTGGATGCTCAGATTTTGTGGCAGTAGGGCTGCCAGGATGTCTTCTTCGGCCGGCTCGTATTCATAGAGCGCCTGCTCGCCGGTGACGGCTTCTTCCGCCACCTCAGGCAGTGGTGCCGGAATGAGGCGCTGCGCCGCCGGCACCTGAGAAATGACATTCTTGAATCGGTTATACACCAGTTCACAGACGTCAAAATCACCATCGGCCAGCATGTTGGTGATCATGGTGGCGACACCCGCTGCATCCTCGAAGCCGATGCGCTTCTGGCCGGCAAAACTCACCTCAGCAGTGAAGCGGCTGGCCAGTTCGCGCTTGAGAAAGGCGGCACCCTTCCGGCCGACCGTCATCAGCTTGACCGTCTTACCCTCTGCCTCGAGTTCGCGCACGCGGCTGCGGGCAAAGCGGGCGACATTGGTGTTGAAGGCGCCGCAAAGGCCACGCTCGGCGGTGACGACCACCAGGAGATAGGTCTTTTCGGAACCTGTGCCCACCAGCAGCCTAGGCGCATCGGGGCTGCCAACCACGGCAGCGCCCAAGGCGCCTAGCATGCGGGCCATGCGCTCGGCATAGGGCCGGGCCGCCTCAGCCTGGCTCTGCGCACGGCGCAGTTTCGCGGCAGCCACCATTTTCATGGCCTGCGTGATCTTGCGCGTGGATTTCACGCTGTTGATCCGCAGGCGAAGCGCTTTCAGGCTTGCCATCAGGTGTTACGCCGCGAAGGACTTGGCGAAACCGTTCAGGAAGGCGACCAGCTTGTCTTCGGTCGGCTTCTTGATTTCGCGGTCGGTGCGGATGGCGTCCACGATCTCAGGCGCAGATGCCTTGATCTCGGAGAGCATGCGGCGCTCGAACTCACCCACGGAATTGACCGGAATGCCATCGAGATAGCCACGCGTGCCGGCGAAGATGGCCAGAACCTGCTCCTCCACCGGGACGGGCTTGAATTGGGGCTGCTTCAGCAGCTCGGTCAGCCGCGCGCCACGGGCCAGCAGGGCCTGGGTGGAGGCGTCGAGATCCGAGGCAAACTGGGCGAAAGCCGCCATTTCGCGATACTGCGCGAGTTCCAGCTTAATCTTGCCGGCAACCTGCTTCATCGCCTTGATCTGCGCGGCGGAACCGACGCGCGACACTGAGAGGCCGACATTCACCGCGGGACGGATGCCCTTGAAGAACAGCTCGGTCTCCAGGAAGATCTGGCCATCGGTGATCGAGATCACATTGGTCGGGATATAGGCGGAGACGTCACCGGCCTGGGTTTCGATCACCGGCAGGGCGGTCAGCGAGCCGAGGCCGAAATCCTCGTTCATCTTCGCCGCGCGCTCAAGGAGCCGCGAGTGGATGTAGAAGACGTCGCCCGGATAGGCTTCACGGCCCGGCGGGCGGCGCAGCAGCAGGGACATCTGGCGATAGGCGACGGCCTGCTTGGAAAGGTCATCATAGAAGATGACGGCATGCATGCCGTTGTCACGGAAATACTCGCCCATGGCGCAACCCGTATAGGGTGCGAGGAACTGCATCGGCGCCGGGTCGGAGGCGGTGGCGGCCACGATGATGGAGTATTCGAGGGCGCCGCTCTCTTCCAACTGCTTAACCAGCTGGGCAACAGTGGAGCGCTTTTGGCCAATGGCAACATAGATGCAATAGAGCTTCTTGCTCTCATCCGTGCCCTGGTTGATCTGCTTTTGGTTGATGATGGTGTCCAGGATCACGGCGGTTTTGCCGGTCTGGCGGTCACCAATGATCAGCTCGCGCTGGCCACGGCCAATCGGGATCAGGCTGTCGATGGCCTTGATGCCGGTTTGCATCGGCTCATGCACCGATTTACGCGGAATGACGCCAGGCGCCTTCACTTCGACCAAGCGGCGGTCACCCATAATCGGGCCCTTGCCATCGATCGGGTTGCCCAGGCCATCGACCACGCGACCCAGCAGGCCCTTGCCGACCGGCACATCCACGATGTTGCCGGTCCGGCTGACCGTGTCGCCTTCCTTGACGTTCTTGTCATCGCCGAAAATAACGACACCGACATTGTCGGTTTCGAGGTTCAGCGCCATGCCCTTCAGGCCGGCATTGGGGAATTCGACCAGTTCGCCGGCCATGACATTTTGCAGGCCGTAGACGCGGGCGATGCCGTCACCCACGGTGAGCACTGTGCCAACTTCAGCCACATTGGCTTCGCTGTCGAAGTTGGCGATCTGGCCCTTCAGGATTTCGGAAATTTCGGCGGGACGGATGTCCATGGCTCAGGCGGCCCCCTTCATGGCGTATTGCAGACGCTGCAATTTGGATTTGATGGAATTGTCGTAAAGGCGCGAGCCGATCCGCACGATCAGCCCACCCAATATGGTGGTGTCCAGGGTTTCCCGCAGGCGCACGCCGGAATATCCGGCCTCCGTCAGGCGGGCGGTGATCTGGGCGCGTTGGGTATCGGTCAAGGCATGCGCGGTGATGACCTCGGCAACCTGCTGACCGCGGCGTTCGGCCAGCTTGACGCCAAAGGCTGCAGCGACCGCGGCCAATTGGCCCAGGCGCCGATTGGTGATCAGCACGCCCACAAGATTTCGAACCTCGGTGCCAATGCTGGCGCGCTCAAGAATGGCAAAGGCACCATTCCGTTGATCGACTGCGGCCAAGCGCGGGTCGGCAACGAAAAAACGGAAGCCCTGATCATGGCGCCAAAGATCAAGCACGCCCTCAAGGTCGGTTGCGATCCTGTCAAGCGCACCCGTCTCGGACTGACGCATATCATCCGCCAAGCCGAGCAGGGCTAGGGCATAACGATCGGCCAAGCCAGTCGGGTTCGGCGCTATCTGGGCGGAAGTGCTGTCAACCACTGGGAATTCCCGAACTCTGAGGCGTTGAGGCGCGGCGGGAGGTTATCTCGCTGCGGCGGCGCGGCCTTACCATGCTGTTACCAGCCCCGCAACCGAGGCAATGCGGGCGCGCTGCAACAAACCGCTCGTTTAGGTGGCCGTTTACCTTTCCTGTGCAATCTGGAAGTGGCGAGGGCGTATCCCCGGGCGCGGGTCTCGCGTCTTCGGTGGCTGTGCCTGGGCCGGAAAACGGACGGAATGACGAATGGCCAAGGGCAAAAAGGGCGAGGGTAATACGATCGTCATCAAGCGCATCGAGGAGGGCGGGCATCGGCATCATGGTGGCGCCTGGAAGGTGGCCTACGCCGATTTCGTGACGGCGATGATGGCCTTTTTTCTTCTGATGTGGCTGATCAATGCCACGACCGCGGAGCAGCGTCGGGGCTTGGCGGATTATTTCAACCCAACCACCCCGATCTCGTCGAGCACCACCGGCTCAGGCCTGCCGTTTGGGGGCATGACCATCAACAGCGCGGGGAATTTGGCGCGCGACACGGGCGCGGTCCGACTCGAGCGCGGGCAGCGGCCGGTGCATTCAGATCTTGAGGATGAGGAGGATGAGCGCGAGGTGCCGCCCATCATGCGTCCGCAGGGGCCGCTGGGACGGGAGGAGGGCAATACGCCCTTGGTCGTACAGATGAGGCCCAGCCTTGCGCCGGGTTCCTCTGCCCGAGAGGGCGAGTTTGAGCGGAGGGCAGGTGGTTCGCAGGGCGACAATACGGCGAGAATCACCGATGCCTCGCTCCGCCTCGAACTGGCCCGGCGCGAGCAGCAGGCCATGGAACAGGTGGCTGAGATCCTACGCCAAGCCGTCAGCGCCGATCCTGCGACTGCGGATCTGGCCCGCCAACTGAGCGTGGAGGTGACACCCGAAGGCCTGCGCATTCAGTTGATCGATGCCGATGGCCGGCCAATGTTCGCCAGCGGCAATGCTCAGCCCAATGAGCGCACCCGCGCCTTGATCCGCGCCGTGGCGGTGGCGGCGGGCCGGTTGCCGAACCCGATCCATATCACCGGCCACACCGATTCGGCGCCGTTTCGCGGAGACGGGCGCAGCAATTGGGAATTGTCGGCGGAGCGTGCCAATGCCGCGCGCCGGATGTTGCTGGATGCAGGGGTGTTGGAAGGCCGAATCCGGAGCGTGGCCGGCATGGCCGATCGTGAGCCGCATCTGCCAGAGCAGCCCGGCGCCGCTGGCAATCGCCGCGTTGCCATCACCTTGCTGCGGCAGGCGGAGCCGCAGCGGGCCGGGGGCAGCGTGCCACGATGAACATTATTGGTGGGCTGGTATTCCTGCTGGTCGCAGTGTTTGGCGGCTACACCATGGCAGGCGGCAAGTTTGGGATTATTTTGCACTCGTTGCCCTACGAGATGATGATGATCGGCGGGGCTGCTATTGGCACATTTGTGATGTCCAACTCGCTTCATGGCATCAAACACACGCTCAGCGGTGTTGGCAAAATTATCAAGGGCAGCCGTTTTCACAAAAATGACTACAACGAGCTGCTGTCGCTGCTGTATTACTTTGTTCGCTTGGCCAAGACCAAGGGTGCCATGGCGCTGGAGCCGCATCTTGAAAGACCCGCAGAAAGTGCGGCCTTTAACAAATTCCCCAAGATCGCGAAGGATCACCACGCGGTAGTGATGATCTGCGACTACATGCGTATGGTGGGAATGAATGCCGATGACCCCCACCAGATTGAGGACATCATGGCGCGCGAGCTGAAGAAGATGAAGGAGGAGGAGATGCACCCCTCCCACGCCATGCAATCCTTGGCCGATGCCTTGCCGGCTCTGGGCATCGTGGCGGCCGTGCTAGGCGTGATCAAGACCATGGCCGCCATTGACCAGCCACCGGCCGTGTTGGGTGGCATGATCGGTGGTGCACTTGTGGGTACCTTTTTGGGGGTGCTGCTGGCCTATGGGCTGATGGGACCGATGGCGACGCGGCTGAGGGGCGTGGTGGAGGAGGAGGCGCTGTATTACGAGGTGATACGCGCCGTGCTGGTGGCCCATTTGCATGGCAATGCGCCTCAGATCAGTGTGGAGGCGGGGCGCAAAATTGCCCCCACCTCGATCATGCCGAGTTTCCAGGAACTGGAAGCCTCGCTCCAGGACCTATCGATCGCCTGAGGGCGGTTATTCTGCGGCTGCCGCCTCGTCTGCATCGGGCGTGGTCATCATGGCATTGGCCACCACGCCGGACTGATCGCGCACCTTCTTTTCGATGGCATTGGCCACCGCCGGATTGTCGCGCATGAACTGCTTGGCATTCTCCCGGCCCTGGCCAATGCGCTGGCCTTCAGCGCTGAACCAGGCGCCAGATTTCTCCACCACGCCGGCCTTCACGCCCAGATCGATCAACTCGCCCACCTTGGAAATACCCTCACCATACATGATGTCGAACTCCACCTGGCGGAAAGGCGGGGCCATCTTGTTCTTCACCACCTTGACCCGGGTTGCATTGCCCACAACCTCGTCGCGCTCCTTGATCGCGCCAGTGCGGCGGATTTCCATGCGGACGGAGGCATAGAATTTCAGTGCATTGCCACCGGTGGTGGTTTCGGGATTGCCGAACATTACGCCGATCTTCAGGCGAATCTGGTTGAGAAAGATCAGCAAGCAACCCGAGCGGCTTATATTGCCGGTGAGCTTGCGGAGCGCCTGGCTCATCAGCCTGGCATGCAAGCCGACATGGGTATCGCCCATTTCGCCCTCAAGCTCGGCCTTGGGGACCAGGGCGGCCACGGAATCGACCACCAGCACGTCGATCGCGCCGGAGCGGACCAGCGTATCGGCGATTTCCAGCGCCTGCTCGCCAGCATCGGGCTGGCTGATCAGCAGTTCATCCACATTCACGCCCAGCTTGCGCGCATAACCAGGGTCGAGCGCATGCTCGGCATCGATGAAGGCGCAGGTGCCGCCGGCTTTTTGCGCCTCAGCAATCACATGCAGCGCCAGCGTGGTCTTGCCCGAGCTTTCCGGGCCGTAGATTTCCACGATGCGGCCCTTGGGCAGCCCACCGATCCCCAGGCCAATATCCAGGCCCAGAGAGCCGGTGGAGATCACCTCGATATCCTCGATCAGGCTCTTCGAGCCCATTCGCATGATCGAGCCCTTACCGAAGGACCGCTCAATCTGGCTGAGCGCCGCCTCCAGCGCTTTACCCTTATCCATGCTTGAAACCCCTTTTTGGCTGCAACTTTTGCGCGCAATTTTGTCTATCACTCGCCTGAATAACCCTAAAGCCAGGGATACTTCGCGACAAAGTGAATAAAGTGCCGAATCGAATTGTTCTGATAATGTTCTTTTCAGGCGGGTTTGACAAGAGCGGCGGCAACGGCGGTTCTCAGTTCATCAGCACGGCATGGTTTGGCCAGGAAATGCCAGCCCTCGGCAGCCATATCCACAGCGAGCGCGGCCGCAGAATAGCCCGAGAGCAGGAGCACGCGCAGCCCCGGGCAAAGTGCCCGAGCGGCGCGGGCCAGCGCCACGCCATCCATGCCCGGCATCGAAATGTCAGAGACCAAAAGCTCTGGCCGGGCGCCGGCCTCGATCATCTCGATTGCGGTATAGCCATCCGCAGCCGGCAGGACGGTATGGCCATTTTCGGCCAGGGCATGGCTGGCCAGGCGCAGCAGGGCCGGTTCATCTTCGGCCAGCAAAATCGTGGCTTGAGCGGGGGACGGGATGGTCCGCGCCTCTACAATGCCCCCCCCCTCCTGCCGGGGCAGTAGGATGGTGAAGCGGGTGCCTCCGCCGGGTGGCGACTCGGCCAGAATATGCCCGCCGCTTTGGGCGATAATGCCCTGCACCGTCGCCAGACCCAGGCCCGTGCCGCCTTGGTCTATTCGGGTGGTGAAGAAGGGCTCAAAAATTTTCATCATGATGGCGGGCGGAATGCCCGGCCCGTCATCTTCCACGATGATGCTGGCATAGCGGCCGGGGGGTAAGCCATTTTCGCCGCCGGCCTGCAGCACCACGCGTCGGCCCGTTTCCAGGCGGATTCGTCCACCCTTGCCCGAGATCTGAATGGCGTCGCGCGCATTGGCCACCAGGTTGATGATCACCTGGTCGAGTTGCGTGGGGTCCGCCAGCACCAGCCGGCCAGGCTCCTCCAGCACAAGATCAAGGGCGATGCCCGTGCCCAAAAGCCTGGGTAGCAGGGCACCGATGGCGGCCACTGCGTCATTCAGCCGCAGGATTCGCGGCGCGAGGACCTGTTGCCGGGAGAAGGCCAGCAATTGCCGAACCAGAGCCGCGCCCCGGTCCGCCGCGGCATCGATGGCCGCAAGCTCGCGCCCGCGCGCCGTGGCGTCCGCCGCGCTGGCAGCGGCTGCGCTGGCGCCGATGACAATGCCGAGCAGATTGTTGAAATCATGCGCCACGCCCCCGGCCATCCGGCCCAGTAGGGCCAGCCTTTCCTCACGGAGCTGGGGCGCTTCGGGACCCAGGCGCAACAGCAGCGCTGCCTTTTCCAGCGGTTGCAGCATCGCCTCGATCACCCGCGGCGCCGCCAGAGGAGCCGTTAGGGTGAGTGGCAGCCGCCCGCCACCTTGGGCGATTGCAGCCACAAAGCCCGGCTGTTCGGCAAGGGGGAACCAGGCCCGTGCATCATCGCCCGGACGGGTTGGCAGGGCCGCGCCCAATAGCGCCCGGCCAGCGTCATTGACCGCCAAAACTCGCCCCTGGCGGTCCAGCAGGGCGGCGGGTTCGGGCCACGCCGCGAGCATGACGGCCGCGCCAGCCTGCCAATCCTGCGCGCCACGTCGCCTCATGGCGGGGCTGGGGCGCCACGTGGGCGCATAACGAAGGCGATGATTTCGGCCACGGCTTCCCAATGCTCCGGTGGGATTTCCGTGTCCACGTCCAATTTCCAAAGGGCGCGCGCAAGGGGGGGATTGGGCAGCAGCGGCACCCCGGCCTCCCGTGCCGCCTCACGGATGCGTTCCGCCACACGGTCCACGCCCTTGGCCACCACCCTCGGGGCAGCAGATTCCTTGGGCACATAGCGGAGCGCCACAGCGTAATGGGTGGGGTTGGTGATGACCACGGTGGCGCTTGGCACCGCTGCCATCATACGCTGGCGGCCCATGGTCTCGCGCAATTGCCGCATGCGCGCCCGCACCATGGGGTCACCTTCACTTTCTTTCATCTCCTCCTTCACATCCTGGCGCGACATGCGCAGTTGCATTATGTAACGGCGACGGGTGAGCAGCACATCGGCGGCGGCCAGCATAGCGAAGGCGCCGAGCGCCACGAGCAGCATTCTGCGCGAGGCGGTGCCAATACCGCCAAGGAGCTGGCCCCCGTTCATCTGAAGGCTGGCAGTGAGGCCTGCTATGTCGCCGGCGATAAAGGCAATGGCCGCGGCCACGATCAGCAGCTTGAGTATATTGCGCGCCGTTTCGGCCAATTGTTCACCACCGAACAGGCGCTTGGCCGCAGCCAGGGGGTTGAGCCGCCTGAACTGTGGCATCAGCAGGCTCAGCGTCATCAAACCACGGGTTTGCAGCATGGTGGCCACCACGGCACCGAGTGCGGCACAGCCGATCACCGGCAGGCAGGTCCATAGGAAGAGCGTGAGAAAGCGCCCGGCGACCTCATCCGCCGCAAGGGCATGGCTGCGCCCCAGCACGCCGCGCAGCGCCAAAAGCCCATCCTGCAGCGCGGCGGGGAGCAGCATCACCATGCCAATGCTGGCCGCGCTGAGGGTGCCGAAGGCCACCGCTTCCTTACTTAGCGGGGCCTGACCCTGCTCCCGCGCGCGGCGCAGGCGGCGGCTGGATGGCGCTTCGGTTTGTTGGGATTTGTCCTGCTCCGCCATGGCTCAGGGTGCCCCGGGCAGGGCGTTGAAGCCGCCCTCCATTGCGCCACGCCACAGCAATAGGATGGCAGGCAGCAGCAGCATGAGCAGCCCGAAACCGGCCAAAATCTGCGCCGGCGCGGCCACTACAAATATCTGCACCTGGGGGGCAACCCGTGCCACCAGACCGAGTCCGATATTGAATAGCACGCCAGCCAGGATGAAGGGTGCGGCCAGGCGCAGCGCCAGTTCGAAGCTCTGCGCCACCATCGCGGCCATGGCCTCGGCGGCGGCGCCCGCCGGCAGGGCGCCGGGGGGCAGGATTGTGTAGCTGTGCAGCAAGGCTGCCAGCGGCAATGCGTAGAGCCCCGTGGCCAGAATCAGCACGGTGGCGACAAAACCAAAGAGCCGACCCAGCGGCGTGGCTTGCGCCCCCAGCACCAGATCACCCTGCAATGGGCTGGTCAGTCCCATCATGGTGCCGATGACCTGGCCGGCCTGCGCCATGGCGCTGGCCAACAGCCGTGCCAGGCTGCCCAGCCAAAGGCCAATCGCGACCTCGCCCATGATGAGGCCCAGCAGGGCAAAAGGTGCCTCGGGCGCAGAGGGCAGCAGGGGGGCCAGCAGCGGCAGCAACAAAAGGGTGACCAGCAGCCCTAGGCCGAGCCGGATATTGGCTGGCACCTCTTGTTCGCCCAGGCCGGGTAGCAGCATGGTGGCGGCGGCCATGCGGCAGAACACCAGGCTGGCCTGATAGGCCAGGGCCGGCAGACTGGCGAGCAGGGCGGCGTCATCCAGCGTCACGGCAGGCCACCGATGGCGACCATCTGGTCGAATAATTGCAGCCCCCATCCCTGCAGCACCTGGGCCATGAAGGGCCCGAGCCACATCAGCACGCCCCCCATCACCGCGATCTTTGGCAGGAAGGCCAGGGTGGATTCCTGGATTTGCGTCACCGTCTGGATAAGTGAAATGACCACGCCCACCAGCAGCATGGCCAAAAGCGGCGGCCCGCCAAGTTGCAGGCAGACCCATATGGCATGGCGCATGGCCTGTGCGGCCGGTTCCTCCAGCAAAATTCCGCCTCCTGCGGCTTGGATGGTCAGTTCTCGCCCGGGTGGGGCGTCAGATCGGCATGCGCATCACATCCTGATAGGCGGTGACCACCCGGTCGCGCAGGGTGGTTGCGGTTTGCAGGGCGAGTTCGGCGCGGGAGACTGCCAGAACCACATCGGTCACGCTGCCCTGGCCCTGCAGTGCCTGGGTGGCGGCGGTATCAGCGCTGCGTTGCACCTCCGCCACGCCTTCAACGGCGCGTTGCAGTGCGGCGCCGAAACCCTCCCCCACGCCGGCGGCCAGGCCCTGCGTGGCGCGATAGGCCGCTGCCACCCCACTGGCGGCGAGAATAGGCGCAGGCATCAGCGCAGCGCCTCGATCGCCCGGCTGAGCATGCCGCGCGTGGTCTCCAGCACGGCCAGATTTGCACTGTAGCTGCGCTGCGCCTCACGCATGTCCATGCTTTCGATCAGGCTATCCACATTGGGGCGGCGGACATAGCCGCGGGCATCGGCGGCGGGGTGGCCGGGGTTGTATTCTTCGGGGAAATCGCCCGGGGCTTCGGTCACGCGCGCCACCTGCACCATCCGCGCACCCACCGCACGGTCCAGCCGATTGTCAAAGGTGATGGTCTTGCGGCGATAGGGTTCTGCACCGGGCGATTGGCCGGTGCTGTCGCGATTGGCGATATTTTCGGCCGCGACGCGCAGCCGGGCGGATTGTGCGGCCATGCCGGCGGCGGAGATGCTCAGTGCGCGATCGAGATCCATGTGCGGGGTCCTAGCTGTTGCGGCCCAGCGCGGTGCGGAACAGCGCCAGGTATTTGCGGTGCAGGCTCATGGCCAGGCTGTGCTGGCTGTCAGTCTCGGCGATGCGCAGCGCCTGCTCATCCAGCGATACGCCATTGCCATCGGGCGTACGCTCCATCGCCGTGCGGTCGGCACGGGGGCGAAGGCCGCTGCCCTGCGGCACGATATGCCTGGCATTGGTGACGGCCAGATCAGGCCCTGCCGCATCCGCCAGCAGCCGCGCGAAGGGCGCCACATCCTGCGCCCTGTAGCGCGGGGTATCGGCATTGGCGACGTTCTGGGCCAGCACGCGTTGCCTTCCATCCAGCCAGGCAAGCCGGCGTTCGGCCAAGGTGATCGGATTTTGCGAGGCAGCCTGCATATCGGTATGATGCGCATGCTGGGTTAACCGGAGGTGAAGCCTGCCTGCCGCTTTTCTCGCCCCATGCCTTCGGCGCGTTAACGGGATGGCAAGAGCTTGCTGGGCAAAATCTGCCCATGCCGAAACACCCGCACCCCATCAGCCCAGAGCCGGACATGCTTGCCGATGCCACGCTGATCATGCCCAGCCTTTCAGCCCTGTCCAGTATCGAGGCCATGCGCAGCACCCTGGCCATGGCGCGCGCCCTGCTCGAGGGGGGGCGCGTGGTCGAACTCGCGGGGCTGGAGTTGGAGGCGGCCGGCATTTGCCAGGCGCTGGATGATCTCCCGCACCATGCCGCCAGCGCTCTGCGCCCGGCCATGCTGACGCTGATGCGGGAGGTGGAGGCCCTGGCCGTCCTCATGCCCGAGCAATGAGCGCCGAATTCCTCCTGTCGCTGTTGCAGGCGGCCGGTGCCTTGCTGGCGGTGCTCGGCTTGGTCTGGCTGCTCGCCCGGGGGGCGCGGCAGGCTGGGATGGCGGCTCCCGCCAACGCCCAGTCGCGGCTGGGGCTGGAGGCGCGGCTGCCGCTCGACGCCAAGCGCCGGCTGCTGCTGCTGCGGGTGGATGAGCGCGAGGTTTTGCTGCTGGTGGGCCCGCAGGGCGAGACGTTGCTGGGCTGGCTGCCCGCGCCATGATGCGCTGGCTCGTTTTGTTCGCGCTGGCCATGGCCGGCCCGGTTGCCGCGCAATCCGTCTCGATTGATCTGGGCGGCCAGCAGGCCGGTGCCAGTGGCCGGTTGCTGCAATTGGCAGCGCTGGTTGGCCTGCTCTCCCTCGCCCCCTCGCTCCTGGTGATGGCCACCGCCTTCACCCGCATCGTCATCGTGCTGGCCTTGCTGCGCAGCGCACTCGGCGCCCAGGGCGTGCCGCCCAATCCGGTGCTGATCGGCCTCGCACTGTTCCTGACCTATTTCGTCATGCAGCCAGTTTTCGATGCCGCATGGATCGCCGGCATCGTGCCGATGAATGAAGGCCGTCTGGAACCGATGGAGGGTATTTCGGCCGCAGCCGAGCCCTTTCGCCGTTTCATGGCGGCCCAGGTGCGCGAGGCTGACCTCAGCCTCTTCCTCAATATGGCCCAACTGCCCGCAGCATCCCCGGCCGAGGCACCTTATCGCGCGCTGATGCCGGCCTTTCTGGTGAGCGAACTCAAGCGCGCCTTCGAGATCGGCTTCATCATTTTTCTCCCATTTCTGGTGATCGACATGGTGGTGGCCTCGCTGCTCATGTCGCTGGGGATGATGATGTTGCCGCCCTCGGTGGTGGCGCTGCCCTTCAAGCTGATCTTTTTCGTGCTGGTCGATGGATGGAGGCTGCTGTCAGGCAGCCTCGTCCAAGGCTTTGCCCCGATCTGATCAATAGCCTTCCTTCAGCAGCGGAAAGGCGCTGTGGACATTGGGGAAGACCACCGGCGGCGCACCGGCATGGACATGGCCGCGCGTCAGCTCGGCGAAGGAATTCACCCCCGTCAGGCCCAGCGCCTTCACCACCTCATCCTCCAGGATTTCCAGCATACGGGTGACACCAGCCGCGCCATCCGCCGCCAGGGCATAGAGGTAGAGCCGGCCAATGCCGACCCAATCGGCGCCCAACGCAATGGCTTTCACGATATCCGTGCCACGGCTGACGCTGCCATCGACCATGATCTTGGCCCGCCCCGCCACCGCCTGCACCACCTCGGGCAGCACATCGAGGCTGCCGCGGCCATGGTCCAATTGCCGCCCGCCATGGTTGGAGACGTAGATCACCTCCACCCCATGGCGCACAGCGATCTCGGCATCCTCGGCCGTGCCGATGCCCTTGAGGATCAGCGGAATCCGGTGCTTGTCATGGAAGCGCTTGATGTCGTCCCAGGAGAGCGCGGCCTGGATATCCATGCCAGTATTCGCCGCCCGCCAGGTCTTGACGAAGCGCTTGGAGATATCGCGTTCACGCCGCGAATAATGCGCGGTGTCCACGGTGATGGCGAAGGCGTCATAGCCTGCCGCGATCACCCGTTTGGCGATGGCATCCTGCCAATCATGATCGCCGCGGACATAGAGCTGGAAGACCTTGGGGCCGGTCGCCGCGGCCGCCGTCTCTTCGATGCCCGGCTGGCTCACGCTGCTCAGGATGAAGGGCACGCCAAAGGCGCCTGCGCCCTTGGCGACCGAGGCGCCGCCGCCCGCCTCGAAGGATTCCAGCGAGCCCACCGGCGCCAGCAGCACCGGCAGCCGGATCCTGTGGCCATAGAAATCCACGCTCGGGTCCACATGGCTGACATCGCCCAGCACCCGCGGCCGCAGCGCCACCGTGTCCAGCGCCATGCGGTTGCGCGCCAGCGTGGTTTCGCTCTCGGTCGCGCCCACCAGGTAGTCCCAGGTGTTGTGATTTAGCTTCTTGCGCGCTTCCTTGATGAACTCATGCAGGACCAGGTATTTTTCCTCACCGGCCTCGTTGCGATGAAATCTGTCGCTCATGGCGCCTCTCCGTGTTTCCCCCACACGCTATGCGCGCCATCATGGCGCTGCAATATGGGGAGGTCCTGCGATGAAGTGGCAAAAGCGGCGTGAGGCGGCACGGGCGGTATTGGCGGGGAGCGCCTGCATTCATCCCGCCTCGGTGCATGACCCGCTGACCGGGCGCATCGCCGAAAGCCTGGGCTTTGAACTGGGGATGTTCGCCGGCTCCATCGCCTCTCTCACCGTGCTGGCCGCACCCGACCTCATCACCCTCACCCTCACCGAATTCGCCGAACAGGCGCTGCGCATCAACCGCGCCTGCACCCTGCCATTGGTGGTCGATGCCGATCATGGCTATGGCAATGCGCTGAATGTGATGCGCACGGTGGAGGAGCTGGAAACCGCCGGCGTTTCCGCCATGTCGATCGAGGATACCGAGCTGCCGCGGCCCTATGGCGTGGAAAAGCCCCGGTTGATCAGCCTCGATGAAGGGGTGGGCAAGGTTCGCGCCGCGCTGGCCGCGCGGGTGGATCCCAGCCTGGCCATCCTGGCCCGCACCGGCGCCACCTCGATCAATGGCCTTGATGACGCGCTGCTGCGGGCGCGGGCCTATTGCGCCACCGGCGCCGATGGGCTGTTCCTGACCGGCGTGACCACCCGGGCCGAACTTGATGCCCTGGCCGAGCTGGCCACCCTGCCGCTCATCCTGGGCACGCTTACCCCCGCCATTGCCGATCGCGACTATCTGGCCAGCCGCGGGGTGCGGGTGGCGCTGCAGGGGCATTTGCCGATCCAGGCGGCGATCCAGGCGGTGCATGCCACGCTCAAGGCGCTGCGTGAGGGTGCCAAACCAGCCGACATCACCGGCACCGCGCCGCCCGCCCTGGCCAAGATGGCGGGGCGCGAGGCCGAGCACGCGGCCTGGACCCAAGCTTTTTTGGGCTAGGCAATAGGCCGCAGAACATCGCCAGCAAGCTCTCTTACAGCGCAGAATCGTCGCGTTGGGACAAAGGGGCACCCGGGGCAGACCAAGCGCTTGCCGCCCCGCAGGGGATGACCGTCAAAAAAATGTCATTCTGGCTGTCTGGAACCGCGGCGGCGCCTTGCGGAGCGATATGCTTGGCGCAAGCATGGCGAAGAACAGCGTCCCAAGGAAACATCAATGACCTGGCAACCCAGTGCACGCTATCCTGACCCCGCGATCCGTGTCCTAGACCCGAGCTTTCGCGCCTATCATATCGTGCTCTCGGCGGTGGAGCGGCTTTATACCGGCACCCGCTGGGGCGAGGGCCCGGTATGGTTCGGCGACCAGCGCTGCCTGCTCTGGAGCGACATCCCCAATAATCGCATCCTGCGCTGGGATGAGGAAACCGGGGCGGTGAGCCATTTCCGCAAACCCTCCCGCCAGGCCAATGGCCATACGCGAGACCGTGAGGGGCGGCTGATCTCGGCTGAGCATGGCGGGCGCTGTATCAGCCGCACCGAGCATGATGGCAGCATCACCGAACTCGCCACGCATTTCCGCGGCAAACGGCTGAATTCGCCCAATGATGTCGTGGTGAAAACCGATGGCAGCATCTGGTTCACCGACCCGCCCTTCGGCATTGCCGGCTATTACGAGGGCGATAAGGCCGAGGCCGAATTGCCGGGCAATGTCTATCGCATCGATGGCCAGAGCGGCGAGGTGACGCTGGTGGCAGAGGGCATCCCCGGCCCCAATGGCTTGGCCTTCAGCCCTGATGAATCAAAGCTTTACATCGTCGCCTCACGCGCCGAGCCGCGCGAGTTCCTGGTTTGCGACGTGCGGGGCGCCACGCTGTCTGCGCCGCGGGTCTTTATCCGCTGTGCGCCGGGCGAAACGCCGGATGGTTTCCGCGTCGATATCGACGGCAATCTCTGGTGCGGCTGGGGCATGGGCACCGATGAATGGGATGGTGTGCGGGTCTTCAACAAGGCCGGTGCCGCCATTGGCCATATCAGCCTGCCCGAGCGCTGCGCCAATGTCGTCTTTGGCGGGCGGCATCGCAACCGGCTGTTCATGGCGGCGGCGCAGGGGCTTTATGCCGTTTATACCCACGCCCAGGGCTGCCCCTATCCCGGGCCGCGCTGAGGCCTGACAGGGCAAAAGCGCCCAGCCATGCCAGCAGCGCTGCGGCCGAGATGGCCAGCCCCAGGCGCTGCACCGGCAGGGGTGCAGCGCTGATCACGACCGATGGTGCTGCCCCCGGCAAAAGCCGCGCCCGCGTCAGACCGGTTGCAATGTCCAGGCTGAGCTCACAGCCCGCGCAGCGCAGGCCGGGCCAATGGAAAAGGGGCAGCAAAACGCCCTCGCCCTGTGGCAGAAACGCGCGCGGCTGGCCTGCGCTGCTGCGATCCAGCGGGGCGCAAGGCTGGGCTGCGCAGATACGTGCCAGAATGGCCCGGCGCGCATCCTGATCTTGCCAATCCAGGCCGGATTGGATGGCGGTCGCGGGCAGGTATTCGGGCGGCATGAACTCGGCATAGAAGGGCTGGCGGAAGCGCGCCGGGTCGCGCTCGGCGGGGTATTGCAGCAGCGCATCGCGATAGGCCGTAGCGGTCCCGGGCGGTAGCAGCCGATCAGCCCAGGGATAGAGCAGCAGCAGCGCCATGCTCGCCAGCACCAGCATGACCATGCGCCTGGCCAGGCCATCTTGCATCCATAGCCCGGCCGCCACGCAGCCCGCCATCAAGCCCAGCCAGGGCATGTGCCGCCACGGAAACTGCACAAAGACAATGATCGGCAGATGCGGCCAAAGCCAGGTCAAGGGCGGCACCATGGTCAAGCAGAGCAGGGCGGCGCAACGGGCGCAGGCGCCGCCGCTGGCCCGGGCCATGCCGGCCAGCGCGAAGCCCAGGCCGAGCGCCCAGGAGAGGTAGAGCATCGCCCATGAGAGAGCGGCCGGCCCGCCCCCCCCGCCGCTGAACAGCGCCATCTCCGCCATCCGCGCTGCCGCGTTCCAGCCGCCCTCATTGATCAGCGGCCGCAGCAGGGCGGCGGGCAGCAGAAACCAGCCGGCCAGCGCGGCCCCGACTATACCGCCCAGCATCACCATGAAGCCGGCGCGAAAACCCCGTGTCACCGCAACCCAGGCGGGAATGATCAGCGCCGCCAGCAGGGTCTGTTGCAGATGGGTGATGGCCAGCACGCCATAGCCCAGCGCCATCAGTAATATGGGCATGCGGCGCTGGCCCGGCGGCATCGCGCGGTCCGCGGCCAGCAAAAGCCAGGGCAGCAGGCCCACCGCCACCGTCTCGGCATAGCGAAAACCCATCAGCGGCCCATGCAGCAGGCTGGCGGGGAAGAGCAGCCAAATCGCGCCCGCCACCGCCGAACCGCCGGCGGATGCGCCGCGCCGTGCCACCCATAGCGTAACGCCGGTCGCGCCCATGACCCGTGCCAGGGCCAGCACCGCCGAGAGCGCCGCATCCGGCGCCATGCCAAGCCGCATCAGTGCCAGCGCCGGCAGATAGGCGCCGGGGCCATAAAAGACCGGGGCAGGGCTGCCCAGCCCGGCGGTTGCGTCGAAGAGCCACAGCGGCGGCAAGACCCCGCGCCAGGGCTCCTGCGCCAAATTGGTCAGCATGACGATGTGGAAACCGGCATCATAGCCGCTGTTCCAACCCGGCAGCGGCATGCCACGCAGCATATGCATGGCCGCCACCGCCAGACAGAGAAAGGCCAGGCTGGCCGCCGGCAGGGCGCGCATCCTGGTCAGGTGGCGCTACTTTCCGCCATCAACCACCAGCACCTGGCCATTGATATAACTCGCCAGCGGGCTGGCCAGGAACATCACCGCATTGGCGATATCCGCCGCCTGGCCCAACCGGCGCGCGGCGATGCTGGCCATCACCCGCGCCTGGCCCTCGGCGCCATAGGCCTCCCATTGCGCGATGGAGGCTGGGTTGGTCAGCATCAGCCCCGGCGCCACCGAATTGGCGGTGATGCCATGCGGCCCCAACTCATGCGCCAATTGCCGGGTGAGGCCGATTAGCCCGTGCTTGGCGCTGGTATAGGCCTGGATGCCGGTGCGGCTTGGTTGCAGCCCCGCGCCGCTAGAAATGGTGACGATGCGGCCGGATTTCGCCGCCTTCATTCCCGGTGCCACCGCCTTGGCCAGCAGGAAATGGGCATGCAGGTTGATGGCGATGACGGCGTGCCAATCCTCCTCTGGCACCTCCTCCAGCGGCCGATGCACCTGGCCGCGCACGCCGCCGGCATTGCTGACCAGGATATCCACCGGGCGGGGGATGCTGGCGATCCAGCGCGCCGCCTCGCCCGGTGCGGTCAGGTCGGCCGCATGGCCATGGCCGGGCAGGTCGGCGCCGGCGATATCCGTGCTGTGCACTATTGCGCCCAGGCTGAGAAACAGCTCGGCCGTGGTGCGGCCAAAGCCATGCCCGGCGCCGGTGACGGCCACAATTTTATTGTCAAAGCGCAGATTCATTGGGCCAGCTCCAGGGGGACGGTTTTTACGCGGTCAGTGCAATGCATCCCCGCCATGCACGCAAGGGGTGGGCGAAACGGCCGCGACGCATGCACAGTGCCGTGATGAAACCCTCCGGCAATCTTCGTGGCGCCGCCTTCATGGCCGGAGCCGCCTGCGTCTTCGCCTTCGAGGCCTTGCTGGTGCGCGCGATGATCGCCCGCGGCATTCCCATCGAGATCCAGGTGATGGCCCGCGCCCTTGGCCAGGCATTATGGACGCTGCCATTCCTGGCGATGCGCGGCGTGTCGGTCTTCTCCACCCAACGCGCCCCCCTGCATGTGCTGCGCGGCCTATGCTCAGCGGCGACCTGGGGGCTTTATTACTGGTCCTTCGCCTATCTTGATTTGGCCACCGCCACCGTCCTCTCCTTCACCAATGTGATGTTCACCACCCTGCTGGCGCAGCCGCTGCTGGGTGAGCGGGTGGGTTTTGCCCGCTGGGCCGGCACCCTGGCGGGCTTTGCCGGTGTGGCGGTGATGCTGCGGCCGGGGGCCGAGGTCTCCCTGCCCGGGGCTGCGATTGCGATTGCCGCGGCGCTCGCCTGGTGCGGCATCACCCTCACCACGAGGCGGCTGACCAGCACCGACAGCACGCCCACCATCCTGGCCTGGCTGGCGGTGGTGACGGTGCTGCTGGTGGCGCCCTTCGCGGTGCGGGCCTGGCAGCCGCTGGATATGTCGGATGTGCTCTGGCTGCTGGGCTTTACCACCATCTGCCCCGCCATCATCGTGCTGGTGACTGAGGCGCTGCGGGCTGGTGAGGCCAGTGCCGTGACGCCGTTTCAATATCTGCGGCTGATCATCATCGGTGCGCTGGGCTGGTTCATCCATGCCGAGGTGCCCGATGCCTGGGCCTTTCTGGGTGCTGGTTTCATCCTGCTGGGCGCCTTGATCATCACGGTGGCGGAGGCGCGGGCATGATCCTGCTGGAGATCGCGCCGCTGCTGGTGCTGCTCGGCCTGCTGGCCAGCGGCCGGGTGACACCGATCACCGCCTGCTGCGGCGCGCTATTGGCCAGCCTGCCGGCGCTGCTGGCGCTGGAGGGGGCGGGGCTGGGCGGTTTTTTGCTGCGCGAGAGCCTGCTGGCTGGCTTCCTGGCCATGCAGCCGGTGGCGGTGGTCGCGGGCGGGCTGCTTTTCCATGCCGCGGTCTCCGCCCCAGGCCCGGCCGAGGCGCGGCCGATCAGCGCGGCGCGGATTTTTGCCGTCAGCCTGCCGCTCGGGGTTTTCCTTGAATCGGTGACCGGCTTTTCGGTCGGCGCTGTCTTTGCGTTGAGCGCGCTGCGCAGCATGGGCGTGCGCGGCGCCCTGGCCGCAGCCCTGGCGCTGCAGGCGCTGACCTTGGTGCCCTGGGGCGGGCTGGGGCCTGGCACCTCGCTGGGCAGTGCCATTGCCGGCGTGCCGCCGCAGGAGGTGGCGCGCATAGCCGCCTGGCCCACCGTGTTGTGGCTGCTGCTGCTGGCGCCGCTGCTCTGGCGCTTCATGGCGATGGCGGGTGCCGCCGCCGATGCGCGGGAGAAATTGACCCAGTTCGGCCTGCTCGCGCTGCTGGGCGGGTTGCTGCTGCTGACCAATGCGCTGGGGCCTTTCGAGGTGGCGGGGGTTATCGCCTCCGGCATTGTGGCCGTGCTGGCATTGTGGCGGGCGGACCCGCCGGATGATCTGCGCCGGGCGCTGCGGGCCGCGGCGCCCTATTTGTTGTTGGTGGTGGCCCTGCTGGCGGCCAGGCTTTGGCCACAGCCGCCGGGCTGGAAGCCCTTCGCGGCCTTTCCGGCCTTCCCTATCACCCATGTCGCGGTGGTGCTGCTGCTGGTGGCGGCGGGGTTGATGCTGGCGCGCGGGCGGCTTGGCGAGGCACCGGCGGCGCTGCGGCGCGCGGGCCGGCCGGCGCTGGCGATGTTGCTTTACGTCCTGCTGGGGCGATGGTTGGCGGGCAGCGGCATCGCCGCCGGGCTGGCCGAGGATTTGGCCCATGCGCTGGGCCCCGCCGCGCCTTATGCCATTTTGCCGATGGCGGTGGTCTCGGGCGTGATCACCGGCACCAATGTCGGCAGCAATGCCGCGCTGATGCCAGTGCAGGCCGCACTGGGCCAGGAGGCCGGGCTGACACCTGGGCTGGTCGCGGGGCTGCATAATTTCGGCGGCGGCGCCGGGGCTGGCATGGGGGCCTCGGGCCTGGCCATGCTCTGCGGCTTGCTGGCGGATGGCACCAGACCCGCCGCCATCTGGCGGTTATTGCTGCCCAGTATCCTGGCCGTGCTGTTCTGCGGCACGCTGGCGCTGGTGCTGTTGCGTTAGAAGGTGGCTTGGGGAAGGCGGGAGACCTTCCCCAAGCGCCTTATATCAGCCCGCCTTGGCCTGCAATGCGCGCCAGACCACCTCGGGCGTGGCCGGCATGTCGATATGCGCCACACCCAGGGCATCGCAGAGTGCGTTCATCACCGCCGGCATCGAGCCAGCGCAGCCGGCCTCGCCGCAGCCCTTGGCGCCGAGCGGGTTGGTGGTGGCCGGCACCGGACGGCTGGAAAAGCCGATATTGGGCAGGTCATCGGCGCGCGGCAGGCAGTAATCCATATAGCTGCCGGTGATGGGCTGGCCCTCTTCGCTATAGGCCACCCGCTCATACAGCGCCTGGCCAATGCCCTGGGCGATGCCGCCCTGGGCCTGGCCCTCGACCAGCAGCGGGTTCACCACCACGCCGAAATCATTGACCGTGGTATAGGCCACGACCTGGGCGGTGCCGGTTTCCGGGTCCACCTCCACCTCGCAGAGATGGCAGCCATTGGGATAGGCCTGCGGCGCTTCCTCGAAGACATGGCGCACATCCAGCTTGCCCGGATGCTTCGCCGCCAGTTCCATAATGCCGATCGTCCGGTCAGTGCCGGCAATGGCGAATTGGCCGGCGCTGAATTCGATATCCACCACCGCGGCTTCCAGCGCCTCGGCCGCCAGCGGCTTGCCCTTTTCGACGACCAGCGCCGAGGCCTCGACGATGGCCGCCCCCGAGGCCATCAGCGATTTGGAACCGCCCGTGCCGCCGCCGGCGATCAGCAGGTCGCTATCGCCCTGCATCAGGCGCACGCTCTCGAATGGCACGCCCAGGGTGCTGTGCAGCACCTGGGCGAAGGCGCTCCAATGCCCCTGGCCGTAATCAAGCGTGCCGGTGATGATGGTCACCAGCCCGTCCTTCTCGAAGCGCAATTCGCCCTGTTCCTTGGTCGGCGGTGCCGTGCATTCGAGGAAATTGCCCACGCCGATGCCGCGCAGCCTTCCACGCGCCGCGGCCTCGGCCCGGCGGGCTGGGAAGCCGGCGAGATCGCCCGCCACCACGGCCTGGTCGAGCAGCGCCGAGAACTCGCCGCCATCATAAACGCTGCCCGAGGCCGCCTTATAGGGCATGGCGCTGCTCGGGATGTGGTTCAGCCGGCGCAGCGCCAGCGCGTCGCGGCCCATTTCCTTGGCCGCCGTCTCGATCAGCCGCTCGAAATAGTAATTGCCCTCTGGCCGGCCAGCGCCGCGATAGGCCGAAACGGGCGTGGTGTTGGTGAGCATGCAGCGCGTGTTCACCTCGATCAGCGGCGTCGCGTAGTTGCTCTGCACGTTCTTGACGAAATTGCCGGTGCCCATCAGCGGCGCCACGGTGGCCAGATAGGCGCCCATATTGGCGAAGCTGGTCAGCCGCACGGCGAGGAATTTGCCCTGTGCATCCAGCGCCAGCTCGGCGGTGGTTTCATGGTCGCGGCCATGCTGGTCGGAGAGGAAGCTGCCGGAGCGGTCATCGGTCCATTTCACCGGGCGGCCCAGGGCGCGGGCGGCATGCAGCAGGCAGGCATATTCCGGATAGGCGCTGGCCTTCATGCCGAAACTGCCGCCGACATTGCCGGTCAGCACGCGGAATTCCGCCGCCTTCACGCCCATGATGCCGGCCATTTGCGCCCGCAGGCCAAACACACCCTGGCTGCCGACATGCAGCGTCCAGCGGCCATCCTCCCATTCGCCGATCGCGGCGCGGGGCTCCATGGCGCAGACCACGATGCGGGAATTGCGGATATCGAGGCGGGTGACATGCGCGGCCGAGGCAAAGGCCTCCGCCACCTTGGCGCTATCACCGAAATGGAAATCGAGGACGCAATTATCGGGGATGTCGTCATACAACGCCGGCGCGGCACCAGCGGCACTCGCCTCCGTCACCGCATCGAGGGTTTCGATGTCGAGTTCAACCATCTCCGCCGCGTCGCGCGCCGCCATGCGACTATCGGCCACCACGAAGGCCACCGGGTCACCCACGAAGCGCACGCGGTCGGCCGCCAGCGGCGGGCGGGCGGTGTTGCGCAGGGGCGAGCCATCCTTGCTCTTCAAGGGCAGCGCGCAGCCCATGGTCCCATAGCCGGCCAGATCGGCCGCGGTGTAGACGCCCAGCACGCCGGGCATGGCGCGGGCGGCAGCGGTGTCGATGCCCTTGATCAGCCCATGCGCATAGGCGCTGCGGACCATCACGGCATAGACTTGGCCGGGGCGGGCAAGGTCATCGGTGTAGCGGCCCTGGCCCTTCAGCAGGACCGGGTCCTCCTGGCGGGGGACTGACTGGCCGATGCCGAATTTCAGGTTGGGCATATTGGTATCGGGCATGGGAGATCTCCGTGGGATTTTCCTAAGCCTAGTGCCGAACGGGGCTTCCGCAAGGGCGCGGGCGGGCGCAGCTTGGCAAAGATGAATCCGCTCGCCCGATTGCCGCGCGCGGCCCAGGGGCTGGCCTATGCCATCCTTGCCGGGCTGATCCTGACCTCGATGAATGCGGTGATGCGGGTGCTCACCCACAGCATGGATGTCTATCAGGCGCAGTTTTTGCGTTACTTCATGGGGCTGGTGGTGATGCTGCCGCTGATCATGCGCGATGGCATCGTCGCCTATCGGCCGCATGGCATGGCGGGCCAGGCTTGGCGCGGGCTGGTGCATACGGCGGGGTTGAGCCTGTGGTTCACCTCACTGCCGCATATCCCGATGGCCGATCTCACCGCACTGAGCTTCACCACGCCGATTTTCATCATGCTGGGTGCGGTGGTGTTCCTCAAGGAAAAGGCGGTGTGGCAGCGCTGGGTGGCAGCGGCCATCGGCTTTGCCGGGGTGATCGTGGTGGTGGCGCCGCGTATGTCGGGCGAGGGTGGCATCTATAATTTCATCATGCTGGGCTCGGCGCCGCTCTTCGCCGCCTCCTTCCTCATCACCAAGGCACTGACCAAGCGCGACAGCCCGCAGGTGATCGTGGTCTGGCAATCCATCACCGTCTCGATCTTCAGCCTGCCGCTCGCACTGCCCGGCTGGGTTTGGCCGGATGCGGCGCAATGGGGGATGGTGCTGGTCTGCGGGCTGATGGGCAGCCTGGGGCATTTTTGTATGACCCGCTCGTTTTCCCTGGCCGATATCTCGGCCGCGCAGCCGCTGAAATTCCTTGACCTGATTTGGGCGGCGGGTTGGGGCTTGCTGGTCTTTTCCGAAGTGCCGAGCCAAACCACACTTCTCGGCGCGCTGATCATTTTCACCGCCACCACCTGGATTGCCCGCAGCGAGGCGCGCCGCGCCCGCAACACCAAGGACCCGTGATGCTTTTTGAGACCCTGCACGCCCAAGCTCAACGCCTGACCACCAGCCTGGCCCCATTGGGAGGTGAAGGCGAACTCGTCTGGTATCGCTGGGGTTCCGGCCCGGTGCTGGTGCTGCTGCATGGCGGCACCGGCTCCTGGCGGCATTGGGTGCGCAATATCCGCTTCCTGGCCGAAAGCTACACCGTGCTGGCAGCGGATATGCCGGGCCTGGGCGAGAGCGCCATGGCCCCCGGCCCGGCCGAGCCGCAGAGCGTGGCCGCCGCTCTCGCCGCCAGCCTGGCGGAGTTGCTGGGCCCGGAGCGGCTCTATGACTTGGCCGGCTTTTCCTTCGGCTCCAATATCGGCACGCATCTCGCGGCCATCGAGGGCGCGCATGTGCGCAGCCACACCATCATCGGCGCCGCCTCGCTGGGCTTTCAGCGCCAGCCGGTGGAATTGCTGAAAATCCGCGACAAGCAGGGTGAGGAGCGGATGGCCACCCACCGCCTTAATCTCAATGCCCTGATGCTGAAGCACCCGGCCAATATCGATGATGAGGCGGTGCGAATCCAGGAATGGAACACGGTGAATGCCCGGCTGCGCAGCCGCGGCTTCGCCTCTGGCTCATCACTGAAGGACCAATTGCCGCATGTGGCAGCGCCCATGCGGGCGATCTGGGGAGAGTTCGACCAGGTGGCCTGGCCGCATATCCCCGAGCGCCTGGCCATGCTGCATGAGGCCCGGCCGGAGCTGATCTCGCAGATCATCCCCGGCGCTGGGCATTGGGTGATGTATGAGGCGCCAGATGCCTTCAACGCGGCGTTGCTGCGGATGCTTCAGGCCAAATAGCAGCGCTCAGTCGCCGCGCAGTGTGGCGGCTTTGCTCATCGGGTTTCCTCACGCGTGATGCGGGCCAGGATGGCGAGGGATGCGATCGCCGCCAAGGAGAGGGCCGCGGTGAACCACATCGCCGCCATGCCAAACCGCTCCAGCAGCAGCCCAAACAGCACGGGTGCGGCGGCGGCGGCAAAGCGCGCCGGCACCGCCAGCCAACCGGTGCGCCCGCCATATCCGGCCGGGCCGAAGAGCGCGAGCGGCAGCGTGCCGCGGGCGATGGTGAGAATACCATTGCCGCCGCCATGCAGCAGCACGAAGGCAATGGCCGCCGGCGCCCCCCAGAGCATCAGCAGCAATACCCCCAGCGGATGCGTTGCATTGGCCAGGGTGGCGGAGACCATCGGGCTCCAGCGCCGCAGCATGCCAATTTCTAGCAGCCTGGCTCCCACCTGCGCCGGCCCGAGCAGCGCGCCGGCCAGCACCACCGTGGCGGCACTGGCCCCGGCCAGGGTGAGCATGCCCGGCAAATGCGCCGCCATCGCCGCCGAGGTAAAACCGGCCACCGCGAAGACATAGGCCAGCAGCGCCAGCGCCAGCAGCCCGGGCGGCCGGCCGGCGGATGAAGCTGCCACCGCGGCGGCCACCGATGCCTCGGCCCGGCGCGGCAGCAGCCAGCCATTCAGCGGCAGCCCCAGCAATGGCATGATGGCGGCCCAGACCATGCAGGCGCCGCGCCAGCCATAATGCGCCTCTAGCCAAGTGGAAAACGGCCAGGCCACGGTGCTGGCGAAGCCGGCAAAGAGGGTGATGCCGCTGATCGGCCCACGCGCCCCCGCGCCGAACAGCTTGGCCAGCGTGGCAAAGCCGGCCTCGTAAAGCCCCATGCCCATGCCCAGCCCCAGCAGTGCCCAGGCCAGGCACAGCCCGACGAAACCCTGCGCCAGCCCCAGGGCGAAAAGCCCTGCGCTCATGATCAGGTTCGAGGCCATCAGCACCCAATGCCCGCCATGGCGGTCAATGGCGCGGCCAGCGGCTGGGCCGATAAAGGCCGAGAGCAGCAAGGCGGCCGAGAACACCGCAAAGACGGTGGGCGTGGCCAGCCCCAATTCCCGCGCCATGGGCGCGGCCAGGATGGCCGGGATGTAATAGCTGCCGCCCCAGGCCATGGTCTGGGCGAGGCCGAGCGCCAATACGGCGCGCGCCTTCTGGCTCACGGGTAGTGGATCGCCAGAATTTCCAGCTCCTCCGGCCCGGTGGGGAGCTGCACACGGGCCATATCGCCCACGCCCTTGCCCAGCAACGCGCGGGCGATGGGGGCCAGCCAGGAGATCTTTCCGTGGTCGGCATCCGCCTCCTCGGAGCCCATGATCGTCACGGTCACCTCGCTGTCATCACTGCGCGCATAGGTGACGGTGGCACCGAAAAAAATACGGTCCCGCTTGGTCTGCGCCGCAGGGTCCACCACCTGCGCATTGTCCACCCGCTTGCGGAGAAAACGCACCCTTCGGTCGATCTCGCGCAGCCGCCGCTTGCCATATTGGTAATCGGCGTTTTCCGAGCGGTCGCCGAGTGCTGCCGCCCAGGAGACGATCTCCACCACCTTGGTCCGCTCATCATACCATAGTGTGCGCAGTTCCTCCTGGATGGCGGCATAGCCCGCCGGTGTCATGTAGAAGGGCGTGCCCGCCGGGATGGCGGCGCCTTCCTCCTCGTCATCATCATCCACGCCCGTGGGCCTGGGGCTCGCCAAGCGCGGCCAGAGCCTCGGCCACCACCGCGCGCCCCTCGGCCGAAAGCGGCGCCTGGGGTGGCAGCGGGTTGCCCACCGCGAAGCCCTGCCATTGCAGGGCGCCTTTGATGCAGGCGGCCAGCGCGTATTGCGCGAAAAGCTCGTTGATCCGCCAGAGTTGGCGCTGCAGCGGCAACGCCGCCGCCCAGTCGCCGGCCCGACACAGATCATAGAGCCGCACCGATTGCCGGGGAATGACGCAGGCCGGCCCCGCCATCCAGCCCACGCCGCCGATCAGCATCACCGTGGCCGGGATATGCGCCGAGGCCGAAAACACATCCATCCGCCCCTCCACCCGGTTCAGGATGGAGAGCAGCCGCCCGGTATTGGTCGAGGCATCCTTGATGGCGGTGATGCGCGGGTGGTGGCTGAGCTTTTCGATCGCGCCCAGCGAGAGGTCGCTGCGCTGGAAATTCGGGTTGGTGTAGAGCACCACAGGCAGGTCAGTGGCATCGGCAATGGCGGTGAAATAGGCGACGACGCCAGCCTCGGCGATGGGGAAATAGGCTTCCATCAGCGCCAGAATGCCATCCACGCCCAGCCCCGCGTAATCGCGCGCCTGGGCCACGGCATCGGCGGTGGTGGTGGCGGCAACACCGGCGATGACGGGCACCCGACCGCGGGTTTGTTCCACCACAATGCGCACAATCTCACGCCGCTGCTGCGCGTTGAGATAGGCAAATTCGCCGGTGGAACCCAAGGGCGTCAGCCCATGCACGCCCGAGGCGATAAGGTGCTCCACCAGCGCCCGCAACGGCGCCTCCAGCACCGCGCCATCGTTGCCGATCGGCGAGACGAGATAAGGGAAAACTCCAGCGAATTTACGCAAGATACATACCCCCATTGATGTGCCAGACCTGCCCGGTGACGAAGCTGGCCTTGTTGGAAGCCAGGAAGACCGCGAGATCGGCGATTTCCGCCGGCTGGCCGATGCGGCCGAGCGGGAATGTCTTTGCCCTTTCGAGAATTTCGGCCTCGCTATTGCCATAACGCGGCTGGGCGGTGTCGGTCATGCCGGGGGCTATGGCGTTCACCCGGATGCCCAGTGGCGCGAGCGCCAGGGCGGTGGCCCGGGTCAGTCCGATGATGCCGTTCTTGCTGGAGGAGTAATGCACCCCCCGCGCATCGCCGCGCACAGCGGAGGAGGAGAGATTGACCACCGAACCCGGCTTGCCCGCCAGGGCGCGGGCAAAGGCCTGGGTGAGGAATGCCCCGGCCTTGAGGTTGAGGCCGAGCACCGCATCCCATTCCGCCTCCTCCATCTCCAGAAAATTGCAGCGCGGGAATATTCCGGCGTTATTGACCAGAATATCGGGCAGCCCCAGCGCGGCCATGGCTGCGCCATGCAGCGCCCGGCCGCCGGCGACGGTGGCAATATCGCCCTGGATCAGCGCGCAGCGCCGGCCCAGCGCGCGGATATTCGCCGCCAGTTCCAGCGGCTCCTGGTCCAGCCAATTGACCGCGATATCGGCCCCGGCCTGTGCCATCGCCAAGGCGCATGCCGCGCCAATGCCCTGCTGGGCCCCTGTGATCAGCGCCACGCGCCCTTGAAGATCTGTCATGACAACAGAATGACCCGCCCAGCGGGCGGCGTCACGCCCCGGTCTTTCGACTCTTGCCGTGACCCGCTATCTGAAAGCGGCGGGCATAAGAACAGACATAGGAAACAAGGACCATGTTGGTCATCCGCACATTGAAGACGATCGGCCTGATGAGCGGGACCAGCCTCGATGGTGTTGACGCCGCCTGGGTGGAAACCGATGGTGAGTCGGTGTCGCGTCTCGGCCCCGCCGTGACCCTGCCTTATGCGCCTGAGTTGCGCCGGGATTTGCGCCTCCTGCTGGATGCCGCGCCAGAATTGAGCGCCGATGACCCCTGGCTGGCCGATGTGGTGCGCCGCCTGACCGAGCGCCATGCCGAAGCGGTGATCAAAATCCGCGACGAAACCCTGCGGCAATTGGGCGAGGGGACCGAATTGCTGGGCTTTCATGGCCAGACCATCCTCCATCGCCCGGCCGAGGGCCGGACCTGGCAAGTGGGCGACCCGGGGCTGCTGGCGCGGATGACCGGCATTTCCGTGGCCTATGATTTCCGTTCGGCCGATGTGGCGGCAGGCGGGCAGGGGGCGCCCTTGGTGCCCATCGCCCATGCCGCGCTGGCCGCTAATCTCCCCAAACCGCTGGCGGTGCTCAATCTCGGCGGGGTGGGCAATGTCACCTATATCGGCGCCGATGGCGCGCTGCTGGCCCTTGATACCGGCCCCGCCAATGGGCCGCTGGATGACTGGGCGCGCAAATCCCTCAATATGGGCTATGACAAGGATGGCCATTTGGCCAGTGCCGGCACCGCCGATGGCGCTGTTCTTGGCCGGCTCATGCAGCATCCCTATCTGGCAGCCCCGCCGCCGAAATCGCTCGACCGGCTGGATTTCAGCGAGGCGTTTCGCGATGCAGGGGCTGACCTGCTCTCGCCACAGGATGGCGCGGCCACGCTGGTGGCCTTTGCCGCAGTGTGTTGCGCCATTGCCGCCCGGCATTTCCCCGAACCACCCCTGCAATGGCTGGTCACCGGTGGCGGCCGGCGCAACCCGGCCATTATGAAGGCGCTCTCGGCGGTGCTGGCCGAACCGGTGCGCGGCGTGGAGGTCGCGGGCTGGAATGGCGATGCGCTGGAGGCGCAATGCTTCGCCGTTCTGGCGGCGCGCGTCGCCCGCGGGCTGCCGCTCTCCTACCCCTCCACCACGGGTGTTCCCGCGCCCATGCGTGGCGGCCGGGTGCTGGGGGCCTTGCTGTAGCGGCGGCTGAGGCATACCAAAGCGCTTCTTATTGTCCGAGGGGCTCAATATGCGACGCCGTTTCTTCCTCTCCACCGGTCTCCTTCTGGCCGCGCCCGCGCTGGCTCAGCCCCGGCAAGCGCTGCCGCATGAATGGATTTTTGGCAGTTGGATTGGCGGGCAATTCCCGCCTGGCGAGATCGGCGGGCAGGAATGCCTGGGCGGTGCCACGGTCATCTTCCTGCGCGATGTGGTGCTGCGTGCCACAGCCCTTGATGTCGCCTATCGCCAACGGCTGATCGAAACGGTGGCGCCCCTCCCGGATGGGTTGGAGTTCCGCTTTGTGCCGGCTGGCCCGGTCGGCGGTGCCTTTGGCAATCGGCCACCGCCGGATGCGGGCTTTGGCTGTGAGGGCGACCCCAATCTGCTGCGGGTGCGCCGGCGTGCGGCCGACGAGATCATCTTCCCCGATTGCAATGAATTTCCCTCGCCCCTTCGCCGCTGCAGGCCGGCCTGATGCGTATCGCGCTGATCCATGCCCTGCGGCACAGCCCGCCGCCGGTTGAGGCCGCCTTTGCCCGGCTCTGGCCGGAAGCGCGGCTGATGAGCCTGCTCGATACCAGCCTCGCCGCTGACCTGGCCGAGGCTGGCGCGCTGACGCCCGCCATGACCGAGCGATTTCTCACCCTGTCGCGCTATGCAGCCGGCACGGGGGCGGATGGCATTCTCTTCACCTGCTCGGCCTTCGGGCCCTGCATCGAGGCGGTGGCGGCGGCGCTGGCGCCCATGCCGGTGCTCAAGCCCAATGAGGCGATGATCGAGGAGGCGGTGGCGGGCCATCACCGCCTGGGCCTGCTCTCCAGCTTTCAGCCGACGCTGGATTCCATGCCGGCGGAATTTCCCGAAAACGTGACACTGAAGCTGTCATTGGCGCGCGGCGCCCTGGCGGCGCTGGATGCCGGCGATGTGGCGGAGCACGACCGGCTGGTGGTCGCCGCCGCGGCAGAACTGGCCGATTGCGAGGCGATTTGCCTCGCGCAGTTCAGCTTGGCGCATTGCGCATCTGCGGTGGCGGCGCTGACCGGCAAACCCGTCTACACCACCCCCGACAGCGCGGTGCGCAAAATGCGGCGGCTGCTGGGGGCCTGAGGGCCAGGGCACGGCCGGCGGGCTTGTCCCGCGCCGGCTTACAGCCCGCCCTTTTGGGGCGGGCGCTGGGCCTTCAGCCCGTCACCATCACGATTTTGCCGAAATGCGCATTGGCCTTCATATGCGCCAGCGCCTCGACCACGTCATCGAGGTGGAAAGTTCGGTCGATCGGCAGTGCCAGGGTTCCGGCCTCCATCGCCGCCCAGAGATCGGCGCGCATGAGGCGGACGATCTCGCGCACCTCCTCGGTGCTGCGGGTGCGGAAGGTGACGCCGATATAGGAAATCCGCCGCGCGGCATGCAGGTCGAAATCAAACTCGGCCTTGGCGCCGCCCAGGCGGCCGACATTGATGATGCGGCCCAGGATGCGGGTGGCAGAGAGGGTTTGGCTGACCAGAGGCCCGCTGATCATATCCACCACGGAATCAACACCCTGGCCGCCCGTGGCCTCCAGCACCTGCTTCACCCAGCCCGGATTGTTGGTGTCCACCGCCAGCGTGGCGCCGAATTCGGCCAGCCGGGCCCGCTTTTCAGGATTGGTGGAACTGCCCACCACGACCGAGGCGCCCATGAATTTGGCGATCTGCAGGCCCATCAGCCCCACGCCGGAACTGGCGCCCTGGATCATCACGGCGCTGCCCGGCCCGGCCAGCCCATGGGTCACCACGGCATTGTGCATGGTCTGCAACGCCACCGGCAGGGTGGCCGCCACTTCCCAACTCATATTGGTGTCGGGCACCAGATTGACCCGGCCCCAATCGGTGACGGTGTATTCGGCATAGCTGGAATTCATGCCGCCCATCACCCGCATGCCGGGCTTGATATGGTCGGGCACGCCCGGGCCGCATTCTACCACCTCGCCCGCGGCCTCAAGCCCCGGTATGGCGCCAATGCCGCCCACCGCGCCATGCGCATGGCCCGCCGCCACGCCCAGATCGGCGCGGTTGAGGCCGATGGCGCGGAGCTTGACCAGGATCTGCTCGGGGCCCGGGGTGGGGATGGGGATATCGCGCAGGGCAAGCCCTTGCTCGGTGACGATCGCTGCTTTCATGACCGCTGTGGTGGCCTCAGCGCCGCGTGATGTCAACGCGGCACTGCTGGTTTCAGCGGATCAAAACCCCGCCCCGGGCTGGGCCAAATAAACCAATTCGGCTGGCGTGCTGGCCCGCCCCAGGGCCGGATTGCGATGCGGAAAGCGGCCAAACTGCACAATCACCGCGCGATGCGCCCAGGCATAGGCGATGGCGCCGCCCGGCCTGGCCATTGCCGGCCTGTCCCGCAACCCGCCAAACAGCGCCACGGAGAGATTCTGATCCGCCATGGCCTCGCTGTGTTCGAAGGGCAGATAGGCGAAGACGCGCTGCGTGGGTGTGAGCAGCAGGTCCTGCTGGCTGGCCAGCAGCCGCACAGCGATGGCGCGGGCATGGGCGTCGCTGGCGAAGGCTGCGGCCTCGCCGCGATGCAGGTTGCGCGGAAACTGGTCCAGCACCAGCAGCAGGGCCAGGGCGCCAAGCGGCGTTGCCGCCCAATCATCCAGCGCCCCCTCGCGCGCCGGCAGGAGCAGCGGGGCGAAGGCGTCGCGGATGCTCGCATCAAACTCTGGGTTCTTGCGGAACCAGACCTCGCGCGGGGTATCTGGCCCCTCGGCGAACCAGAATTGCAGAATGCTATCAGGTGTCACGCAGCGCCCGATCCATCAAAATCACCGAATGCACCGCGCGGCGGCCGGAGAGCCCCTCGATCTGGTGCCGGCAAGAGGTGCCATCGGCCACGATCACATCCTCGGCGGCGGCGGCGCGCACCGCCGGCAGCAGCGAGGCCTCGGCCATGGCGCGCGACGCGGTTTGGTTCGCCGCCATATAGCCAAAGCTGCCGGCCATGCCGCAGCAGGAGGAGGTGATGGGCGCCACCTTCAGCCCCGGCATCCGCCCCAGCGCTGCCAGCGCCGGGGGGAAGGCGGCAAAGGCCTTCTGGTGGCAATGGCCATGCACATGGGCAGTGTTGGCTGTCTCACGCCAGGGCAGGTCGGGCTTGTCGCGGTCGAGCAATTCACCGAGCAGCATGGCGCGGGCGGCCAGCGCCTCGCTCTGTGCGCCCGGCAGCAGGGCGAGGAATTCATCGCGCAGCGTGGTCAGGCAGGAGGGCTCGAGGCCCACCACCGGCGCGTCGGAGCCGGCCAGGGCGGCCAGGGTGCGCTGGGCCTCGGCGCGCGCCTTATCCACCATGCCGGCCGCCAGATAGGTGCGGCCGCAGCACAGGGGCCTGCCGCCATCGCTGGCCGGCCGCACCCGATAGCCGGCGGCGGCCAGCACCCGCACCGCCGCCCGCAAATTCTCCGGCTCGAAATAGCGGTTGAAGGTATCGCCGAAGAGAATGACCTCACGCCCGCCCGGGGATTGCGCCTCGCTGTCCCGGAAGGGATTGCCGACGAATTCCGGCAAGGCGCGGCTGGCGGCAAAGCCGGTGGCGGTTTCCATCAGCCGCGCCAGGGCCGGCACGCGGTTGCGCAGATTGGCCAGCCAAGGCAGCCGCGCGGCGATCGGGGCATAGCGCGGCAGCGCCGCCACCAGCCGGTCGCGCAGTGAAAACCCGTGCTTCTGGCCGCGGGCATGCTGCACCTCGATCTTCATCCGGGCCATGTCCACCCCGGTCGGGCATTCGCGCTTGCAGCCCTTGCAGGAGACGCAGAGCGACATGGCCTCAGCCAGGGCATCGCTGGCCAGGGCCTCGGGTCCGAGCTGGCCGGTCAGCGCCAGGCGCAGCGTATTGGCGCGGCCGCGGGTGAGGTGCTGCTCCTCCCGCGTCACCCGATAGCTTGGGCACATCGTGCCGGCGTCGAATTTCCGGCAGGTGCCATTGTTGTTGCACATCTCAACGGCACCGAGGAAACCATTGGGATGGGAAGACCAGTCAAGCGCCGGGGTCATCGGCGTTGCGGCATAATCCGGGAAATATCGGAACAGGCTGCGATCATCCATCCTCGGCGCCCGCACCACCCGGCCCGGGTTGAGCATAGCCGTCGGGTCAAAGGCATCCTTCACCGCCTCGAAAGCGCGGGCGATGCGGCTGCCGAACATCGGCTCGTTGAATTCCGAACGCACGATGCCGTCGCCATGCTCGCCGGAATGGCTGCCCTTGTATTCGCGCACCAGTTCGAAGCATTTTTCGGCGATTTCGCGCATTTTGCGGACATCGCCGCCATTCTTCATGTTCAGCACTGGCCGCACATGCAGGCAGCCCACGCTGGCATGCGCGTACCAGGTGCCTTTGACGCCATATTCGTCGAAAACCTGGGTCAGACGCTCCGTATAATCGGCCAGATCGGGCAGGGCGACGGCGCAATCCTCGATGAAGGAGACCGGTTTGGCGTCGCCCTTCATCGACATCATGATGTTCAGCCCGGCCTCGCGCACCTCGGCGATGCGGGCCTGGAAGCCGCCATCCACGGCGCGCACCACGGCGCCGGGCAGGCCGAGATCGGCCATCATCTCCTCCAGCCGGGCGAGGGACTCCAGCAGGGGCGCATCCTCATAGCCGTGGAATTCCACGATCAGCAGGCTATCGGGCTCCCCGGCGCCGCCCGCCGGGCTTTTCACCATCTGGTCGATGGTGGCGCGGTAGATCGGGATGGAGCGGCCCAGATCGATCATGGTGCGGTCCACCAGCTCGACCGCCTCTGGATTTAGGGTCACGAGGTGCTGGCTGGCCTGCATGGCGCCACGGAAGCTGGGGAATTGGCAGATGCCCACCACTTTGCGCGGTTTGATCGGCCAGAGCTTCAAGTCCAGCGCCGCCGAAAACGCCAGCGTGCCCTCGCTGCCCACCAGCAGCCGCGCCAGATTGCCCCGGCCTGCGGCGCGGCCGGCTGGCGTCAGCGCATCGAGGTTGTAGCCGCCCACCCGGCGCAGCTGCTCGGGGAAGCCTGCGGCGATCTCGGCCGCTTCCCTTTCGCCCAGGGCCAGCAGGCGGGCCACCAGATCGGTATTGGGCTCACCTTCGCCAAAGAAATGCCGGCTGCCATCGGCCAGCAGGGCATCAATGCCCAGCGTGTTGTCGGCCATCAGCCCATAGCGGATGGATTTGCTACCGCAGGAATTATTCCCCGCCATGCCGCCCAGGGTGCAGCGCTGCCAGGTCGAGGGATCGACGGGGAAGAATTTGCCATGCGGTTTCAGCGCCTCATTCAGCGCGCCCAGGGTGATGCCGGGCTGCACCCGGGCGACATCGCCCTCCACGCTGACGAGTTGGCGCAAATGCCTGCTGCAATCCAGCACCAGGCTGTCATTGACCGTCTGGCCGCATTGGCTGGTGCCGCCGCCGCGGGCGAGGATGGACACGCCCTCTTCCCGCGCCAGGCTCATTGCCGCCTGCACATCCTCAATGGTTTTCGGCACCACCACACCCACTGGCATGACCTGGTAGATTGAGGCATCGGTGGCGTAGCGGCCGCGATCGGCCGGGTGGAACAGCACCTCGCCGGCGAGGTTCTCCCGCAGGCGGGTGGCGAGGCGGCCATGGGCCATGCTGGGCTTGGTCAGGGCGTTCATTCCTGCCTTCTAGCCTGAGCCGGGCGATTTGGGGCATGGATAAGTCCAATCATTTTCGCATGCCAAACGCATTGGCAGGCACCCGACATTCGCGGCACAAGCGCTCAGCACAGGAGACAGACCGATGGCCTATTTCGAATCCAAGCGCATCGCCGGCCGGCATTACCTGCAAATCCCCGGCCCCTCGACGGTGCCAGACCGCATTCTGCGCGCCATGGACAATGCCACCATGGACCATCGCGGCCCCGATTTCGGCAAATTTACCGCGCAATTGCTGGAGAAGGTGAAATTTGTCTTCAAGACCACCGGCCCGGTGGTGATCTACCCGGCCTCGGGCACCGGCGCCTGGGAGGCCGCCCTGGCCAATACGCTGAGCCCTGGCGACCGTGTGCTGATGTGCGAAACCGGCTGGTTCGCCCATCTGTGGCGTGAAATGGCTGAACGCCTGGCCATCCGCCCCGAATTCATCAAGACCGACTGGCGGCGCGGCGCCGATGTGGCGGGCATCGAGGCCCGGCTGCGTGAGGATAAGGGCCATGAGATCAAGGCGGTGGCCGTGGTCCATAATGAGACCAGCACCGGCTCCACCTCCCGCATTGCCGAGGTTCGCGCGGCCATCGACGCCGCCGGCCACCCGGCATTGCTGCTGGTGGACACCATCTCCGGCCTGGGCAGCATGGATTACCGGCATGATGAATGGGGCGTGGATGTCACCATCTCGGGCAGCCAGAAGGGGCTGATGCTGCCGCCGGGCATTTCCTTCAACGCGATCTCGGCCAAGGCCCTCCGCGCCAGCGCCGAGGCCAAGATCCCCCGCAGCTACTGGGATTGGGGGCCGATGCTGACATCCAATGCCACCGGCTATTTCCCCTCCACCCCCGTCACCACCATGCTTTATGGCCTCGATACCGCGCTGGATATGATGGCGGAGGAGGGGCTGGAGAATGTCTTCGCCCGGCATGACCGCCATGCCGAGGCCACCCGCCGCGCCGTGCGCGCCTGGGGTCTTGAGGTGCAATGCGAGGACCCCCGGCATTACTCCTCCGTGCTGACGGCGGTGCGACTGCCTGAGGGGCATTCGGCCAATGCGCTGCGCGCCACCATTCTGGAGCGGCACAATATGAGCCTGGGCAATGGCCTGGGCCAGCTCAATGACCGGGTCTTCCGGATCGGCCATCTGGGCGATTTCGGCAATCTTGACCTGGTGGCGACGCTGGGCGGGGTGGAGATGGGGCTGGCGGCCGCCGGCGTGCCGCATAAGCCCGGCGGGGTGCAGGTGGCCATGGCCTATCTGGCCGGCAATGCCGGGCCGCAGGGCTAGGGCCCGGCGCCGGGTGCAACCGGGCCTGTAAAGCACCAGCTTGCCCGGGTTTTCCCTGGGCAGGCTGCGCTTCTATGCATTGCGCCCTTACAGGCTGGGCACGCGCTGATGCCATTCTGTAACGCGTTGATAGGCATCAGCGGCATTGAGCACCCGCCCCTCGGCAAAGGGCCGGGCAGCGAGTTGCAGGCCAATGGGCAGCCCCCGCTGATCCGCACCGCAAGGAATGCTGATCGTGGGCAGGCCGAGATAATTGAACGGCCTCGTATTGGCTGAGACGGCCATGAACCGCGCCCAATTCTCCGGATCGGCATCAATATCAGTCTCGGCCAGGCTTGGCACAATGGTCCGCAGCGTGGGTGTCGCCACCAGATCATATTGGCCGAGTGCGCGCTCGCAGAAGGCGCGCAGCAGCGGCCCGCGGCGCGACAGCGCCTCGATATACAGCGTGGCCGGCAGGGAATAGCCGCCATAAAGCCGGGCGCTGAGATGCACCGCGTAATCGGCCGGGTATTCGCGCATCCAATTGGCATGGATGGCCGCACCCTCGGCCCGGGACACCACGGCGGTATAGGCGCCCACCGCCGCCATTTCCGGCACCGCGATGCGCGTCACTGTCGCACCCAGGCTGCGCAGCGCATCCATCGCAGTCTCGAAGGCGGCCGCCACTTCGGCGTCAATGCCATCGAAGAACCAGTCCTCCACCACGGCGATGCGGGTGCCCGCCAGGCTGCCGGTCAGTGCTGCCTCGTAATCGGGCACTGGCTCGGGCGCGCTGGTCGGATCATCCGGGCAGCGTCCCGCGGTGATGGTGAGGAAGCGCGCAGCGTCACGCGCCGTGCGCGTCAGGGGCCCCACATTGTCGGCCGAGAAACTGAGCGGCATCACCCCGGTTCGCGGCACGCGGGTTTGCGTCGCCTTCAGCCCGGTCACGCCGCAGAGGCTGGCCGGCAGCCGGATGGAGCCGCCGGTATCAGAGCCCAGCGCCGCAAAGAAAAACCGCGCCGCCACCCCAGCACCCGAGCCGGAGGAGGAGCCGCCGGTGCAGTAATCCAGGCCAAACGGATTGTGGCAATGGCCGAAATGGCGGTTATGGCCGGTCGGGTTCTGGGCAAATTCGGCCATGTTCAGCGTGCCCATATCCACCGCACCCGCAGCGTCGAGGCGCTGGAGCACGGTGGCGGTGCGCGGCGCGACAAAGTTCCGGCGGATATGGCTGCCGCAGGTGCTAACGCGGCCTTGGCGATAATACATGTCCTTATGCATCATCGGCACGCCGGCCAGCGGCGGCAGGGCAGCGCCACTGGCCCGGGCGCGGTCCATGCCATGCGCCTGCTCGCGGGCGCTTTCCGCATCCAGCCGAATAACGCTGTTCACCTGGCCATCATGCTGCGCGATGCGCGCCAGGCAGGCTTCCACCAGGGCGGCGGAGGTGGTTTCGCCCCGGGCCACCGCATCGGCGGCCTCGGTCATGGAGAGGTTGGTCAGGCTCATGGCTGGGGCTCCATGCAGGCGCGCAGTGCCGCGTCGAAGCCGCTGGGTTCATCCTCGAAGGCCATTGTGCCGCGCAGCGCCTCGAGGGCGCCGATCAGCGCCTCCATTTCCGCCAGCCCATGCCGGGCGGCGGCATTGGGAACAGAGACGCCTTGCCAGAGGCGAATCGCCTCCATGCTGGGGATGACCATTCTGGGTTCGCTCATATCCGTATTCTCCTTGCCACTGTCGTGCTGAAGAGCAGCCTGCCCTGGCAAACGCCTGGCTGGAACCTGTTTTTGCGGCGCCGTGGCCGCCCTTATGCCGGGCAATGCCCAGATCTTAAGCAGCGCGAACATTCAAGCAGATTGATTGCGTTGGACTGCATGTTAATAATCTTCTGCAACCCAGAGGTGAATCGATGCCTGTCCTTTACATCCTGATCCTGGCCTTGAGCCTGCCGGCCGCCGCCATGGCCGAGACGGCCACCACCACCCGCACCACTGCAACACGGCCCGCCGCCCAGCCCGCCCCTCGGCCCGCCCGCACCCCCACACCCGCCCAGGCGGCACAGCACCAGCGCATGCGCGACTGCAATGCCGAGGCGCGGCGTCGCAGCCTGACCGGCACAACCCGTAAGGAATTCATGCGGCCCTGCCTGGGCGGGCGTATGCCCGCAGCGGGCTAAGGCGCGGCCGGGGGCATCGCCGCGTTTATGGCGTAGCCGCCGTCAGCGCAGCCATTCCGCCGCGCTGCTGCCCAGGGGCATGGCCGGGCCTTCCATAGCGGGCGTGTCCTGCAGGATGGCGGCATGCCGCACCGCTGTCAGTTGGCCAAAGCCACTGGCATGGGTTTCCAGCAGGTCCGCAATATCCTCCTGGCTGGGTTCGATCACCGAAAACCCATCTGCCACCCGGCCCAGGCTGCGAATCCACATCCCCGTGCGCGCCAGGCAAACCCGAACGCGCCAGGAGCCGCCCTCTTCAGCGCGACGGATCAGCGCCGCCATCACGCCGGTCGCCAGAAGATAGCCGCTGGCATGGTCCAGCGCCTGACAGGGCAGGACCCGTGGCAGGGCATCGCCGGCGGCGGCGGCCTCATCGGCATTCATGCCGGTGGCGGTCTGGGTCAGGCTGTCAAAGCCGCGCTTGCCGCCCCATGGCCCCGTCACGCCATAGGCGGAGAGATGGCCAATGATGATGCCCGGGCGCAGTTCCGCCATGCGCTCATCCGAAAAGCCGAGGCCGGCCAGCGCGCCCTCGCGATAGCTGCGCAGCATGGCATCGGCACCGGCCAGCAATTCGGCGAAACGCGCGCCATCCTGCCGTAAATCCAAGGCGGCATTGCGCTTGCCGCGCCCGGTATCCATCACCAATGCCGGAATGCTGGGCAGATGCGGCGCGGTGATATGCAGCACATCGGCGCCATGCGCCGCCAGGGTGCGGCCAGCCACCGGCCCGGCAATCACCCGGGTGAGATCAAGCACCCGCAAGCCCTGCAACGGGCGCGCGGCGGCGGGCGGCAGGGGCGTTTTCGGCGCCTCGCCAATGCGCTCGATGGTGACAAGCGGCTGTGCTGCCAGGGCATCGCTTTGCGGATGCGCCAGCCATTGCGCGTGGCTGCGCAGGGCGGAGACGCAAAGCCCCGCCGCCGTGGCCTCGGTTTCAAATGCCAGGCTGTTGCGCTTTAGAAGTGCGGCGGCCACCGCCTCGCGTGTCGGTGCAGAGGCTAGAAGGGCCAGGATACCCGCGCGATGATGCGGGAAATTGGTGTGAAGCCGGACGTAGCCATCTGCCGTGGGGTAGAGGCCAGCAATACTGTCCCATGACTCGCGGGCCTCGCCAGCGTTCAGGCGAAGATGCCGCTCGCTGCGGAATTCCACGGCGGCATGGCGCATATCCACCGCCACGCCCTGTATCGCAGCCCCCCGGGCGGCATGCAGCGCCGCCGCAGCCAGCCCGCTGGCAGCAATGGAGGCCTGGGCCGCCGCATCCACCCTGAAGGAGGAGCGCAACACCGGCGCCTCCCCCGTCAGGTGTGCCATGCCGGCAAGGCTGGTCGGCAGGCCCACCGCCTGCATCAGGTCATTCATCATGATAAGGCGAGGGTGTCACGCCCGGCCGGTGCTTGCCAGCCCGATCCCCCGCCTCGCGGAGATTCAGCCCGCCAGGCTCACATGCGCGGCAACCACCCGCCAGCCTTCGCCGGGGAAGCGCACCCAGGATTGCGTCTGCCGCCCCACGCGTGTCAGGCCCGGACGGGTGAATTCCGTCCAGGCAATGCCGTGGTCGGGGCCATAGGTGGTGATGATGGTGCGGGTCAGCGCCCGCTCAGCCTGGGCTGGGCGCCCGGCGCGAAAGGCCGCAATCTCGGCATGGCCATAAAGATGCTCATTGATCCCATAGCGCACCGTCTCCTGCGCCACCTTAAAAATCTCGTCCAGCACCGCGACGTCATTGGTATTGAGCGCCACCTCGTAGCGGTTGAAGGCATCGGTCAGCCCGGCCAGGGCCTCGGGGTTATTCACTTCCATCATGATCTCCTTATGCGCGGCATCTGGGCTGGATAGGCCGGCAAAACCCAGTGGGTCAGCCCGCGGTTTTGGCCGCCAAATGTGCCCGCCAGCCGCCCTGTGCCGAAATATCGGGCAAGCCTGCCACCCCGGCGGGCTCGGCGATGAAACCCAGCGGCGAGGAACCATCCGCCAGCCGCACGCGGCTAAAGCCCAAGGGCGGCGGTATCTCCGCCAGGAATGGCCCGACCGACGCCGCCGGAATGGCCCAGACCTCGCCAAGAATGGCCACGCCGCCCTCGGCCACGCGCAGCATGCCCGGCCGTGGCCCCATATCGAATAGGCGATATTCCGCGGTGGTCCGGCCCTCGGCGATGAAGCGGCCGCCATGGCGCAGCACCTGATGGTTCAGCCCCAGCCCCGACATATGCGCACCAATGCAGAACAGCGCGATCTCCTCCGCGCTGATGACCGGCTGCGGCAGCGCCTCGCCGATAAAATCCGCGCCCAGAGCCGCCAGTCGGCCCTCAGAAAAAGCCGGCCCCACCAGGGTGATGCCGCAGGGTACACCATCGCCCCGGCGGCCATTACGCAGCGCCAATGCGGCGAGATCGCAGAGATTGACGAAATTCGTATAGGTGCCCAGGCGCGAATTGGCGGCGATGGGCTCGGCCTGCACATCGGCCAGGCTGGGCAAGCCCGGATGGGTGGGCAACAGCAGCGCATCGGCCTGCGCAAAAATCCCGCCCGCATGCAGCCGGGCCTGCGCTGCCGCATGGAAATCGGCAAAGGCATCCACGGTCAGCTTGTGCAGCCCGCCCTGCAGAATGCTGCGGGTGATGGGGTGCAGGGTCTCGGGCGCATGCTCGACCCGCGCGCGGATCGCCTCGGTGCGCTCCGCCACCCAGGCGCCCTCGTAGAGCCGGCGGGCCACGGCCAGAAGCGGCGCGATATCCACCCGGATGACCGTGGCCCCCAGCGCGGCGTAACGGTCGATCGCCGCCGCAAAGCGGGCCGCGTCATCGCTGGTATCGAAGCTGAGTTGTTCCGCCAGCGGCACCGCAATCCGGCAGGATGGGGTAGCGGCGGCCAGCGCTCGCCAATGCGCTGGCGCTGGGCGGGAATAGGGGTCGGCCGCGTCCGGGCCGGCCGCCAGTTGCAGCACCTCGGCGGCATCCGCCACGCCATGGGCAAAGATGCTCACACAGTCGAGGCTGCGGCAGGCCGGCACCACGCCGCGTGTGGGCAAGAGACCCAGGCTGGGCTTCAGCCCCACCAGCTCCTGCGCCGCGGCCGGGATGCGGCCGCTGCCAGCGGTATCGGTGCCCAGGGAAAAAGCGGCGATCCCAGCGGCAACCGCCGTGGCCGAGCCGCTGGAGGAGCCACCCGGGACATGGCTGGGCACAATGGCATTGCGTGGCGTGCCATGCGGGCTGCGCACCCCCACCAGGCCGGTGGCGAATTGGTCCAGATTGACCTTGCCGACCAAGAGCGCCCCTGCGGCGAGCAGGCGCTGCACCACGGGTGCGTCCTCGGCCGGCATGAAGGCGGCATCGGGGCAGCCGGCGGTGGTGGGCAGGCCGGCGCAGTCGATATTATCCTTGACCAAAAAGGGAATGCCCCAGAGCGGCCGGCCACAGGGCCCCTCAGCCGTCAGGGTGGCCGCCCGGGCGCGCAGGGCATCGGGCGTCACCTGGGTGATGAACAATGCCGGATCGGCGAAGGCGGCGATGCGCTCCAGCACCTCCTCCGCCACCGTTATCGGCGAGGCCCCGGCCGCATAATGCGCCCGCAGCCCGGCAAAATCCCGCCAGCTCATCGCAGCAATTCGGCGGCCGCGCGCAGCAGCGCGCCATCCGGCCGGCGCAGTGACTCCAGAATGGTGAAGTGATTGGCCCCAGCAACCGGCAGCAGCGGCCCCGGCGCATGCGCCGCCGCGCGCATGGCGTGAAAATCGCGCGATTGCCGGCAAAGCTCCGGCAGTTCCGCGCTGCCATAGGCAATGGCCATGGGTTTCCGCACCACCGGGCGGCGAATGGGCGAGAGGCTCAAAATCTCCTCATCTGTCAGGCTGAGCTTCTCATTAAGATAGGTGTCGCGGATTGGACCCAGCTCGAAAATACCGGAAATGGCGAGCCCCGCGGCGACGGCCGGGTGCTCCGCCCCCATGGCGGTGAGATGGCCACCGGCGGACCAGCCGCTCAGCACAATGGGCCCCGTCATGCCGTGCTGGCCGCCATGCGCGCTCAGCCAATCCAGCGCGGCATGCACCTGCCAGGTGATCTGGGTGAGGCTGGCCTCAGGGGCCAGGGTATAGCCATGCACGGCAAAGCCCCAGCCCATGGCCAGCGCGCCCTCGGCCATGGCCCAGAAATCCTGCCGCCGGTTGCGCTGCCAATATCCGCCATGGATGAAGGCCAGGATCGGTGCCGCCGGGTCGGCGGCGGGCCAGAGATCCCAGGCCTCGCGCTCACTCGCGCCAAAGGCCATCGCCGGCAGGGGCGGGGCCATCAGGGCCGAAGCGGCGCTCCGCTCGGCGATCAGCGCCGGCGCATCGGGCACCGCTGTGTTGTTGTTATAAGCGAGATCACGCTGTTCCTGCGATGCGGTGGCCCAATTCATGACGCTCGACCTTCAGCTGATCACGCGAATGGGGCTGCCGGCCTGATAGGCCTCGATCACCGCAACGGCGCCCTCGAAATAGGCCTGGTAATTCTCCTCCGACACATAGCCCAGATGCGGCAGCAGCACGGTGCGCGGGGCGCTCAATATCGGGTGGCTCGGCGGCAGGGGCTCGATATCGAAGACATCCAGCCCCGCGCCGGCGATGCGGCCCTCATGCAGCGCGGCGAGCAGGGCGGGCTGGTCGATCAATGGCCCGCGGCTGGTGTTCACGATCACGGCGCTGGGCTTCATCGCCGCGAGTTCGGCCGCGCCGACAATCCCGCGTGAGCGATCGGACAAAATCAGATGCAGCGAGACCACATCCGCAAGGCGGAACAATTCCGCCTTGGAAACCCGGGTGGCGCCGGCCGCGGCGGCGGCCTCATCGGTCAGGTTCTGTGACCATGCCACCACGGTCATGCCAAAAGCGGCACCAACCCGGGCGACCCGGGAGCCCAGCTTGCCCAGGCCGACAATGCCCAGCACCTTGCCCTCAACCGTGCGGCCCAGATGCCCAGCGCCCAGCATTTGCTGCCAATGACCGGCGCGCAGATTGGCCTGCTGCTCGGCCAGGCCGCGCATGGTGTTCAGGATCAGGCCCCAGGTGATATCCACCGTGGGCGCGCCGAAGCTTGATGTGCCGCAGAACGTGATCCCGCGCGCGGCGCAGGCGGCGGCATCGATGCCGCGATTGCGCTCCCCGGTGGTGATCAGAAGCTTGAGATTGGGTAGGCGCTCGATCAGCGCCTGGTTGAAGGGGGTGCGCTCGCGCATTGCCAGGATCGCATCAAAGGGCATCAGGCGGGCGACGAGCGCGTCCTGATCCGTGATGGTGTCGCGAAACACCTCGGTGGTGAGGCCCGGCAGCCGCTCCCATGGGCCTCGTTGCAGCACCGCGCCCTGGTAATCATCGAGGATGGCAAGGCGGGTGAGGCTGGGCATGGGCATATCCTGTGTATGCGGCCGATTGGCGGGAATTTCTGCCCTCAGTCAATGGTCAGGCCGCATGATCCCCGTTATCCACTGCGGAAGAACATAACATAGTGACAATCCACGCCGTTAAGGTGAAGGATTGGCAGACGGATTCCCTGAAGGACCATCAGCGCCCCATGTCAGTCGCCGCCCAACCGAACGCGCATACGCTGCCAGGGGCCGATGCCTTCCGCTTGCGCGCAGGCAATTTCAATCTTCTGGTGCTGCGCCTGCTCGATGGCCGGCCTGAAGTGGTGCTGCCCGCGCTGGGCGATCAATTCCGTCGCGCCCCCGGCTTCCTGCGCTTTGCGCCGATTGCGATCAGCCTCGATGATCTGCAGGTTTCGCCGGCTGATGTGGATTTTCCGGGGCTGATCGCCGGGCTGCGGGGGCTGGAGATCATGCCGATCGGCGTGGTCGGCGGCACGCCCGCGATGCGGCAGGCCGCAACGGCTGCGGGTCTGTCCACATTGCGGCTGGCCGGCGGCACTCCCGCTCCTGCCGTGGGGGATGCGCCAATGCCAGCCGCGGAACCCGCACCGGCCGCGACACCGCCAGATTTTCGTGGCAGCGGCCGCAATGCCATGCTGGTGACCCAACCGGTGCGCTCTGGCAGCCGCATCTACGCTGAAGGGGCTGACCTTATCATCATCGGCACCGTCAGTTCCGGCGCAGAGGTCATCGCGGATGGCAATATCCACGTCTATGGTGCCTTGCGCGGCCGGGCCGTGGCCGGCGCCAATGAAAACCCCGAGGCGCGCATCTTTGCGATGAATTTCGACCCGGAGCTGATCGCCATCGCAGGTCTCTACGCGGTGCGGGAAGGCCTGCACGGCGCCCCCATTGGTCGCGCCGTGCAGGCACGTCTCGATGGCGATGCGTTGCACTTCGAGAAACTTTAGGAGCCCCCCCGAACATGGCACAAGTCATTACCGTCACATCCGGCAAGGGAGGCGTGGGCAAGACCACCTCCTCTGCAGCCATTGCAACCGGGCTTGCCCAGCGTGGCAAAAGAACCGTGGTGATTGATTTCGACGTGGGCCTGCGCAATCTGGACCTGATCATGGGCGTCGAGCGCCGCGTGGTGTTCGATATCGTCAATGTGATCAATGGTGAGGCAAAACTCAGCCAAGCACTCATCAAGGATAAGCGGATCGATGGCCTCTTCATCCTTCCCGCCAGCCAGACCCGCGACAAGGACGCCCTCACCAAGGAAGGCGTGGGCGTGATCATTGAAGAACTCATGAAAGAGTTTGACTATATCATCTGCGACAGCCCCGCAGGCATCGAGAAGGGCGCGCTGATGGCGCTCTATTATGCCGATCAGGCGATTGTGGTGACCAACCCCGAAGTGAGTTCGGTGCGTGACAGTGACCGTATTCTCGGCGTGATCCAAAGCCGCTCCAAGCGGGCCGAGGAGAAGCGCGAACCGGTGAAGGAGCATCTCCTCGTCAGCCGCTACGACCCGGGCCGGGTCGAGCGTGGCGAAATGCTCAAGCTGGAGGATATCCAGGAAATCCTGGCCATTCCGCTGCTGGGCGTGATCCCTGAAAGCGAGAGCGTGCTCAAGGCATCCAATACCGGCAATCCGGTCATCATGGATGTCGAAAGCTCGGCAGGCCAAGCCTATACTGACGCAGTCGGCCGTTTCCTGGGCGATGACCGGCCGCACCGCTTCCTCGAGGTCCAGAAGAAGAAGACCGGCCTGTTCGGCAGGCTGTTTGGTGGGAGGGCTGCCTGATGTCATGGTTGGACATTTTCCGCGCGCGCGACAAAACCAAGCCCGCCACGGCATCGCTCGCCAAGGATAGGCTGCAGATCATCCTGGCGCATGAGCGTGTTGGCCGCGGAAAGGAGGATTTCCTGTCAAAGCTGCAACAGGAACTGATCGCCGTTGTAGCCCGCTATGTCGCCGTCGACCCCGAGAAGGTGGTGGTCAGCCTTGAGCGTGGTCAGGGCATGAGCACCTTGGAGATCGAGATTGAACTGCCGGGCAATGGCACGGCGGGACGCTCCGCCGCCGCATAACGGCCTGCGGCATTTTGGCCATGCCACCTCGGCTGGGCGCGCCGCGGGGCTGCGCCCGGTGGCGTCAACGCAGGCAGGAATATTCACAGCCCTGGTGATTTCACCGCGGGCCAACCTGTTCTAGCCTCCGCCCATGCCGAACCTGCAAGACGCGCTGGCCTTCATCGCCGCGCATGAGACACCCTGGCCCCGCGACCTGCGCGCCCATCTGGAAGGCGGCTTCTTCGAGCCGCCGCCCTATAACACCTTGCTCGGCCCCATGTCGCCGCGCGGGCCGACCAATGCGGTGATCTACCAGCATGGCCAACTCGTCGGTCAGATCGGCAATCCCTTGCAGATCGACCAGACCTTCTCGGTCGCCAAAAGCTATCTCGCCATTCTGGCCGGCATCGCCGTGGCCGATGGCCTCATCCCCGATATTGATCGGCCGGTGCGCGAACTCGTCGATGATGAAGGCTTCGACAGCGCGCAGAATGCCCCCATCACCTGGCGGCATCTGCTGACCAATACCTCCGAATGGGAGGGCACGCTGTTCGACAAGGCCGATAGCATCGATCGTGGCCGCCAACTCGCGACCGAAGGCGGCGCCGCCAAGGGCAATCGCAGCCTGCAGGCCCCCGGTACCCATTGGGAATACAATGATGTGCGGGTGAACCGCCTCTCCCTCTCGCTCATGCGGGTCTTCGGCAAGCCGCTGCCCGATATCTTTGCCAACCGCGTCATGATCCCCATCGGCGCCTCCGATGACTGGCGGTGGGAGGGTTATTCCAATGGCTGGGTCGAGGTGGGCGGCCTGCCGATGCAGGCGGTGCCGGGCGGCTCGCATTGGGGCGGCGGCATTTCCATTCACGCCATGGATATGGCCAAGGTTGGCATGCTGGTGGCCCAGGGTGGTGCCTGGGCGGGGCAGCAGCTTGTGCCGGCAGAATGGCTCGCCGCCTGCACCATGCCCTGTGTGCTCAACCCAGCCTATGGCTTCCTCTTTTGGCTCAACACGGCGCGGGCGAAATGGCCGGCGGCGAGCGAGCGCGCCTACTGCTTCTCCGGCGCGGGCGGCAATACAACCTGGATCGAGCCCGAGCAGGGCATCGTGGCGGTCTTCCGTTGGCTTGACCCCGCGCATCTCAATGAGGCCATGGGGCTGATGCGGGCCGCTCTGGCATGAACTGGCCCGCCAATTGGCCGCATCGGGTGCGTTGGGCCGAATGTGACCTGCATGGCCATGTCAACCACACCGCCTATCTGGTGATGTTCGAGGATATGCGGGTCGCCCATTGGGAGAGCCTGGGTCAGAGTTTTAAGCCGAACTCGGTCGGCCCCGTCGTCGCGCAGATCACCGCCCGCTACCTCGCCCCCCTGGCCTATGGCGACGAGGTCACGCTGAGCCTGCGAGTGCCCAGCCTCCGGCGCACCTCCTTCATCCATGACTACAAGGTGCTGAAGGACGGCCAGCCAGTCTTTGAATGCCAGGCTGTGCTGGTTTGCGTCGACAATGCCTCTGGCGCGCGCATTCCCATCCCGCCCGAGGCAAGGCGGCTGATGATCGAACGTGATGGCGCGGCCGCCGAATAATGTGCTGATCACCGGCGCGTCATCCGGCCTGGGTGACGCGCTGGCCCGGGCTTGCGCGGCCCCTGGCGTGACCCTTCACATCTCCGGGCGCGACGCGGCGCGGCTGGAGGCCACCGCCCAGGCCTGCCGTGATCTCGGCGCCGCCGTGCTGCCCCGGGTGATCGACGTGCGGCACGCGGACATCATGGCCGATTGGATCACCCAGGCCGGCCGGCTGGATTTGGTCATTGCCAATGCCGGTATCGGCACGGGCACCGGCGATGGCACGGAGAATGCCGCCGCCGCCCGCCATGTCTTTGATACCAATATCAATGGCGTGCTCAACACCGCCCTGCCGGCGATGGACATCATGGCGCGACAAGAGCCGGCCGAGGATGGCTGGCGCGGCCATGTCGCGGTGATTGCCTCCATCGCCGCCTTCGTCGCCGGCCCCAGCGCCCCGGCCTATTGCGCCAGCAAAGCCGCGGTGCAGCGCTGGGCCGAGGCGCGGGACCATAGCGAGCGCAAGCGCGGCATTCGCATGCATGCCGTCTGCCCCGGCTTCGTGCGCACGCCGATGACTGCGGTCAACCCATTCCCCATGCCCTGGCTGATGACGCCGGAGGCGGCGGCGCGGCGCACGCTGGAAGGCATTGCGGCGGGCAAGCTGCGAATTGCCTATCCGCGCCGGCTCTACGCGATTGCCCGCGTGGTGGGCGCGCTGCCGCCGCTATGGCGGGCCGCCTTGCTGGGCCGGACACCACCGAAGCCCGCGGTCTGAGGCAGCCTGCCCTATGGTTGGGGAGGTCTGACTTGGGTTAAGCCATCATCAGCCGCTCCGCAGCCTCGCTTTCCATCCCGCGCAAACTTGCGGCACTGCACCAAAGCGCTATGTTTCCGCCAGCCACACGGAATTAAAAGGGACAGGCGTTTTCATGAAGGTTTTGGTCACCGCCAAGCGCGTTGTGGACTACAACGTCAAAATCCGCGTCAAGGCGGACCACTCCGGGGTTGAGACAGCGAACGTCAAGATGTCGGTCAACCCCTTCGATGAGATCGCCATCGAAGAGGCCGTCCGGCTGAAGGAGAAGGGTGTCGCCAGCGAGATCATCGTGGTCTCCGCCGGCCCCGCTGCCGCCTCGGAACAAATTCGCACCGCCCTCGCCATGGGCGCTGATCGCGGCGTGCTGGTGCAGCATGACGGCGTGCTGGAGCCGCTGGTCGTGGCCAAGCTGCTGGCCGCCATTATCGCCAAGGAAGCGCCCGGCCTGGTTATTCTGGGCAAGCAGGCGATCGATGACGATATGAACGCCACCGGCCAGATGCTGGCCGGGCTGCTGGGCTGGGCCCAGGGCACCTTCGCCTCCAAGCTTGAGGTCAAGGGCGAGACCGCCGTGGTCACGCGCGAAGTCGATGGCGGCCTGGAGACGGTCGAGGTGAAGCTGCCCGCCATTATCACCACCGATCTGCGCCTCAACGAGCCGCGCTATGCCTCGCTGCCCAATATCATGAAGGCGCGGAAGAAGACGATCGACACCCTCAGCCCCGCCGATCTCGGCGTGGACCCGACGCCGCGCCTGACGGTGCTCAAGGTTGAGGAACCGCCGACCCGCAAGGCCGGCGTGAAGGTGGGCTCCGTCCAGGAGCTTGTGGAAAAACTGCGTGGCGAAGCGAAGGTGATCTGACCATGGCCATTCTCATTCTTGCCGATCATGACGGCGCCGCCATCTCCCAGCCCAGCCGGAGCGCTGTGGCGGCCCTTGCCGGGCTCGGCCCCGTGCATCTGCTGTTGACCGGCGCCAATGCCGCCGCCGCCGCCCCCGCCGCCGCTGCCGTGGCCGGTGTGGACGCCGTGCTGGTGGCCGAGGATGCCACCCATGCCGTGCCCGCCGTGGAGGCCCTGGCCGCCATGGTTGTCGGCATGGCCGGTGCCTATAGCCACATCGCCGCTCCCGCATCGGCCACCGGCAAGAACCTGATGCCGCGAATCGCCGCCCTGCTCGATGTGCAGCAGATTTCCGAAGTGGCTGGCGTTGTGGATGCCGATACCTTCGTGCGCCCGATCTATGCCGGCAATGCGCTGGCCACGGTGAAGAGCGCCGACGCGAAGAAGGTGCTGACCATCCGCGCCGCCAGCTTCGACGCGGCCCCCGCAACCGGCGGCGCGGCGCGGATTGAAACCATCGCCGCCCAGGCCGGCTCGCCCCTCTCCACCTTCCTCGGTGCCGAGGGCGTGAAGAGCGAGCGGCCGGATCTGACCTCGGCCAGGATCGTGGTCTCGGGCGGCCGCGCGCTCGGCTCCTCGGAGAATTTCCACCTGATCGACAGCTTGGCCGATACGCTGGGCGCGGCCGTGGGCGCCTCGCGCGCGGCGGTGGATAGCGGCTACGCCCCCAATGACCATCAGGTGGGGCAGACCGGCAAGATCGTGGCCCCTGACCTCTACATCGCGGTGGGCATTTCGGGTGCCATTCAGCATCTGGCCGGCATGAAGGACAGCAAGTTCATCGTGGCGATCAATAAGGATGAGGAGGCGCCGATCTTCCAGGTCGCCGATTACGGCCTGGTGGGTGACCTCTTCGCCGTGGTGCCCGAACTGACAGCGGCATTGCAAATAAAGTGACGGAGCTCGTACTCACGCCTCAGCCGGCGGCCCCGGCGCCGGAAATCCGCAGCGTGGGGGTGGTCGGTGGTGGCCAGATGGGCCGTGGCATCGCCCAGGTCTTTGCCGCCTCCGGCTTTCCGGTGGTGCTGGCTGATATCAGCCAGGACGCCCTGAACCACGCGCTGAAAATGGTCGAACGCGACATGCAGCGCCGGGTTGATCGCGGCAGCATGACCGCCGAGGATCGGGAAAATGCGCGGCTGAACCTCACCACCACCACCGATTACGCGGCCTTCGCCGAGAGTGATCTGGTGATCGAGGCGGTGACCGAAAATGAGGGCCTGAAGAACACCATCTTCAAAAATCTCCAGGCCCATATCAAAGCCAGCACCATTCTGGCCACCAATACCAGCAGCATCAGCGTCACCCGCCTGGCCGCGGCCACGGATCGGCCCGAGCGCTTCATTGGCATCCACTTCATGAACCCGGCACCGGTGATGAAGCTGGTGGAGGTGACGCGCGGCCTGCCGACCGATGAGCCCACCTTCCAGGCCGTGGCAGCGCTGGCGGAACGCATCGGCAAGCGCCTCGTCTCCTCCGCCGATACCCCCGCCTTCATCGTCAACCGCATTCTGATCCCGATGATCAATGAGGCGGTCTATGCGCTTTATGAGGGCGTCGGCGATATCCTGGCGATCGACAGCGCCATGAAACTCGGTGCCAATCACCCGATGGGGCCCTTCGAATTGGCCGATTATATCGGCCTCGATACCTGCCTGGCGGTGATGCGTGTGCTGCATGAGGAATTGGGCGACAGCAAATATCGCCCTTGCCCTTTGCTGGCGAAATATGTCGATGCGAATTGGCTAGGTAAAAAAACTGGCCGAGGCTTTTACGATTATACGGTCACCCCGGCCCGACCGACACGTTAGTTTGAACTCGGGGTAGGGGGCCTTCGCAAGATGCCCCCACCCCCTACCGGCCCTGGGCGAAGCGGCGTATGCGCTGGGCCATGAACATTTCAACCGCCCGGCCCTCCGGCCGCATCCCTGCCGCCCTGCGCGGGCTTTCGATGGACACCGGCTTCTCGAAGCACGCAGAGGGCTCCTGCCTCATTCGCATGGGCAATACCGAAGTCCTCTGCACCGCCTCGGTCGAGGCCCGGGTGCCGCCCTTCCTGCGCGGCAAGGGCGAGGGCTGGGTCACCGCCGAATACGGCATGCTTCCCCGCGCGACCCACACCCGGGGTGATCGTGAAGCCGCGCGCGGCAAGCAATCTGGCCGGACCCAGGAAATCCAGCGCCTGATCGGCCGCTCGCTCCGCGCCGTGGTTGACCGCAAGGCCATGGGCGAGATGAGCATCACCGTCGATTGCGACGTGCTGAACGCCGATGGCGGCACGCGCTGCGCCTCGATCTCCGGCGCATGGGTTGCCCTGCACTTGGCGCTGAAGCATTGCGTCGCCAACAATATCCTCAGCGCCATCCCGCTGATCGATCAGGTGGCCGCGGTGAGCTGTGGCATTTTTGGCGGGGCTTGCGTTCTCGACCTCGATTACGCCGAAGACAGCAATGCCGAGGCGGATGCCAATTTCGTCCTCACCGGCGCCGGCGGTCTGGTCGAAGTGCAGGGCACCGCCGAGGGCGCGCCCTTCTCCGAGGCCCAGCTGCTCGAACTGCTCGGCCTGGCCAGGCTGGGCACGGCGGAGATCTTCGCCGCCCAGAAGCGGGCCGTCGGCCTTGCCTGAGATCAGGCGGCTTGTTCCGGGCCGGCTGGTCCTGGCCAGCCACAATGCCGGCAAACTGCGTGAACTGCGCGCCCTGCTCGCACCGCGCGGCTTCGAGGTGGTGAGTGCCGGCGAACTCGGCCTGGCCGAACCGGCCGAGACCGGCAGAAGTTTCGAGGAGAATGCCGCCATCAAGGCGCTGGCGGCGGCGCGCGCCGCCGGGCTGCCCGCGCTGGCCGATGATAGCGGCCTGATGGTCACGGCGCTGGGCGGCGCCCCCGGGGTCTATACCGCCGATTGGGCCATGGCCGCCGATGGTGGCCGCGACTATGCCGCCGCCATGGCCCGGGTGGCGCGCGAGGTGGGTGACAATCCCGATCGCCGCTGCGCCTTCGTCTCCACCCTCGCCCTGGCCTGGCCGGATGGGCATGTGCAGTTCCATGAGGGCCGGGTGGAGGGGCATTTCGTCCATCCGCCGCGCGGCAGCGCCGGCTTTGGCTATGACCCGTTATTCATCCCCGAAGACGAGACCCGGACCTATGGCGAGATGACCCCGGCGGAGAAAGCCCTCACCAATCACCGCGCCCGCGCCTTCCAGGCTTTTGCCGCGGCCTGTCTGGACTGACGCTCTCCCATCCTTCACACCGGTCGCGCATGAGCAAGATTCCCCCCACCCGTGCCGCGGCACTGGCGCATCTCGAGGCCTTCGCGCCGCGCATGGGAAGCCACTATGCCACCGGTCGGAACACCGATCCCGGCCCCGGCGCGCGTCAGGATGTGAGCGAACTCTCCGCCCATATTCGCCATCGCCTCATCACCGAGGAGGAGGTGGTGCGCATGGCCCTGGCCCATCACGGTGCGCGGGCGGCTGAGAAATTCATCCAGGAGGTGTTCTGGCGCAGCTACTGGAAGGGCTTTCTCGAATTGCGCCCCGGCATGTGGCGGCATTTCGAAAGCAAGGTCGCCGCCGATCAGGCGCGGCTGGCCACCGATGCCCTGCTGCGCGGCCGACACGAGATGGCGATGATGGGCCTGACGGGCATCGAATGCTTCAACGCCTGGGTGCATGAGTTGAAGGAGACGGGGTATCTGCACAACCACGTCCGGATGTGGTTTGCCGGCATATGGATCTTCACCCTGAAGCTGCCTTGGGCGCTGGGGGCTGATTTCTTCCTGCACCATCTCAAGGATGGCGATCCTGCCTCCAATACCCTCAGTTGGCGCTGGGTCGCCGGCATTCAGACCCCCGGCAAGCATTACGTGGTGCGGCCGGAGAATATCGAGCGCTACACCAATGACCGCTTCAATCCCGAAGGCGAGTTGGATGTCTGCTGCGAGCCGGTGAATGAACCGCCCCCGCCGCCGCCTGGCAGCCTGCCACCGGCCGATGCGGCGCGTGGCCGGGTCGCACTCCTGCTGCATGCCGATGACGTGACCTTCTGGCCCGAACGCTGCGAGGTGGTGGCGCTGGCCGGCCTCTCCGTGCCCAGGCCCTGTGCTGACGGGGCCGCGAATTTTGCCGAGGCGGCGCTGGAGGATGGCCTGGCCATGGCCGAGGCCAGGCTCGGCGCCCGGGCCGCAAGGCTGACCCCAGGCAGTCTGGCGGAATGGGCCATGGCGCAGGATGTCGATGCCATAGTGACGCCCTGGGCGCCGGTGGGCTGGGTGGCCGATGCCCTGGCGGCCGGGGCTTCGGGCATTCCGCTGCTGCGCGCCCGCCGGGCCTGGGACAGCACTTGCTGGCCCCTGGCCCGCGCCGGCTTCTTCCCCTTCAAGGACAAAATCCCGACAATCCTGCAGGAATTGTCGATCGCCCCCGACGCCCTGCCGCTATTTGGCCCGTGACCAGCAACCCGGCCAGCGCGGCCTGATCAATCCCCGGGCAGCCACACCTTGAAGGTGGCGCCATTCCCCGGGTCACTCTCGATAATGAGCTGGCCGCGGTGCCGATTGACGATGTGCTTGACGATGGCAAGGCCGAGGCCCGTGCCGCCGGTGCCCCGGCCGCGGCCCTGCTCCACCCGATAGAAGCGCTCGGTCAGGCGGGGAATATGCTCGCGCGGAATGCCCGGACCATCATCGGCCACGGCGAGCAGAATCCCCGGCCGGTTCGGCAAACGTGGCCCGCCGGTCACCCGCGTCAGGCTGGCCCGCACCAGGCCCTCGCGCTTGCCGTGACGTAGGGCGTTCTCCAGCAGATTGCGCAGCACCTGGGCCAGTTGTTCGGCATCGGCGGGGCTGGCCAGCAGGACGGGGGGAGCCTCGATCTCAATGCGCGTGCCCTTTGCCAAAGGCTCCAGCGCCACGGCTTCGGCCCGCAGCAATTCGGCCACATCGGCCTCGCCCTGCGGCGGCTGGTGTTCTGACAATTCGATGCGCGAGAGGCTCAGCAGGTCATCAATGAGCATGCGCATGCGCTCGCTCTGCGTCGCCATGATGCCGAGGAAGCGCTCGCGGGCCTCTTCATCATCCTGGGCCGGGCCGCGCAGGGTCTCGATGAAACCGATCAGGCTGGCGAGCGGCGTGCGCAATTCATGGCTGGCATTGGCGACAAAATCGGCCCGCATCCGCTCGACAGCGCGCATCTGAGTGCGGTCGGACAGCACGACCACCACCCGGCCACCATCGGCAAGCGGCGGGTTCATCGGGATCGCCTGGGCGTGCAACTCGCGCGCCACCGGCACCGGCAGGTGCAAATCCGTCCCCTGTGCCGTCTGCTCGGCCAAGGCACGCTCGACCGCGCCGGCGAGGGCTGGGTGGCGCAGCAGGGCGGCCAGATCGCCGGCAGCGCCCGATTTGAGACCAAACAGCTTCCGCGCCGCGCGATTGGCGCGCAAGGCCGAGCGATCCTCTGCCAGCACCAGCAGCGGGTCGGGCAGATTCTCCACAATGGCCTCGTCAGCCGCGCGTAGCTGGCCGACCAGGGCGCTGCGGGCCTGAAGGCTGCGGGCTAGGCGTGTCAGCCCATCCTCGATATCCGCCACCGCCGGCAGGCGCGGGGTGCGGAAGGGCAGCGAAAATGCATCATCATCCGCCGCCGCCGCCCTGAGCGCCTGCGACAACCGGGCCAAATTCACCAGCCAGAACCACGCCAGGCCCAAAGCCATCAGGGATACGGCCAGCATGGCGAGAATGGCGCTGCGGGTGGAAACCTCCTCCGTCAGCAATAGCACCATCTGCACGATCAAGGGCACCGCACCCAGAATGAGGGCGGTGCGCAGCAGGCGACCCAGCGGCGGCATCAGCTGCCAGGCCCGCCCGGAATGGGTGCCGCTTCGCGCAGCACAATCTGCCCATTTTGGAATTCGAGGATCGCCAGACCCCGCCCCAAAACGCCGCTTGCCATCAATCGGATCGGGCCATCCGCGCCCTGGAAAGCGGTGCCTATGGGCAATGCCCGGCCACCTTCGCGGGCGGCTCGGGCGGCGAGCGCTGCCGCATCATAGGCCGTGCCAGCAAGCCGGGCGGGCCTTTCGCCGAAATTTTCCTGAAAGCGGTTGTCGAAGCTGTTGCGCGTGGCGGGATCGGGCCCGGCGAAGCCCGCGCCGGCCAGTACGCTCTCCTGCGCGATCTGACCATCGCCCGCCCAGAGATGGGTGCCGAATAGTCGCGGCATGGGCGTAAGCCCCGCCGCCACGAGGCCCTGCACGGCCTGCCGCGCCACCGTGCCGGCCTGGGACAGGATCAGCGCATCCACCCCGCCCTCTGCCGCCAATCGCGCCGCGAAATCCCGGCCATTTTGCGCGGCATCCGAGCCGGGCCGGGTGAGCATCACAACCGGTGTCGGCAGCCCTGCTTCGGCCAGAATGCTGCGCAACGCCGCGCCAAGCCGGCGGCCAAACTCATCATCGGCGCCGAGCAGCCCGATGCGGCGCTGCCCGCCTGAGATCGCCGCACTGGCCAGGCGGCGCGCGACCTGAGCCGGTGTCACGCCCATGACCCAGACGCCATTGCCCGCCTGGCCCTCATCGCTGGTGAAGGACAGCATGGGCACCGAAGCGGCCTGGGCCGGACCGGCAGCGGCGGCTGTCTCACCGAGGGTGAGGGGGCCGACCAGCACGGTTGCGCCATCGCTGATAGCGGCCCTTGCGGCCTCCGCGGCACCAGCGGCGGAACTGCGGGTATCACGCGGCAGGAATTCAACCGCGGGATCGGTTTGCTCGAACAGCGCCAATTGCGCGGCATTCAGCATGGAATGGCCCAGCGCTGCATTTGGCCCTGACAATGGCAGCAAAAGGCCGACGCGCTGTCGCGCCACGCCCGTGGCCGTGCCCGGCGGCGCCGTATTCGGAGCCCGCCAGGCCGGACCGGCGGGGCCTCGCTGCTGCCCTGCCTGCTGCTGCACTTGCGGTGCACAGCCTATCAGGGCCAACACTGTCATTACCCATGCAAGACGCATCCACCAATCTCCCTGCCGCTGGCGTTTCGCCCTCACCAGGCCCCCAACCGGGGCTGACCCTGGTGGCGACGCCGATCGGCAACCTTGACGATATCTCGCCACGCGCTTTGGCCGCCCTGGCGGGGGCGGATGCCGTGCTGTGCGAGGACACCAGGGTAACCTCTAAGATGCTAGCGCGACATGGCATTTCCATAACGCTTTGGCCACTGCATGATCACAATGAGGATGCACAGGTGCCGGGATTGCTGGCCCAACTGCACAAAGGTGCACGTTTGGTGCTGGTGAGCGATGCTGGCACGCCTTTGATGAGTGACCCCGGTTTCCGGCTGGTGCGCGCGGCCATTGCTGAGGGGGTGCCGGTGCATGGCATTCCGGGGGCGAATGCCGCCGTGCTAGCGCTGATTTTGTCCGGCCTGCCCCCGCATCCCTTCATGTTCGTGGGCTTCCTGCCGGCGAAAGCAGGTGCGAGGGATGCTGAACTGGCGCGTTTCAAGGCCATGGAGCAGGCAGGCTTGTCGGCCACGCTGGTCTTCTATGAGGCGCCGCATCGTGCCGCGGAAACCCTTGCCGCCCTGGCAGCATCATTGGGTGAAACCCGGCCTGCCGCCCTGGCGCGCGAATTGACCAAGCGTTTCGAGGAGGTTCGGCGCGGCCCCCTGGCCGTGCTGGCCCAGGGGGCGCTGGACGACCCGCCGCGTGGTGAGGTGGTTTTGCTGGTGGGGCCTGCCCCCAGTGAGGCGATGGGCCAGGCGAGCCTTGATGATGCGCTGGCTGTCGCGATGGGCTCCATGAGCCTGCGCGATGCTGCGGCGAGTGTGGCGCTCGCCCAGGGCCTGCCGCGAAAATCGGTCTATGCCAGGGCGCTTGAACTTGCCGCCGAGAAAAAGCACCTGGAATAATTCCAATTGTTGCGTGCAGGGCGCGAGTTTCGGTATACAAAGTGACATCATGCGTTCAATCGCATGATGCCTGCTGTCCGGCGTTCCCATGGGGGTGGGTCCGCGCTATCAGGGCACAGGCCAGGGGAGTGTGGGGATGTTTGGTCCTTCTGGCATGATGCGTTCGGCTTTTGCCGTCGCTTTGCTATGCGCTTTGGCGGCCTGCGGTGGGAATGCTGGGAGGCCAGGGCCCACGGCGGCCTATCACAGCGCCACGCGTAGCTACGATCCGCCCGGCCCGCCATCAGACCCTTGGGGGCCCTATATCCGCGAGGCTTCTCGCCGTTTCGACGTGCCCGATCGCTGGATCCGCGAGGTGATGCGCCAGGAATCGGGCGGCAGGGCCACCGCCACCAGCCCCGTCGGCGCCATGGGCCTGATGCAGGTTATGCCGGGCACCTACCGTGAGCTTCAGTCGCGCTATGCGCTGGGTGATGACCCTTACCATCCATATGATAGCATCATGGCAGGCACGGCCTATCTCCGGGAGATGTACGATCTCTATGGCTCTCCCGCCTTCCTGGCGGCCTATAATGCCGGGCCGCGCCGGCTTGAGAACTATCTCTACAACCGCTCCAGCCTTCCCAATGAGACGCGCAATTACGTGGCGCGCATTGGTCCTGGTGTGCTGCAGGCCAGCCCGGTGCGCCGCGCGCCGCCGGAGGTCTATGCTGCGGCCGAACTCCCCGTGCGTGTGCCGCCCGGCCCGCGCCGGATGGATGGTGCGACGATGGTGGCCTTGCAGGAGCAGCGTGACTTGCGTGAGCAGAATGCCCGCTACGCCCGCCTGCCTGACCCTGAACCGGCAACGCCGATCCTGACTGCGGCCCGCAGCACGCCGTCCATCGCCCGCCCGGTGGCCATGTCCAGCGGCGCGGTGGTGGCGATGGAGCCGATCCCCGATGGCTCAACGCCTGGAGGCCAGCAGGCGATGGCGGAGAGTGCGGCCCGCGCCGGCACGGCCCTTGCCGGCTATGACCAGCCGCCGGCGGAGGGCCGGGTGATCGCCGCCGCGATGGAACCCATCCCTGATGGCAGCACGCCCGAGGGTGCCGCTGCCCTGGCTGAGAGCGCCAGCCGGCAAAACACGACGAATTCTCCGACCGGCCCGCTCGCCCGGCCGGTCTATTCCCCCAGCCCGGCGCGGACCAATGGCAGCAGCCTCGCCGTTGCGCCATCGCCGCGCCGCTTTGGCCTGATCGGCTCGGCCCAGGCGGCCACCCTGCCGCAGGATATTCGGCCGGTTGTCGCCAATACCAGCGCAAGCTGGGCGGTGCAGGTTGGTGCCTTCTCCGATGAGCGTCAGGCGCGAACCGCCGCTGACTCCGTGGGCGGCGGCGGTCGGGTCCAGGTGCAGCCCGTCCGCGTCGGGCGCTCCACCCTCTATCGCGCCCGTGTGGTCGGCATGACGCAGGCCGGCGCGCAGCAGGCCTGTGGCCGGGTGCGGGGCCCCTGCATCGTGCTGAGCCCTGACGCACAGAGCTAATCCTGGAAGGCTGGGGGCTTACCCCAGCCAGAGCTGGCGGCGGCCGAGCGGGTTGTCCGCCGGCCCTAGGGCCAGGCCCGCCACACCAAATGCAGCCCCAGCAGCACAAGCCCCGCGAAAAAACAGCGCCGGAACAGTGCCTCATTCAGCCGCCGCCGCAGCGCGCGGCCCAGCGCCTGGCCCAGCAGCGCCGGCAATAAGGCAAGGCTGGAGCCCCAAAACTCCGCCAGCCCCAGATGCCCAGCCCCGCCCAGCACCAGGGTGAGCGACAGCGCCGAGACTAGCAGGGATACGCCCAGCGCCTGCACCAACCGCTCCCGCGGCAGCCCGCTCGCCTGCAGCCAGGGCACCAGTGGGATGACGAAAATCCCGGTGCCCGCGGTGATCACCCCGGTGATCAGCCCCGTCGGAATGGCCAGCCGGGCCGAGGCCTGCGGTGAAAGACTGAGCCGCAGCGCCGTGATGCCCAGCAGCCCATAGGTCATCACCATGACGCCCAGGCCCAAGCCCGCCAGCCGCCCGCCCCGCCCCCCCCAGGC